>Ga0265295_1007491_pt1 | contig 12542 bp, 10 predicted proteins | sample Munlansysbiofilm_FD_192503 | JGI IMG/M metagenome (GOLD analysis project Ga0265295, IMG submission 192503) | Leachate microbial communities from a municipal landfill in Southern Ontario, Canada - Methane capture system biofilm | ecosystem: Engineered > Solid waste > Landfill > Unclassified ... | reverse complement strand
ATTCAAAAGCCTCTCTGCGACACGCGGGGAGGCTTTTTCTACTTTTACTGATTTTTTCTCTTTTAAAATTTCATTACTTTTGTACAAATTAATAAAGTAAATGCCGGAATTAAGCAGATTTTTTAGGAATTATCATTTTCATGAACTTCAACGATCACAATCCGCCACATTTTCATGCTAATTATGGTAATTTTCAAATCATTGTGGAAATTAAATCAGGAATTGTAGAAGGGAAATTCCCAAAACGTGCATTAAATCTTGTGTTAGAATGGTACGAAATTCACAAGGAGGAATTGATAGACAACTGGAATTCCTTAATTGAAACCGGCGAGTACAATAAAATTACACCACTAGAATAAAGTTATTATGATATTAAACGTTGTAAAGGCCGATTATATAGAGCAATACCAAGTTTACCTTAAGTTTAACAATGGTGAAAACGTATCGGTTGACCTGAAGGATACAATTTTCAACGACCATCGCAAAATCTTTGAGCCATTAAGAAACATCGGATACTTTAGAAAATTTAGTATCACCACGAATACGATTGCCTGGGAAAATAAGTTAGACCTTGCCCCTGAATTTTTGCTGAACCTCGGAAAACAGCAGCAGAATAAACAATTGGATTTTGCTTAATCAGATGCGCTAAAGGTTAAATAAAAAGCTCCCCTTCAAAAACGAATTTTGAAGGGGAGCCTCATGGTTTTACTTAATTTGAAATTATTTAATAATAAACTTCTCTTCGGCGACAGCCTTTGAACTCACGATTTTCATGGTATAAAACCCTGCCGGGAATCCGGTAAAGTCGAAGCGTGCAGGTTGCGATGCGCCGATTATTACACTGCTACTTTCGTAAAGTTGCCTGCCCTGATTATCAAAAACCTTTACCTGCATAATTTCATCTTTTACGATGCTTTGCAGATAGATGATCCCGGTGGTCGGGTTGGGAGAAAGTGCAAAATTGCTTTGCGAACCCAAGTAGCCGGAAGAAATTCCTGTTGATTTCAACAATACAGAAGATAATCCTTCGGCAGCAAAGAACTGCTGGTTGGGCATCTGCATATCAAAAATCACGTCGAGCAAGTCGGATTGCCCCGTTTTGGTGTAAAAGGCTTTGAGCGAGATTTGTTCTCCATCCTCAAAGCCATCCTTAGCAGCCGTGAGGGCGTCATCGCCAAAAGCCGCGAGCACATGATCCTGTGATCCTGTGATTTGAATAATCCCGAAGCAGTTATCGTTTGCGTCAAAAGCACCCAGATAATCACCGGCAAGCAAACCGGCATGCTGAATAAGATTTTGTGGCACATGAATCAGATGGGAGTTTCCTGTGGGCACGGGCGTATCCCAGGTTGTCGTATTCACGCTGGCTGAGACCTGTGAAGCTCCGGTTGAGTTTAGCGCACATTCAGGAAATTGAATTGTTGTTGCACTGTTCATCAACACAAAATATGCTTTGCCGGGATTAAGTTCAGAAAGCGAATAAACCGACTTACCAGGCCAATAGACGCCGGCGCCGGCAATCTCTTTTACGATAACGGGTTGTGTGCCTACCGCATCAAACAAATCCTGGATATTCACTGCACACGCACTCCAGGCAGGCAAAAAGCTCCAACCGGCAGGAACCGACAAGGTGGAGGGCTGACGCGTCCAGCCGGGAAAGTCGAAATTAATAGCATTACTTGCTTTTATTTTATAACCCGGACTATCGTACCACTTGCCTAAGGTATTCACATTTTGCCCGGGATAGTAAAATCCATCCATCGACGAGATAATGACCACATCGTCGCTGTGGGGAGCAAAAATATCAGAAACATCCTGGTACATGTAATAAACGCTGGAAATGCCGCTCCATCCCTGGGGAATCTGGAATTGATTGTCATGGATGGGTATGGCGAACATATCTTCAGTGGTTGTCTCCCAGGGAGCAATGTAAGCCAGAATTGCTGTTTGGAAATATCCGGCCTGATTAACTGAGACGTAGTACTCACCGGAGGGAACGGAGCCAAACACATAGTAGCCATCGGCACCGGAAGTGGTAGAAAGTCCAAGCTCCTGGATTTCTATGTTAATATTTGCCTGTGGAAGCCCGGTATCCCAATTGTGCACCGTACCCTGAAGCGTTCCGTATGCTTCATTGCCTTCAACATAAACGGTATAGTCGTGCACTTCGCCCCACTCAACCATGCCGCAGGGGTCATCAAAGGGATCGCCATAGTTAGCCCTTACGCGCATGATATGTTCGCCCGACAGACATCCTTCGGGCAAAAACACATCGAAGTAATAGAGTTCTCCGCCCATGTCGATATATTCATTTTCGAGAATTCGCTCTTCAGGCTCAAAGGTTTGGTTGTCGTTAAAATCGATCCAGATATTCAGGTAATTGCTGCCGTAAATGGAAGAGACCTCCACATAATAATACTCGCCACAGGTGAGATCGGTCGACATGTAGGTAAAATCGCCATAGCCATCCTGACTGCAGCCTGACTCGGGGTGATAGATGTCGTTGAAGAAAAAATCTTCGATACCATCGCCATCCCAACAGCCGGTATTAAAAAGCCCTTCGGTGCAAAGCCCTGCCGGCTCCAACCAAAAATCGAAGTTGTAAACTTCACCCGCCGCAACATAAACATTCCCATAAGAACCAACAGCATAGCCGTCGGCCGAGCATAAGATGTCGGTTACCCCTTCTTCGACATTTACACAAAAATAACCCATCGAATTCGACAGCACTGATGCGCCGGATGGTTGCAGTTGAATAAGCGCGCCGGGTATGGAACTATACGTTTCATCATCCCATACATGGCCCTGGAAACCGCCAAACTGATCCTGTGGAAGAACATTCAGCGTGTAATCCTCCACCTCGCCAAAATTCTCCAGGCTACAGGCATCAGCACCCGGCGTGCCTGAAACTGTTCTTAAACGCAACCTGTGCATACCCGGGGCGGCATCGCCGGCTATCGTCACATCAATTTCTCTGAGGTAATTAGCGGTAGAATAATAATAGTCATCCAGAATTTTTTCATCGGGTTCAAATTCCATGTTGTCGTTGTAATCTATCCAGGCAGAAACATAATGTCCGTCAGAACTAATTATTAAGCTAAGCGGGTAAGTCTGTCCCTGAATTACATCAGCAACTTTATACGAAAAATCACCATATCCGTTTGCGCTGCACTCCCAACCGGCATTTTCGAGATTTGCAATGCCTACATAATTCAGTTTATCTCCATTGCTACAACCTGTTGTATAAAGTCCGGTTTTGCAATAATCGGGTTGGATGGTAACAGCGTTGTTGATGATGAGCGGAACGATGGGTGTGCCACCAGGCTGCAACACTTCAAATTCCATGATGTTGAATTGCAGGGTAGAATAATCTGGTGGGGTTTCGCTTGCCTGAAAGTTAACCGTGAACAATCGTGCCGTTCCATCGGGGCCTGCGGGCAAGAGGCCGGAGGTTCCATTAGAAACAAAAATATACCCGTTATTCGGATCGGGGGTAACGAAAGAAGGAACCGCAACCCGACCGGTGGAGGTAAGGAATTCACTAAATTCCACATCCAAAAGATCCATGTAATCGGGTTCGTAGCTAAAGTTAAACTCATAGGATGCCAGATTGGTCACGTTTTGAATCATAAAGTCAATCGAAAAATAGGTTCCCGGAGCAACAGTTTGGAGTAATGGGGTAATGCGTACAATTGTTTGATTGTTGGTTGAATTGATCAAAGCCTGAAAAGCATCGATGCGGCCATAGCCTGTGTCGTCATCCTTACCGGCCGCGCCCATGTCCACGCACGAAAGCTGCATTTTAGAGCGTATCTGCACATTGGTAAGCGAAGGGTTTTCGGCAAGCATCAGCGCGGCAATTCCTGCTGCATGTGGGCAGGCCGAAGAAGTTCCATTAAAGAAAGGATAGTAATCACCGCCATCATAACCATCCGAACCTGAAATGTCGGTAGTATAATTACGGGTACCCGGCGCCAGGAAATCCATGTCGCTGCCATAGTTGCTTCCCCACCAGTATTCGCCATCGCAGCTGTTGGGGCTTTTACGCTCTTCGCAGGGACTTAGCGCTCCTACACAAATAGTATTGCTGAAGGCGGCCGGATAGGATGGGCTGATGCCAATATCGTTGTTGCTGTTGCCCGATGCTGCTAAGAGGGTGCATCCCAGGTTAAACGCATAATCCACTGCATCTTCGAGTGTGCTTGAGTAGGAAGTCCCTCCAATGCTCATGCTGATAATATCGGCGCCATTGTCGGCTGCCCAGGTAATTCCGCTGGCAATGATGCTCCAGGCACCTGAGTTGTCATACAATACTTTTACGGGCATTATCTTGGTGTGCCACGCAATTCCGGCTACACCTATTCCATTATTACCCGAAGCACCAACAATCCCGGCACAAGCGGTCCCGTGTGCCCCGGCATCTTCTCCTGGGATGGGGTTGGGGTCATCATCATCAAACTGGAAATCGTAACCCGGAACTATCCTTCCGACAAATTCAGGATGCTCGGTATCCACACCGGTATCGAGGATACAAACCACCACATCTTCGCTGCCGGTTTGCAGATCCCAAACGGCCTGCAGGTTCAAATCGACACCAACAGTACCTATGGGATTATTTGTCCCGTATTGAACAGCCTGGCCGGTATTATTCATAGCCCATTGCTGTGTGTAAAAAGGATCGTTGGGGATAGCAGTGGTGGTGGCCAGATAATCCGGTTCGGCCACCTCGATTTCGTCCAGCGCATTAAGTTTGATCAAAGCGGCACTTAAGTCCGTTTTGCGATCCAGACTGACGGTGAAATACTGCTGTAATCCAAACTGTGCTTTTAAGGTGGCATTCTTTCCAATAGTTTTTTCAAAAAGCGGTTTCATCGCCTTCATCTGAATTTCAGACAAAACATTGTTGACTTTATCCGAGTTGGTAGCTTTGCCATTGTCGGTCATCGAAACCTGGTTGCTGAATTTCACGATGAGCCGATTAGGCGCATGGTTATCATTTTTTAGTTGCGCAAGATGATACTGCAATAGCGCTTGCTTTGAGCTATTTTTATTTACAATTTGGGCTTCAACCCCCAAAAAACAAATAAAAAGAAGGGTAAACAAAAAGGTATAAACTTTCATAATACTGAGGTTTTAATTAATGATAAATGACTTGAGTAATAAAGATTGCGAAATTAAGTACCCAAATGTTATCAAACTGTTAAGGCAACCGTCAATCCATTAAATATCATTAAAACGCCTGTTGAAAGTCGTGTTATCATGCAGAAAAAAAACACGATTGTATGCTGCCGGAGGTTTGGCAAAATGGATAAAAAGAAAAATTAATCTTAACAAAACTTCTACCCAAAAGCCACCAAAATAAAAAAACCACAACTCAAAGGGCTGTGGTTTAACTTATTAAAACATTTTGGTGGGATGCACTGGATTCGAACCAGTGACCTCTGCCGTGTGAAGGCAGCGCTCTGAACCAACTGAGCTAGCATCCCATGCCGCAAAAATAATATTTCTTGTATTCGCGAGGCATTTCTTTTTTTCATCGATCAGCCTTGCCGTTGCGATACGAATAATTTATTCGATTGGGAGTACAATCACAAATCACCTATCTTTGTTTACTAATTTGTATTATTTGACCTAAATACATTTTCATTAATAAAAAACTATGGAACAGCCTATTAGCTTGGAATATACCGACCAAAAGATAGTGATCAGCCTCGAAAGATCTGCTTTCGAAAAAGATGTAGTATTTGAGATACTGAATCGCATTCGAACCGAATACCTTGTAAAAAAGGCAGATATTGGTGAAGAAATAGAAAGTCTTGGCGAAGAACTAAAGTCAGACTGGTGGGAGAAAAACAAGAAGAAGTTTATTGGTTAAGATGATGAAGAAAGTTATAGTTGACACCAATATTATTTTTAAAGCTCTAAGAAGCAGGCACTCTCAAATTCGTAATCTACTCCACCATTCCGGCTATTCCTTTTTTGCTCCTAATTTTATTGTCGTTGAAATTTTTAAGCATAAAGAAAGAATCGTTCGCGCTTCTAAAGTTACTGAGGATGAAGTATTGGAACTACTCGAGAAAGTTTTACAAAACATCAAATTCGTAAATGAGGAATTTATTGGCACTGGAAATTTAATCCATGCGCACAAGTTATGTTCTGATATTGATGAAAAGGACACTTTGTTTGTAGCACTGACTCTTGAGCTTGAAGGTAGCCTATGGACTGAAGATAGAGAGCTTAAAAATGGGTTGAAACGAAAAGACTTCGACCAGTTTTTTGAAACAGAATTTTAAAACACCTCCCTGTTTTTTTTAAAGTTTTAAATCTTCGCTCCTTCGCCGGGAGTTATTCGTAGTGTGTTTCTTAGTTAAGCCCCTACTTCTTATTATTTTCCGTATCCACCATGTAGATCGCGTTGACGCGTATCATACTGTCGAGCGGGAGGTTGCGTTCAAGGGCGTTTTGGCGTATCATTTCCAGCCATTCTTCGGTATTTTCGATGGCAAAAATGTAGCCCTGGATTTTTTCTTCGCGCTGAGCCAGGTAAGCACTGTCGCCGACAAATAGCGCCCGGTAAGCCAGCGCATCGAAACCCCACGGAAAACCCGGCAGGTTGGCATCAGTGGTAAGCAACACAACAACATCCTTTTCGAGCAGTTCCTGCCGCACATTGGCACTGTCCACCGGGCGGCCTGAGGGCAGCGTTGGCTGATAAATCGTTTGGTTGTAATACCAAAACTGTCCGTCGTCGAATACCGACGACATGAAGCCCCGGTTGTGAAGCTGCCAGAAAAAACTGTCGGAAACAATCATGAATTTAAGTTTGGGCTTATCTTGATTTTCTACAGCCACATCGCTGTAAACCATCGGGAAGCGATCAAAATCTACCAGCAAATTCATCCCTTCCTCAATGTCAGCTTCAGGCGCCATCATCTCGTCCGGCACATAATGCCGTTTTATTACCAAATCAGGAATGTCCACCTGCTGGTGTTGCTCAATGTAGCGCATCAGCGAATCCAACGCCAGCTCACTGCCATAGTGGCTCCAGTGGATGCCCGTTTTAGGATACAACGGATAGCGCGAAGTGTCTTTCATTTGCAGAAACCACGCGTTGAAATCGATCAATTCCAACCCTTGTTTTTTGGCTTCATTTATTAATGTATGGTAATTGGTCGGCGATGGCTCGCTGCGCATTTCGTCGGGGATATAGTAAGGATAAAACTGACCCTTGCCCGGAGCAATGGCTACCACCATTGTTTTGCCAAGCGACTCTAAGGTATCCTGAATCTTTTTCAAAGTTTCCACGCGCACACTGATCAACGAATCGCCGACGAAATCGCGACCATAATAAGCTTTGATATAATTTTCTTCGTAAAGATAGTTCTCTTTGCCAATGATTACGCCGCGGGCACTCGATTTGCCATACAGCCAAAACCGCCACTGATTGTAAAGCCGCACCAGCGTATTTCTAAAACCAAAATGCTGGTTGACCCAGCTCTCGGTATTTTGTTGTAGTGTTTCATCAAACCACCCGCCGACAGAAACCTTCGGCCGCTCCACATAGCGGATGTCGCCCTTAAGGGGAGCCACCTCTATTGGACGAAAAAAACCCTGCACCGCCGGCACCAGAATAATGGCCATAAATAGTACAAACAGCCATTGCGATAATTGGTATGTCTTTTTTTTCGTCATTAAAACCTGAAATAAATAAATGGGTTAAATCCCGATGTGGTAACGGATGCCAATGACAATACAAACAAAACCAGCGTGCAGGCAAACATGACATATTTTCGCTGTGGCGGATATTCGGCATAAAAAACCTTTTCCTGCAACTGCAAGCCGGCTTTGCTGACGGTAATAAAAGAGAAAATTATTGCAACCATCAGGATGGTGACAACTTCAGGATCAGGAACCAGCGATGTGGCACCGAAGTCGAAGGCAAACAGGCGCTGAAAATAAATCATTGCTGTGGCAAAGTCTTCCACCCGGAAAAATACCCATCCCATTACCACCACAAAAAAAGTAAAAATGGTGCTGAACACCTTGCCGGAGCGTTTCAGAAGTTTGAGTAAAAAGATGCGGTCGAGGATGAGGAACAAGCCATGGTAGCCGCCCCAGATCACAAAATTCCACGAAGCGCCGTGCCACAGCCCCGAAACCAGAAACACAAACCAGAGGTTAAAATAGAGGCGCCGCTGCGTTTTGACGCGATTGCCGCCCAGCGGAATGTACAAATAATCGCGCATCCAGGCGCCCAGCGTGATGTGCCACCGACGCCAGAACTCGGTGATGCTTTGCGAGACGTAGGGATTGTTGAAGTTTTCGGGAAAGGTAAAGCCAATCATCCGGCCAACACCGATGGCCATATCGGAATAGCCGGCAAAGTCGAAATAGATCTGAAAAGTATAGGCCAGGATACCCATCCAGGCTGTAGCCGATGAAATAGCAGCCGGGTCGAGCGCCATGATGCGGTCGGCTTCGGCACCCAGCACATTTGCTATCAATACTTTTTTGGCCAGCCCGATAATAAAACGAAACATCCCCAACAGCCTGTCGTCGGCAGATTCCTGACGATTCGTAATCTGATCGGCAATAAAATTGAACCGGACGATAGGGCCGGCAATCAACTGTGGAAACATCAAAATGTAAAGGATGTAATCGGAGAGCTTTTGCAATGGCGCATGCACTTTGCGATACACATCCACCGAATAGGTCAGGCTTTGAAACGTAAAAAACGAAATGCCCACGGGAAGCGCCACAGCAGCCCAGGGGATGTCGCTGCCCAATCCCAAAGCAGAAATGAGTGCATTTATGTTTTCGATGAAAAAGTTGGCGTATTTAAAATATAGCAGCAGCCCCAGGTTGATGGCCACCGAGAGCGCCAGCAGCAAACGCTTTAAGGGCAACGTGGCGGCGCGCTGCATAGATTGCACTACATAAAAATTAACGATCATCGAGCCAAGCACCACAAACACAAAATCAGGCGCTCCCCAGGCGTAAAAGAAAATGCTAAACAGCAGGATGGTGTAATTTTTCAGCCGCGAGCCTACCAGGTAGTAGGTGATCAGGAAAACCGGAAGGAAAACCAAAAGAAATACCGCGCTGCTGAAAACCATTTTTTATAAAATTTTGAGGCGCAAAAGTAGAAATTTAAAAACAGCGCCAGAGTTTGAATTTTATCTTCTCGTTTTAAAATAAGATGCCGTCACATTGGGGCTTTTGCTCAAAATACAAGATTCAAAATACAAAATGCGATTTTCAAATTTTTTCTCCATAGCCTTGCTAAGCCTTCATTAAATTCTACCTTTGCCCCCATAAAAAGGAATCATCAATCACATAAATAGCAATTTGCGGATGAACGAAATAAGAATGGTTGACCTGAAGGGTCAGTACGACAAAATAAAAAGTGAAATCGACAGTGCAATCCATCAGGTGATCGACAGCACGGCTTTCATCAACGGGCCTGCGGTACAGGATTTCCAGAAGGCACTCGAAGAATACCTCGGCGTGAAACACGTAATTCCCTGCGCCAACGGTACCGACGCTTTGCAGGTAGCCATGATGGGGCTTCACATGCAGCCCGGCGACGAGGTGATCACTACTTCGTTTACATTTATTGCCACAGCCGAAGTTATTGCCCTGCTCGGCCTGACGCCCGTATTGGTGGATGTTGATCCCGACACTTTCAACATCGATCCGGAAGCCATCCGCAAAGCCATCACACCCAAAACAAAAGCCATTGTTCCGGTGCATCTTTTCGGGCAGGCTGCCGACATGGAAGCCATCATGCAGATTGCCCAAGAGCACAATTTGTATGTGATAGAAGATACCTGCCAGGCCATTGGCGCCAAATTTACCTTTAGCGACGGCACCACCCGCCAGGCCGGAACCATTGGCCACGCCTCCGGGATGTCGTTTTTCCCGTCGAAAAACCTGGGCTGCTACGGCGACGGTGGCGCCATTTTCACCAACGACGACACGCTGGCACAGCAACTGCGCGTGGTGGTAAACCACGGCATGGTGGTGCGTTATTATCACGATTATGTGGGCGTAAACTCACGCCTCGACAGCATCCAGGCAGCAGTACTCAAAGTTAAGCTGGGCTATCTTGACCAATACATCAAAGCCCGCCGAAAAGCTGCCGCTTTTTACGACAAGGCTTTTGCAAATCATCCCAAACTAAAAACTCCCGTTACGGCGCCTTTCACCACGCACGTCTATCATCAATATACCCTGGTTACCAAAGATATGGATCGTGATGCGCTGCAAAAGTTCCTGGCTTCCAAAAATATTCCGGCCATGATTTATTATCCGGTGCCCATGCACATGCAAAAAGCATATCAGGATCCGCGTTACAAGGAAGGCGATTTTCCGGTAACGGAGCATCTTTCCAAACATGTGATCTCGCTACCCATGCACACCGAACTCGACGAAGAACAATTGAAATATATCACCGACGCCGTACTGGAATTTGCCAACAGATAATCATTATGACAGAAAAAAAAGAATTTTTCGCCCATCCCACCGCAGTTATCGACGAGGGATGCACAATTGGTGCAGGCACCAAAATCTGGCATTTTTCGCATGTGATGACCAACTGCCGGATAGGCGAAAACTGCAACATCGGGCAAAACGTGGTGGTTTCGCCGGAGGTGATTTTGGGTAATAATGTTAAGGTGCAAAACAACGTCTCCATCTACACCGGCGTAACCTGCGAGGACGACGTGTTTCTGGGGCCTTCGATGGTTTTCACCAACATCACCAATCCGCGCAGCGCCGTGGTGCGCCGTGGCAGCTACGAACGCACCACAGTGAAACGCGGCGCTACCATTGGCGCCAACGCCACCATCGTGTGCGGCCACGACATCGGCGAGTTTGCCTTTATCGGCGCCGGAACAGTTATTACCAAAACCGTAGCCCCATATGCGCTGGTGGTGGGGAATCCCGGACGGCAGATTGGCTGGATGAGCCAATATGGCCACCGCCTACATTTCGACGAAAACGGGCTGGCTACCTGTCCGGAAAGCAAAGAGCAATACAAGCTGAAAGATGGCCAGGTGAGAAAAATTTAAAAAACTCAGTTAATTATAAAATCACTTTCATCCTGATTCGTCATGGATGATCTTTTCGAGGAGAAAAACAAATGACACTTTACGACAAAATTTTAAAAAAGGAAGCGAAAATTTCTTTGGTAGGCCTGGGCTATGTGGGGCTTCCCATTGCTTTGGCTTTTGCGCGCAAAACCTCCGTCGTTGGTTTCGACATCAAGCCGGAGCGCATCGCGCTGATGAAAGACAAAATTGACCCCAGCCAGGAACTTGAGACGGAAGCTTTTGATGATTGCGACATACTCTTTACGGCTGATGCGGAAGATTTGCGCAAAGCAGATTTCCATATTGTGGCCGTTCCAACGCCCATCGACGACAGCAACATGCCCGACCTTAGGCCACTCATCGCTGCCACGCGTACCGTAGGAAAAATACTGAAAAAAGGCGACTATGTGGTGTATGAATCCACGGTGTATCCGGGCGCTACCGAAGAAGATTGCACCCCGCTGCTGGAGGAGCTTTCGGGGCTGAAGTACAAAGAAGATTTTAAAGTTGGCTTTTCGCCCGAGCGCATCAATCCCGGCGACAAGGTAAACACGCTGCAAACCATCACCAAAGTGGTGTCGGGATGTGATGAGGAATCGCTTGATGTTATTGCCAAAACCTACGAACTGGTGGTGACGGCAGGCGTGCACCGGGCTGCATCTATAAAAGTAGCCGAAGCTGCCAAGATTATCGAGAACACACAGCGCGACGTGAACATCGCCCTGATGAACGAACTCTCGATCATCTTCAACCGCATGGGCATCAACACCTATGACGTGCTGGAAGCCGCGGGAACGAAATGGAACTTCCTGAAGTTTTTCCCGGGACTGGTTGGCGGACATTGCATCGGTGTGGATCCTTACTATCTGGCCTACAAAGCCAAGAAATTCAAATATCACCCACAGATCATCAACTCGGGACGATTCGTAAACGATTCGATGGGGTTTTATGTAGCCAGGCAGTTGGTGAAGAAACTCATTGTGGCGCATAAAAATATTGCCGAATCGAAAGTGCTGGTAATGGGCGTGACCTTTAAGGAAAACGTAAGCGACATCCGCAACTCGCGTGTGCCCGACATCATTTGCGAGCTTCGTTCCTATGGTGTTCAGGTGGATGTGGTGGATGCCTACGCCAACAGCGATGAGGTGAAACACGAATATGGTTTTGAACTCAAAGAAAAAAACGGCACCCGGTACGACGCTGTTGTGGTTGCCGTAAACCACGACGAATATGTTGATTTGGACGAAGCTTTTTTTAAAAATATCAGCAACGAAAACGGAATCCTTTTCGACGTAAAAGGCATCTATCGCAACAAGATAAAAGAGCTTACTTATTGGAGCTTGTAGGTTTTTAAGTTTTAAGATTTTGATATTAAGTAGTGTCCGTCGTTAATGTAAGGTTTATTGATGAAATCCGTAGCCCAGGCATCCGTAGCCCCGACATTTATGC
>Ga0265295_1007489_pt1 | contig 12544 bp, 9 predicted proteins | sample Munlansysbiofilm_FD_192503 | JGI IMG/M metagenome (GOLD analysis project Ga0265295, IMG submission 192503) | Leachate microbial communities from a municipal landfill in Southern Ontario, Canada - Methane capture system biofilm | ecosystem: Engineered > Solid waste > Landfill > Unclassified ... | reverse complement strand
TCTGAACGTAACGTAGTGGAGTGAAGAATCTCGTAATCATTATTTGGAATTCTCTGTACAATAATGAATACTTTTTTAAAATCCACTAGTTTAAGCGAAGAACCCTTTTTTTACTAGGTGGTTTTCGTTGACCACGTATAATTTGTTTCGTTTAGAATATACTAAATTCCTCTCCCGTTTTTATCCAATATTACGAGCAGTGGCGCATTATAACGATCATTTCCTTTTATGCTAGGATTTTTAGGATCCGCCGGCATAAATACTTTTCCTGTTAAAGCAATTCGACCATCAAGCAATTGAACTGCCGATGAAAAATCAGAGGTTGTAGGAAATGAAGTGGCAATTCGCTGAGGCATTAACACATCGGGAACATCGGTGCTTCCAAGTTCGCGCTGATATTCGGTCTCCAGATTTTTATCGATAATTGAAAATTTAGCACGGGTTACTACTCTACCACTCAAAATAGCAATGTTTGAACCATAAAGCATCACCTTTTTCCCATCCATTAGAAGAAGACCATTTCCATTTATATTGGGTATTGTATTGGCTTTTAAGGGTTCGCCGTTGCTTGATAATTGAATAACTCGGGTTTCGCTGGTACCCAGATACTCTTTTCCATAACTACACATATATACAAATCGCGATCGATCGACCTGAATAATGTCTTGCGTGAAAAAGTTTGCTGGAACCGTAATTCCAACCCGCCATAAAACTTTTCCTGTTGATGAAAGGCTATACACAATCGGGGTGTAGGTACGCATATTATTCTTGTACTCTTTTCCCAAAACTATAATTGAATTGTCGGAGAGCACAATAACGCGGGTAGCTTCTTCATTTAGGTCGGTGGATATGGGTGTTGACCAATCATAGGATTCATCGGTTGGATTAACTTTGTGAATCGTAATGTTATACTTTTTATTTTCGCCAATACGAGTATGTGCCACCACTGCAAAATCCTTTTTTGAAGATATATCGCTCAATATTGTATTGTAAACCACTGTTTTGGGGCTTTTTCCCTCAACACGTCCTGATGGGCTTAATTGCAAATAAAAAGGATTGTACTTTCCTTTTTCCAATGTAGTTCCGTACATTTTAAGACTTAAACCTTGAGTAATGATCAGTTTTCTTAGATTCCAAATTGGAAAATCCTCATAAAACTTATGTACTAAAGGCATTCCTTTTTTATCGAACCGACCAAAATAAGGTACCGATTTACCATAATCCACGGTCGATGCCTTACCAATTAGATAAATTTCAGTATTTGCAGCTTGAGCTATACCAACTATATTGTTGTGAACTAAAGTTTCATGCAATGCCGGATAATAAAATATTCCGGTTTGTGCTTTAGATACATTAATAGCTCCTAATGAGAATAAGATTGCTACAAATGCCGTCAGGAAAAGTCTATAAAAATTCATATGTTTTCAATTTAAAGCATAAAGATAAAAAAAAAATGAACGTAACCATTATGATTGCTTATTATGCAGAAAATATATTGCTTTTTCAACTAAACTTTGACTACCAATAAACAGAGGTGTTCTCTGATGAATTGATGTTGGTTTAATTTCCATTATCCGTATATTACCATTATTAGCAAGCCCTCCGGCTTCTTCCACAATCCATGCCAAGGGATTACATTCATACATTAATCGGAGTTTCCCATTAATATTTTTATCTGTTGCCGGATAGAGAAAAATTCCTCCTCGAAGCATATTCCGATGAAAATCGGCAACCAATGATCCAGTATATCGAGCAGTAAGATTTATTTTGGACACTGGGTCAGAAAATCGACAATAATCAATAAAATGTTGCACTCCTTTCGCAAAAGAGTGATAATTTCCATCGTTAACACTATATATTGAGCCATCGGCCGGGATTTTTATTTTTGAATGCGACAGACAAAATTCACCAATTGATGGATCAAGGGTAAAACCATGCACTCCTGAGCCGGTAGTGTAAACCATCATTGTCGATGAGCCATAAATAATATATCCTGCAGCAACCTGAGCTGTCCCCGGTTGCAGAAAATCGTCGATATTGGGCTTCTGTCCTCGCGTAGATATCCTTTTATAGACGCTAAATATGGTTCCAATGGAAACATTGACATCGATGTTTGAGCTCCCATCCAATGGATCGATGCAAACGATATATTTGCCATCTCGTGACAAATCGTTGTCGAAGGAAATTATTTCGTTATTCTCTTCAGATGCAATTCCACACACTTCGCCACAAGCGCGTAGTGCCTGAATAAACTGACTGTCGGCAAATACATCCAATTTTTGTTGATGCTCTCCCTGGGTGTTTATAATCCCAATATCGCCTAAAATATCAACCAATCCCGCTTTATTTACCTCACGGTTCACAATTTTAGCAGCAATTCCGATATGGGAAAGCAGACGTGACAATTCTCCGGTTGCATAGTCAAAATCGGCCTGACAACGAATTATAAATTCATTTAATGGCATTCCTAAATATGCTTTGCTCATGTTCATCTCTTTAACTTTTTAGATAACGTGCCTTTTTTTATGGCTTAAAACAGAACCAATTCATTAAAACAATATAATCTAGTGCCAATTTACTATTTTTGTCACAATATTCGAACTAAAAGCATGGCAAAATTTGAATTTAAGTTTTAGTGCTGGGTACAAATTTACAAATAAATGAAAATAGGAATCGTAGGTACGCGAGGAATTCCCAACCATTATGGAGGATTTGAGCAGTTTGCCGAGCAGTTGTCGCTTGGGCTTTTAGAACAGGGATTTGAGGTATGGGTATATAATTCGCACAATCATCCCTTTCAGGAAAAGAGATGGAATGGAATAAATCTAATTCACTGTTATGATCCGGAAGACAAAATTGGAACCGCCGGACAATTTATCTATGATTTCAACTGCATTCGTGATAGCAGAAAACGCAATTTCGATATTGTACTGCAACTTGGTTACACCTCGAATTCGATATGGCATCGTTTTCTTCCAAAAAAACCAATCATAATCACCAACATGGATGGATTGGAGTGGAAACGTTCAAAATACAGCCGAAAAGTGCAACGCTTTTTAAAGCATGCCGAAAAACTTGCTGTCCATTCATCCGACTATTTGGTTGCCGATTCAGAAGCAATTCAACAATACCTAACTAGCACTTATCATGTCGAATCAACGTTTATTCCCTATGGAGCCGTGCTATTTAAAACGCCTGACAGTAATGCCCTAACAGGGTTTGATATCGAACCTCACTCCTACTTTTTAGCAATTGCAAGAATGCAAAGCGACAATCATGTGGAGGAGGTTATTCAAGGGGTTTTGGAATCAAAATCAGAACTTCCCCTATTTATGATTGGCAATATCAACAATAAATATGGTCGCTATTTAAAAAGTAGATATGCGGATAAACAGGTTCGCTTTTTAGGAAGTATTTACGACCAAGAGCTATTAAACCAGTTGCGATCCCATGCTTTGGGTTATTTTCATGGACACTCGGCAGGGGGTACTAATCCATCGTTATTGGAGGCAATGGCATCATCGACAACCATTTGTGCACACAATAACGTGTTCAATCGATCTGTGCTTTTGGATAATGCGCTATTCTTCAACACGCCCTCCGACATTGCGCAACTGATTAATAACAATGGATTTAACGAAAATCGCGAAGTTAAAATCATTGGGAATAAAAAACGGATCGAAGAAGTTTACGATCCGCAAGTAATTGTAAATAAATATATTGATCTATTTCGAAGGGCGACTAAAAAGAAGTAGTATTGTTGAGGAGTTGAGTTGTTGAGTCGAAAAAACAGCACTAATTATTTCTCTCGCTTTCTCTTTTCTTCAATTCGGCAATATTCTTTCTATATAATCGAAAGAAATAAAAAACCATAAGTGCCAATATAATTGGAATAAAACAGGCTTGAACAACATACGATGTAGGGATTTCTAAACCGCACGTTTGGAAACCTCGAATTGCAAAATAGCCCATATTAATGATAATAAATACGACCATTATGGCAGACATTACAAATTGACGAGCCAATTTTTGTTCCTTTTTTATCTCGTGTTTTTCAACAGTATTACGTATCATAGGATTTTAGTTTTTATTCGCCAAAAAATATTTCAATTCCATGTTTAACCCCTTTAATAATATAGGGAAGTCGGACTAAAATCCCGACTATTAAAATTAAAATAACGCCCACAAAGATCTTTTCTTGTTGCGACAGTTTTTCCCACTGGGCTTTTATTTTATCTACCATACTCATCGATTTCTAAATTTCAGTTTGATAAGAATTATAAACTTTAACATAGTTAAGTCAGTAATTTATTTTATGGATATCACAAATAATACCAACTCAACTATGCCAAAGTTAGTGGTTAAAGCGTTCAAATAATAGGTTCGGTTCTATTTTTCGATTCGTATTCGGGCATCAACGGCCACAATTTTTTCACCACGTCCCAATAATGGATTTAAGTCCATTTCAAAGATTTCTGGAGCCGCTTGGCAAAGAGCAGCCACTTTGGTAATTATGGTTGCAAAATTTTTCTCACTAATGGGTTCTTGGCCTCGAACACCCTGAAATATCTTGTAACTTCGAAGTCGTTTAATCATTGACTCTGCCTCGGGTTGCGAAACTGGAGTTATGTCGCTTTGCACATCTTTGAGCACTTCGATAAAAATACCACCCATTCCACACAAAATCATGTGTCCGAATTTATCTTCGCGTTTTGCACCAACAAACAATTCGGTACCGCTTAACATTGGTTGGATAAGAATGGCCGTTGTATCTTTTATTTTGATCATACGATCGAATTCAGTCTGTGCAGTTTTAACATCTTTCACATTCAAGACAACGCCGCCCACATCCGATTTATGAACAGGGCCAACAACTTTCATTACCACAGGAAAGCCAAGGCTTTCGGCTTGCATAGCGGCTTCGTCACGGGTAGTAACAACAGCTTCGCCCGCGCGATTAATTCCAGCTGCATCCAATAGTTTTTGAACATCGTCGGGCGATAAGTAACCATTGTCAGATCCATCGATAATGGCACGTATGGCAGGTTTGTTGACGGTTGCAACAGCTTCGGGATTAATTTGAGGTTTTGGAGTGTTGTACACTTTGCACAATGCGTTTCCAAAAACCACTTCGTCGGGGAAGTTAATTCGTCCTTTTGCAATAAACGCTTCTATTTCGTCTTTCACATTAATTACCGATGGAAGAATTGGATATATTGGTTTGCGGCAAGTTTTAATTTTTTCATGCAATAAATCGTAAACATCATAAACAGGGCACAAACCAGGACTTCCAAAAATAACAGCCATGGCGTCAATATTTGTAAAATCTTTTTCACACGCATCAATAATAAAGCCTAAATGCTCGGCAGTTCCGGTAGCTAGAAAGTCAATTGGATTTGCAACTGACGATCCACCATATAGTTTTTCGAGCAATTTAGTTGCTTTATCTCCCTCAATATGAGGCACTTCAAGACCACCATTACTCAATGAATCGGTGAGCATAACTGCGGGACCTCCGGCATGCGTTATAATGGCAATATTTTTTCCTTTCAATTCAGGATGCATAAATATGGATGCCACGGTTGTCAATTCGTCACGACCGTTACAACGAACGATTCCGGCTTTGCGGAAAAGAGCGTCTACGGCTAAATCGCTACTAGCCAATGCTCCTGTGTGTGATGATGCTGCACGGCTACCAGCTTCGGAACCTCCGGATTTAACGGCAGCAATTTTACATCCTTTTCGAACTAACGATGCAGCATGTTTTATCAATAAATCCGGTTTATCAATACTTTCAACATACAACAGTTTCACTTTCGACGATTCCCCTTCAACATAAGTTTCATCGAGATATTTTACGATCTCTTCAACTCCAATTTGGGCACTGTTTCCTACGGAAAACACACTGTTAAATGTCAATCCTTTGGGCACACCCGATTCCATGATAAAAACTGCGGTTGCGCCTGATCCAGAGACAAAATCCACGCCTTTAGGATCGAGAGTGGGAATGGGTGTTGTGAATATACCGTTATGATTTCGATTAAGCAAACCAACACAATTTGGACCAATTAAACTTCCTCCAACGCTGTTAATTATTGCTACAATTTGTTGTTCCAATTTAGCTCCCGCTTCGTTTTCCTCGCTAAATCCCGCAGAAAGAATAATATAACCACGGGTATTTTTTGCGTTGGCTAAGGTATTTACGGTGTCGGGGCAAAATTTAGCGGCAATTGCAATAATTGCTAAATCAACCTCGGGCAAATCGTTCACACTTCGAAATGTTTTTATTCCTTGCACGGTGTCCATTTTAGGATTTACGACATATAAATCGCCTTTGAAATTGCCATCGATTAGGTTTTTAAGAACCTTACCACCTGGTTTTTGGATATCGTCGGAACCTCCAACAACAACAATACTTTTCGGATTCAGAAGTTTTTCGTGTATCATAATATATTTTTTAATTTAGTATTTATATTTCATTAATTACCAATAAAAAAAACGAGATTGCCTGTAATTTTGTTATTTTACATATTATCGAAAATAAATTTGATGATCAAAAAACATTGTTTCTGTTCTATTATTCAAATCAATGACAAAGATAAAAAAATAGACTTGTATTGGGGTTAGGAGTTCATTCTTTTTAAATTTCACCAACCAATTTAGTCGTATTTAAACGTTGATTCAATGCCGTTATTTTCGAAGCAACATCGATAAAAAATAAAATTACCCTCTCAAAACACTCTGTTTATCAAAAACATTCAGGAATAGTGGTACTAATACGAACAAAACACCAAACAATATTTGTATTTTTGAGTTTCATTATCATTTAGAACATTGGTTTTAATAGTATTAGATTAAAAAATGAACCTGTAATTCAGACAAACCATAAATGAGGCACATCTATATCCTATGTATGACTATTTTGCTCCTTTCGGCATGCAATGGTATGATGAATAATGAAAATAGCTCCTCCGAAAAAGCGTTTGTATTGCCCGATAACGCAACGCGCGTAATTATCACCGGGTATCTTTTTATTCCGGGAGAGGCGGACAGTATGCCAGGCAACTTTTTAATCGATTTGGGTGCCGACAATCTGTATCTCGACAGTGTGTATTTTCACGAAAATAATTTAACGTACGAAAATACATTCTTTGCCAATATTTCAGGCATTGGCAATACGCTAAAGCGAATCATTGTTATCCGAGATAGTGTGAACTTTACCTTTAAGGGGTATAATTTTAAAACGGATATCGTCCCGGTTTTAGATCTAAAACCCATTGGGGGCGACTACGTGGACGGACTTCTTGGGGTTCGCTATTTTATGGATAAATCACTGGAGATCAATTATGAACATCAATACATTATTATTCACTCTGATATCAATACAGTTGATTTGACCAACTATCAATCCATAAAGCTTAAAAGAATAGACAATTATATTTGCGCACCCATTACCATGAAAGCCAATGGGATTGAGATTAATGGGCACTTCATTATCGACACCGGCTACCCGGTAAGTTCAATAACAAGTGCCGCTTCAAAAGTTCACAATTTAGAAACTGTCATTTCACACAAAATAGAATACTATACCGACTATGGAGGAATTGGCGGAGAATCAGCCAGTTATGACTTTATAATCGATTCGGTTCTGATATCCGACTTTAGTCTAAGCAATGTAAACATGTCCTTTAGTATTGATAGTGCCGGCATTATGGCAGAAGGTGATTATCTGGGAATAATTGGCAATGATATCCTAAGGCGTTTTGATGTAATATTTGATTTTGCAAACCTAAATCTCTACCTAAAACCGAACAAAATCTATACTAAACCTTTTGTTTTTGATCGATTGGGATTTACCTACGTTGATCGGTTTAGAACAAAGGGAGGTTGGATTGTTACTGGGTTGACTGTGAATGGTTTTGCTGAAAAACAGGGTTTAAAAATCGATGATAAAATCATATCCGTAAACAATATTTCGGTTGAGGATATTGAATATACCACGCAGGATAGTTTTTTCCTCAATACCAACCGAATTAGCATGGTTGTAGAGGATAGTAGTGGCAGAAAAACATTGAAATTCAAATTAAAGCCGTTGCTTTAGAATATAAAAAATATGTCTCGCGATTACTCGGCGAGAAATCAACGTCCACCTTCTTATTCGATTTTTTTCCTAAAGGAAGCTTAGCCTTCCCGCACCTTTTTTTCCTAAAGGAAGCCGGCACGCAAGGCAAATTCCGGATTTGTTCACCAGAAATCCAAATAGGTAAATTGGATTTCGTAACCGTGCGGTGGACTTCCCCTTGAGGGGATTGAGGGGTGCGCGAAGGGTGAACTTCTTTTTTAGTGGTGAAGCGATGCGCACTGAAAGAACAAACCCTGTCAACATTCACATGCTTGACAGGGTTTGTTCAATAAAACATCACAAAACTAATAACAAACAGAATAATTTCTGGCTTTTATTAGCATTTGTTGGGTAAACTTGCTTAATGCCAAAACCAACTTATTATGGGTTGCTTTGTCCATTTTTGTAGTTTCACAATGGTTCTCAATATACTCATTCATAGCATCATTACAACCATCTGGGTTTTCTGTTGAGTTTAGAGTAGCATCGCACTTATACTCATCGCCATTGGGAGCTACATAGTAACAGTTTCCAACCTCAACAGGACAGCAAACACTGGGAATTTCGCATGAAGGATTAATTGCAGTAATCTCCTCAAATGCTAAGCATACATCGTCATTCTTTTTTTCTTCACAACTCACAACAACTAAAGTTAGAATAGCAAGTAGTGTTAGTGGTAATAAAAATAATTTTTTCATAATATGGAATTTTAAATGTTAAAACTGTTATTTATCTAATATTTGCAAAATCTTTTTTCTGAATCCCAAATAATCGCCAAATCCTTGAATACTATATCCGTTGAGTACAAAGGAAGGAGTTCCCTTAAATCCCAATTGTTCAAACTCCTCTAAATTCGAGTTTAAATAGGCATCAGATGCACCTGCCATTATACACTCAGCCACAAAAGGGTCTTTATCGACAAAGCTATTGACCATATTCTCAAATTCAGCTGTATATATTATATTGCTTTGACTTAATAGCAATTGGTGCAGATATTCAAAATTTCCATAATGATTGACACATACTGATGCTCGCATGGAGTTGAGTATATCCATATTTTCTGTTTTTAAGGTCAATCGCATATTGATTTTCAGTCGCTTTGTTTGAAAAAACTCCGTTTCCATAGCCGGAATCACATTGGTTAAAAACTTTCGACATACAGGACAGCCATAATTTGAATACATATATACGGTATTCTGTGCCGAATCGTTGCCAAAAATAATGTCGAGTTCTCTATCTTGAAGCGTTATCTTGCTTTTCTCCAATTCTTTAGTAGGCTCAAAGTATTTCACTAACTTATAAATAATAGCTGCTGCCAATACAATTGAAATCAGTATTAAAATTACGCTTATTGTTCTTTTTCTATTCATCGCTCTCCTCTTCTTTTTTCTTTTTAATCTCACGACGATCTAGTTCGGTGCTATAATTTACGAGTTTTGGGTGAAACAGAAGACTCAAACCTCGATTCTGAACTTTAATTTCCGCAGTCATTACTTTTTGGGCTCGCTGATTGTCGAATCCATTAGACGAGTTCCCCTTTCGGTTCATCGACAGTAGATTCAACCCTCTACGCTCCTTTGTATCGGTCTCATCGAACAAATCGGACTCTTTGCCTTGTTGTTTTAATAATTTGTCGGACTTGCCAAGCAGAACATCGCCTAGGTGAACTTTTATATGATACTCATAATCACTACCAAAGCTAGCCATTCCAAAGGCCGACATATCAATTGCCGAACTCACAATGTCGGTTTTAGGGAAAAATATATTATTGTTATAAATGAAAATTCCACTCTCCATGGTTTTAAAAACAATGTTTTCGAGTTCTCGGAGATTTGTAAACTTTCCAATATCTGTGATGGGTTTATAATTATAGATTCCTCCATTCTCGAGTTTAAAACTTCCCATCACCATTATTTTGTCGTAAATAATGCTGTCGCCTTGTAATACAACACGTCCTTCGAGGTTACTAGTAAGAATTCCACTAATGTTTTCATGGGTGAACTCTGTTTGATCAAAGTCTTTGGCATCGACCAACATTTTATGAATGTCCAACTTATTGATCTCGTTTTTAAACATTACCGTTACAATTGAATCCTGTCGTGTATCGTAAACAACAGAACTAATCATGCTTCCTCCAAACCCGTTGAATTTGAATTGATCTAAAACATATAAACTGTCGTCAACACGGAATTTGGTATGCAAATCAGTTAGGATAATATCTCCATATTTGACGCTTTTAACGCCAACGGTTCCATTTACAATAAATGGTGGAATATAGGTTTCCGCAACGGCTGTGTCAGGCACAACTAATTTACTATCAGCATTTTCATGAATTACAGAAACTGTGTTTTTACTTGTTAATATTGCTTCCGATGTTCCATTTTGGGTTGTCTCCGGCAGAACTACTAAATTTTCAGAATGAACCGGTACAAGTGCCGATGAATCTTTTGGTAAGGTATCGGTTTCCATAAGAGCGGCAAACATATCATAGTCGATGTCGCTGAGTTTGATATGCGTCTTCATTATCAATTGCTTATCCTTCTGCTCAAGCAAAAATGTTTTGTACATGTTCCAAATCTCGGTCGAATCGGCCCAAGCCTCGATGCCGTGCATGTTTGCATAAAAATTATCGATGCGCATGGTATCGTTTGCCATCGAAAAGTCGGTGGACAGATTTCTGACTCTAACCAAGGTGTCTTCAAACATCTCGAAATTAAAATCTGTTACATGCATTGCTAATGTACTCTGTTCAAATACTATGGGATAAATATAGTTGTCGATTGAATCGAGATCAACAGTTCCATACGATGTTAGTTTCGCATCAAATTTACCAGAAATGTGCTCAACTAATGAATCGGGAATAAAATGTTTAATCTCATCGAGATCGATTCTAGCATTGGTTTCAAATGTAAACTCCGGCTTCGAAAAACCCTTAACCGTTGCCTTCCCACTCATCGAAGTCTCGCCCAATACAAAATTGAACTTCTCGACATTTATGCCTAACTTATCCATATCGGCAACATTACCAACCAATTGCATCACCAGTGTCGATGGTTTAAGAGCCACATTGTATTCCGGAGCCTCTAAACTAACGTTGGTAAACGATAGAGTTTTGTTGGGTTTGTAATTAAAATCGAGCGATAAGTTCTTAATCACATTCACCGAATCTAGTGCCGTTGAGAGATTCCGAACTTTTACATCCATCTGAGTTCTGGCTAGAAAATAGTTGGCGCTATTTATTCCCACATCGTCGGGAAGTTGTCCGTGGGTTGAGAAATTAAGCGTAACCAGTCCGGAGAGATATTCTATGGTACTATCAGGAATGAAAGGGGTAAACTCCTTTAAATTCAGATTCGCCTTTGCATTAAGATTATAAACCGGTTTGTCGATGTTAGAGACCTTTCCTGAAAGAGCAAATGTGCTTTTCATGGTTTCGAAACCTACATTATTAAAATCGACCGACACGGTTTTCAAATCGTTGGGATTGAGAACAATAACCGACCCATTGAGGTAAATATTGTTTATTATGGGGTACTCCGTGGTTTTCACACTTCCGTTTTTCATGCTAATTTGAGCATCGACACGTGGAAGAAGTAATGTGTCGTACAGATATCCTTTAATTTTTGAGTTGATGTCAATTTCGCCCTCAACTCCCACAACACCAAACTCTTTCATCATATCGGCTGGGGCATATTTACTCAACTCTTTGATATCGACATTCACAAAATCGACCCCCAAATTCATATACAATGAGTCACCCATAACAACAGCACCTGTTGCCGCTATCGATGCTCCGTCGGTGTCAAGACGCATTGATTTTAAATTTATGTTTCCATTGTCGTACGCAATATCGAAATTCACCGACGTTTTTTGCATCAGATGTGCATTAAATTCGTCGAAAATGCAATTACTCAAATCAACACCTCCCGTAACCTGAGCAACAATTGTATCACCATGAACAGTGGCGGCTATATGTATTTTTGGGATGTGGATTTTTGCCACGGCTTTCATCTGTTTATCGTTGTAATTCAAGACCACATCGCTCACGGTTAGGTTGGCAAGCAAAACATTTAAGATGGTTTCAGTGGTGTCGATGGGCGATATTTCGGCAACTGGCAGAGAATCAGAAGATTGAAAAGCCTCCGCTGCCATAATAAAGTCGAAGTTGCTAACGCCTGCAGTGTCAACAAAGTAGTTTACCATAAATCCCTCAACCTCAACTTTTTTAATCTCTATTTTATTTTCCAACAGAGGCATTGTTTTCACTGAAACATAGAGTTTTCGAAGACGTACCAACGTATCGGTGACCTCCATTAAAGCAGAATCGGGGTTGCTTCCCTCTTCTTTTCCAATGGTAAATCCGGAAAACTCGACCGTAGCATAAGGGAAGTTTCTAAACAAGCGCAACGTCACATTCTCGAC
>Ga0265295_1007488_pt1 | contig 12544 bp, 6 predicted proteins | sample Munlansysbiofilm_FD_192503 | JGI IMG/M metagenome (GOLD analysis project Ga0265295, IMG submission 192503) | Leachate microbial communities from a municipal landfill in Southern Ontario, Canada - Methane capture system biofilm | ecosystem: Engineered > Solid waste > Landfill > Unclassified ... | reverse complement strand
TACTCACAAATCATCAAATTATCAAATCTCCATTAATACCTACCACAAAGACCTAATAGGTTAGAAGAAAACCTATCAGGTCAACTATACTCACAAATCATCAAATTATCAAATCTCCATTAATACCTACCACAAAGACCTAATAGGTTAGAAGAAAACCGGTTAGGAGACTCCTACTATAACTCCCCGCTCCGCCTTAGGCGGACGGACACGCAACTACTCAACAACTCAACAAATCAACAAATCAACAAGTCAAGCCAACTTCCCATCTACATTTGCATTCCGCCGCAAACGCTGATCACCTGTCCGGTAACATAGGATGACAGGTCACTGGCAAGGAAAAGAGCCACATCTGCAACGTCTTCGGGTGTACCTCCCCTTCTCAGCGGGATAGAATTAATCCAGTTTTTGCGAACCTCTTCACTCAGTTTTGCGGTCATTGCAGTTTCAATGAAACCTGGTGCAATGGCATTACAGCGAATGCTGCGTGAACCCAGTTCCTGAGCTATTGATTTGGTAAAACCAATGAGTCCGGCTTTAGAAGCTGCATAATTACTCTGTCCGGCATTGCCGCCTACCCCAACCACTGAACTCATGTTAATGACAGAGCCACTGCGCTGTTTCAGCATTACCCGCTGTACGGCCTTGGTAAGATTGAATACCGATTTCAGATTTACCTTTATCACCAGGTCCCAATCCTGCTCATTCATACGCATAAGCAGATTATCGCGGGTTATGCCGGCATTGTTCACCAAAATATCGATACGGCCAAAATCCTGCATCACTTCGTTGATGAGCTCATCGCTCGCTTCATAAGAAGAAGCATCTGAAGCATAGGCTTTAACTTTGACACCCATTTCCTGTAAAGTTTTCTCCAGACTGATGGAATGTTCATCGTAATTGAGGTCTGATACGGCAATGGATGCGCCTTCTTGTGCAAAACGCAACGCAATGGCTTTACCAATACCTCTTACCCCACCCGTAATCAAAGCTACTTTCCCTTCGAGAAGTTTCATGTTTTAAATATTTGTGTGTTTATAAATGATTTTATTTATGACTGAGCTTGTGAAATCCACTTCACCAGATTAAAATCCTGACGGTGAGGCAGCAGCGGATGTTTTGGAAACATTCTGATGGCATAATCAAAAACACCTCCCTGTGTTGTGGGCAATTCAATGAAAAAACTTACAATATTTCCATCTACACCAGCTACATCCATTTCCTCAATGGCAGTAGGTGTTTTCACTTCATCGTTTACCTTATTACCAAACAGCACTTCAAGCCCGATATCGCTGGCTGACAATTCGTTGGCATTGACGACTATTTCAGCCGTAAATTTTTCACCCAGGCGCAAAGGTCGCTTAGAGGAATCTGGAAGGTGAACATTGACAATTTCGATACTTTCCCAACCTCGAATCATTTTCCGCTTCCAGGATGAAAGCAACCGGACTTGCGCAAAATCATTGGCGCATAGCTTACCTGAACGTTCAATCAGTTTGTTATAAAACTTTTGCTGATAATCATTCAACATACGGTGCATGGTAAACTCCGGAGCGATCTTCTCTATAGTATTTTTCATGTATTGCACCCATTTTTCAGGAACACCGGTACTATTGCGTTCATAGAAAGCGGGAATAATTTCATCTTCAAACGTATTGTAGATGTTTTCGGCATCCAGTTCATCCTGAAATTCCTGATTTTCATAGGTTCTTTCTTCGGTAAGAGCCCAGCCGGCGCCTTCTTTGTAACCTTCGGCCCACCAGCCATCAAGGACACTGAAATTGAGCACCCCGTTCATCACGGCTTTTTCGCCACTGGTACCTGAAGCTTCAAGTGGCCGGGTAGGTGTATTGAGCCATACATCAACCCCCTGCACCAATTTTGAAGCAAGAGCCATGTCATAATTCTCCACAAACACAATTTTACCGGCAAAGCGAGGCAATTTTGAAAATTCAATAATGCGTTTGATCAGATCCTGACCGGCCTTATCTGCCGGATGTGCCTTTCCGGCAAAGATAAACTGCACCGGGCGTTCGGGATTATTCACCAGTAAAGCCAGCCTGTCGGGGTTGGTAAACAGCAGATGAGCCCGCTTGTAAGTAGCAAATCGTCGTGCAAAACCAATAGTAAGTGTATTGTCTTTAATGGCATCCATTGTTTCAAACACAAATTTAGGACTTTCGTGACGAAGTTTAAGGTCTTCGCTCAGCCGTTTGCGGATGTAATCAATTAATACTTTACGATGCTCTTGCCGCATATTCCACAAAAGAGCATTATCAACCTCCTGAATTTTGCTCCACCGTTCTCTATCAAGCTGATGGGTCAGAAAATCATTGCCAAATACGTTGGCATACAGTGCCATCCATGAGGAAGAAGCCCAGGTAGGCAAGTGAACCCCGTTGGTTACATAATCAATATACAATTCATTGGGGAAATAGCCAGGAAACATGCCTTTAAACATTTCCCTACTGACCTGGCCGTGGATGCGACTAACGCCGTTCATTTCCTGTGAAAGTCTGTTTGCAAGCACACTCATCGAAAACTTCTCGTCCTGCCTATCTTCCATATAGCGTCCCAGATTCATAAAGGTATTCCAACTGATGTTAAGACGATCAGCATAATGCGGAATATAAGTTCTAAGCATGTTTTCGCTGAATGAATCGTGGCCGGCAGGCACAGGAGTGTGGGTGGTAAAAAGTTGGCTGGCCCGCACTATTTCAACGGCTTGTGAAAAATTAAATTTGTCATCCTGCACCAGGTTACGTAATCTTTCTATACCGATAAATGCTGCATGGCCTTCGTTACAATGGAATACCGAAGGATTAAGTCCCAGTGCATTGATTACACGAATGCCACCTACGCCCAGAAGCAATTCCTGCTTGAACCTGTTTTCCCAATCACCACCATAAAGCTGATGCGTAATAAAACGGTCGGCCTCATTGTTTTCATCAATATCGGTATCCATCAAATAGAGGGGGATTCGTCCCACATCCAGTTTCCATACCTTGGCATACAGGGTACGACCTGGCAATATAATTGAAATGGTTAACCATTCACCATTGCCATTCCTGACTGGTTTTAATGGCATATGGGTGAACTTCTGGGGATGATATGAATCAGCCTGGTCACCAAACAAGGTGATGGTTTGTTTAAAATAGCCGTATCTGTAAAGTAAGCCGACAGCAACCATATTTGCATTTGAATCGCTCGCTTCTTTAAGGTAATCACCCGCCAATACACCCAGTCCGCCCGAGAATATCTGAACTGTATCGTGCAAACCATACTCCATGCTGAAATAAGCAATCTGATCTTTTGGCTTTTCGAGGCGTTTTTTCATGTAAGCTTCAAACGTCTCATATACCTGATCCATGCGCTCAAGAAAAGATTGATCATTCTGAAGTGCTAACATTTCCTTAACAGAAAGAGATTCGAGTAACGAAATGGGGTTTTGCTTTAGCTGTTCCCAACGGACAGGATTAATGGAGGCAAAAAGTTCTTTAGCGGCTGAATTCCAGCACCACCAAAGGTTTCGCGACATCCGTTTAAGGGCGTTAAAGCGCTCAGGGATGCCCGGTTTAACCAACATTTTATGCCACACCGGGATCTGATCCTGCTTTTGAGGAAAGGACATCAATAAATCGGGTGGCCGTTTATCGTGGAAAAGATCAGCCCGTTGCGAAACCTTTACCAGTGCAACATGATAAGCTTCTTTGTATTTGTCAATAAATTCATCCCATAAAGCTATACGAGAGATTTCGAATGCCTTGACACGAGCTTCATTTGTCTCCAGAGCATCAAACCCGGCAAAACGAAGGATTATTTTACTGATGGTTTCCCAAACGATGTTCTCGTTTCCATCGATTCGCTCAATTACCCAGGCTCCGGGTTCAGATACTGCTACTTTTTCCTTAATCCACAGCCCAAAACCAGCAAGTGATGTGGTGATGGTGGGTATGTGAAATGCAAGACTTTCGAGCGGAGTGTAGCCCCAGGGTTCGTAGTAGGATGGAAATACTGACAGGTCAAATCCGACAAGCAATTCATAATAGCTAAAGTTGAAAACACCATCCATTCCATTCAGATAGGAAGGCACAAAAACAAGCTTTACTTTGTCACCGGCCTTATTGTTTAAACCAACTTTTCTTGCCCTGTTCAGTATGCTGTCATTTTCAGGATCATGCAGCGCATGGGTAAGGAATACCCCTTCGATAGTATGATCAAATGTAGCCGTATTTAACCGCTGCATCAGCTCTGTTTCTGGACCCTGGTGGTTGGCAGGAACCGTGATATAGGCAACAACCTGACGATTCAGTTCAGGGTTTGTGTTCAGTTTTGCAAGGGCATCAATAAACAAGTCTATGCCTTTATTCCGGAACTCGTAACGGCCACTGTTTATGAGCAACAGGGTATCATCTGGCAATTCCTGATTAAACAAAGCCTGGGTAACCTGCATTATTTTGGTACGGGCAGCTTCACGGCGGTGGTGAAATTCGTTTTCAGGAGGGACAAAACCATCATCAAAGCCATTGGGCGTTACCAGGTCAACCGGTTTTTCAAGAAAATGGGCACATTCTGTTGCAGTAATATTACTCACCGTGGTAAAGACATCAGCACTTTGAGCTGCAGCTTTTTCAAGCGAAAACTTCGAAACCACATCAAAACGACGGGCAGATTGCTCTCCCGGATATTGGTCAAAATCACTATATAAAGGCAGATTATTTCCGGCAACCGCTCTGCCCAATACCGTAGCATGTGTAGTAAACATGCAGCCGATCTGCGGGACATTCTTTTTAAGGTACAATATGCCTGTACCCGTCATCCACTCATGAAACGAGGCCACAATACGGTCCTGAGCGGAAAGGTTGAATTCATAAAAATTCTCAATCACTTTGGCAGCAGCATAACCAAAAAGGGCAGGTTCAACATAATCCCATTGACCTGCCAGGGAATCCAACTTGTAGGTTTCCCAAAAGTCAGCGAAAACCCTGTCCTTGTTTTGAAAATAAGGGGTAAAATCAACAAGCACTGCAATGGGTTTGCTTTCAATATTCCAGCGTCCTATCCGCAACCTTAAACCCTTTGATTCTGCATATTCGCGCCATGATTTATGTAAAAACCGATCTTCAATAAAATCCGGGTTGCGGTTGGTTTCTTTCCAGACATCGGGCCCGATTACCATATAATTGTCGTGGTACTCCTTCTGAATTCCTGGTGCCTTGGTAGATATTACAGTATAAATACCTCCTATCTTGTTGCAAATTTCCCAACTCGTTTCGAAAATATAGTCCGGGCGTAGTTTTTTTTCTTCAGTCATAAAAAAAATAATAAAAGATGGATGAAGATATTCAAATACCATTATGGTAAAGACATACCTTCATTTGCTGTAACACATCGAATGAATTACAGTAATGGTTAAAATTCCGGGTGCAAATTTAAGGATTAAAACAGTGAGCGGATAAACTCTCCGATCTTGTTTTTATGATGTTCAAGGGTAGATTTTCTTGGTCTTTTGATTTCACTGATTAGACGGGTAAGTTCTTCGTTGTATGATTCAGGTAATTTTTTTCTGAATTTATCCAATTCTGCACCACTGCGATCATAAAGGGTGTATGCCAGAGACTGAATATCAATGTTTTTGATAAACTGCTTGACTTTGGGCTTTGACAAGCTGAACAGCACTTCTATATCAATGCTGGAGGAACCGGCTTCTGTCGCCAATTCAGCTTCGGGTAAGTTTTTTAACTCTGCCGGAACTGCTTTTCTTTTTTTAATGGATAAATCAGGCACTTTAGAAGTAGGGATTTCATAATCCTGACTATCACTTTGAAGCCTAAGGCTAAAATCAGACAGAACATTCATGTAATTAATGAATGCTTCGTAAGGGCTGGCGTAAGGATTGAAATATTTATGAACTGTTCCATCAGAGAACCACTTGGTACACATATAATAAAAATGGTCAGAAGTCTGTAGATACAACCATTTTTTCTGCAGGTCAGGATTTTGTGTTTTTTGAGCAAGGGGAAGCAATTTATACAAGACTTCAAAAGCTTCATCCTGCATATCATTTCCGAGCCATGCTGTGAGGTCTCGTTCCTCATCGGCCCAGGATATTGTATTGGGGACTAAAACTGCCGATACAGGTTGTAATCTGGCGGCCAGCCCTGCAGGAGTATCAAACTTATAGCTGGTCTTTGCAAGAATTTGCTGAGGCAGTTTCTTCATAAATTCAAAAATGCCGGTCTCTACCCACTGATGCTCGCCGAAGGTTTCATAATCGAGGAAGATGTTGACCACCTGTTGTTTCTTGTCTAAATCCTGTAGCCATTGGGTAAATTTCTCAGCCGTAAGGGGCCATTCACTCCAGGATTGGTTGGAAAACCTGAATCCTATATCATCACTTAGCTGAAAATTCCGCAACAATACCTTTAGCTTTGGATTTATCGCATTGCAATACATAAAATCAGGACTTTTCCATCCGAGGATATGCTTTGCTCCTTCAGTAAGCATCACCTTATAGCCCATATCGTACACTTTTTCGCCAATTCGGTCAGAATAGATGAGTTCCGTATTTCGGAATGAGGTGGGTTTAACGCCAAATAACGATTCGATGCGGGCGCTATGTTTGGCTACCTGGGAGGCAAATTCGCCACTGTCGTAAAGCGAAACCAGCGAATGGGCATAAGTTTCTGCCAGAAATTCAACGTTTCCGGTGTCGGCGAGCTTTTTAAAACTATGCAGGGCTTCGGGTGCATACTGTTCAAACTGATCCAGTGCAGTACCGGATATGGAAAAGCTTACTTTGAATCCGGAACCGTATTCATTAATGAGATCAAGCAACAATTTGTTCATCGGCAAATAAGACCGCTCTACTATTCTTTTAATAATGGTCCTGTTCTGGTACTCATCGAAATAATTCTCGTCAGCACCGATGTCAAAAAACCGAAATGTTTTCAACCTGTAAGGTTGATGAATCTGAAAATAAAAACAAATTGACCTCATATCTTCTGATTTAAAATAGATGTTTTATTAATTAAAGCACTTCTGCATAAACTTTTTTAATAAGCCTGGCTGCATTTTCCCACTTAAGATTGTCCACTTCTTCGGCGCCATACTTTGCGAACATTGCAGGCAGACTTTTGTATTTGAGCAAGGCATATATGGCATCGGCCATGGCATCAATGTCCCAGAAATCAATTTTTAAAGCATGCTGAAGAATTTCAGCTACACCCGACTGTTTTGAAATTACTACGGGAACATTGGAACGCATGGCTTCCAAGGGAGAAATGCCAAAAGGTTCAGAAACCGACGGCATCACATACACATCGCTCATTCCAAACATACGGTCCACACTATCGCCTCTCAGAAAACCGGTAAAATGAAATTTCGAGGACATTCGCAATTGCGCAACGCGACGAATCATCTTTTCGAGCAGATCGCCCGTTCCGGCCATTACAAAGCGGACGTTATTGTCGCGTTGTAATACCTTGTAGGCTGCCTCGATAAAATATTCGGGGCCTTTCTGGTAAGTAACCCTACCGAGGAAGGTGACTATTTTTTCAGGCACATGACTGGTATATTCAACAGGATCAAGTTTTTCGGTAGGTTCAACGGCATTGTGCACCGCCACTACTTTATCGGCAGGAATGCCATATTTGGTGATCACGATATTGCGGGTGAGGTTGCTCACGGCAATCACCCGGTCGGCAGCCATCATACCCTCACGTTCGATGTCATATACACGCTGATTGATATTTTCGCCCGAACGGTCGAATTCAGTGGCATGCATATGAACCACCAGGGGTTTGCCTGAAGCTTTTTTAGCTGCAATACCAGCGGCATAGGTCAGCCAATCGTGGGCGTGAATAACATCAAATTGTGAATTGGCTGCAATCTGGGCACCTACCAGTGCGTAGCGGGCTACCTCTTCCAGCAGGTTTTCGCCATACTTGCCCGAAAAAACGTATTTGGCATCAAAAACAGACGAATTCGTTTCATATTCTTCCTTTAGGTCTGTGCTGAGTAAGTTATCGAAAGCTTCGGGGCCCACATAAGGTACCAGGCTGGAATTCACTTCCAAATAAGTGATGTTCTTCCAGAATTCAAAATTTTCTTTCTTGTGGATATCGATTAATACATCGCTGGCATTAATAAGCCTTACGGCTTCCTCACTTTCGTCGCCATAGGCTTTGGGAACGACAAAAAGAACTTCCACCTTATTCTTAAGTAAACCTTTGGTCATTCCAAAGCAGGCTGTTCCGAGCCCTCCGGTAATATGTGGTGGAAATTCCCAACCAAACATCAACACTTTCATAAATTATAAGCTTTTAAAACCAAAGTTTTTATTTATCTGACTCTGTGGCATATTTCCGGATCAACCAGTTTATCCGGAGCAATTCGGCGACATTCCATGCCTGAGAAATGGCCCCCCCGGGATAATGTGGCGGGTCACCATCATATACTTCAGAAATGGTACCAATGCCATGCTCGATCATTACAGCTTCAAAACCCTTGTAGAGATCAGTAACAAATTTAAGTCCTGACTTTCCATGAATCTTCAGGTAACCTTCCACAAAGTGACCCAAAAGCCACGGATACACAGAACCCTGATGATAAGCGTTATCACGCTGAGCCTGATTGCCGGTATAAACGCCCTTGTATAGGGGATTTTTAGGAGATAGTGTGCGCAATCCCCGGGGGGTAAGCAATTCTGATTTTACTGTTTCGAGAATTGAATTACGCATTTCCTCATTTAACGGAGAGTAAGGCAAGGAGGTTGCAAATACTTGATTTGGCCTCACACTGATGTCTTTATAGTCTCCGAGAGCATAATCTGCCAGATGACCTTTTTCTGCATACCAAAATTGGTTAATAAAAGCCTGAGGAAATTTATCGGCCAGGGCCTGCCATTGATTCACAAAATCATCCTCTCCTGCTTTTTTAGCCAATTCGAGCGCAAAGCTCAGTGCATTGTACCACAATGCATTCACTTCAACGGTGTATCCGGTGCGGGGCGTAACGGGTTTTCCATCAACATATGCATCCATCCAGGTAACTGCTACGCCGGCTTCTCCGGCATAAATAAGGCCATTTTCGTGAAGCTGAATATTGTGATCGGTACCGTCCCTGTATCCCTCCAGGATGGTTTTCATCTTTTTACCGTACACTTTCCAAAGGTTAGCTGTAGATTTAGCAAAAATAGCATATTGCTGAAGTGACCAGAAGAACCAAAGCGAAGTATCTGCAGCATTGTATTCTGCCAGTTCTCCCATGCCTTTATTGGGGAAGAGTGGCCCTCGCATTTCGGTTAACATATTGTCTATGGCTGCTCTGGCCACTTTCAGGTCTCCGGAAACCATAGCCAGTCCTGGCAAAGCGATAAAGGTATCGCGCCCCCAGCGTCCAAACCAGGGATAGCCGGCAATTAATTCAACTTTTTTGCCGGTTTTTACGATGAACTGCTGAGAAGCATTCATCAGGCAGTGTTCAAAGCTATCGCGCGGAATGCGTCGTCCCAGTTCATTTTGAAACAGCTTTTTAAGCGATGCCGGGCTTGCCGGCTCTATACCGGCTGAAAAATATATGCTTTCACCTTTGGCTATAGGTAACTCAAAATAGCCGGGTACGTAAAGGTCTTCCAGGTAATCATAACCCCTTGCTTTTTCGCGACTGTATTCAATATTATAATACCAATCGGGGACATGAACATAATCCACCTTTTTCGAAAATTGCAAATGCAAATAGGAGTAACCCTTGTACATGCGTAATTTTATGCCATTGGCAATCTCTTCGTAGGATTTATCCACATCGTAGTTGGCCTTGCATAAGGAATGGATATTCCGGAAAGCAAGAAATGGCCTGAAACGAAGGGTAGTCTCCGAGTGGGCATCCAGTAAGGTGTATTTAATTATGGTGCGACCATCTTTATGCGAAAAGATTTGTTCACGCTTAAAAAAGATACCACCTATCCGGTAGGTTTGGCTGGGGATGGGCTCAGTCGTGAAATCAATGAAATATTTATGCCCTTTGGGACTGTAAACCTCGCCCTGGTATTTCCGGATAGAAAGATTAAACTCAGCATTATGCTGAATAAGGGTTTCATCCATACCTGACAGCAACACATGATTTCCATTGTCCATAGCCGGCTGAGGCACTACCAACAAGCCGTGATACTTACGGGTGTTACAATTTACAATGGTGGAGCTGGCATATGCACCTTCACGGCTCGTCCTGAGCAATTCCTTTGGTAAACTGTATTCAAGATTTACCAACTGACTCTTTTCAAAGTTAATATAACTCATAATCTATATAATGTGAGGCAAATTACAACCGTTCAATATCTTCACTCAATGCATGAGCAAAAGTCAGGGTGAATTCATAAAAAAACATCTTCCTTTGCTCATGCGGATTTCATTTAACAGGCTGAGCCCAAAACACCGAGTAACCAAATTTGTTCAACTAAAAATCAAACTCACTGCTTGATTTGACAATCTTTATGAAATAAATTTACAAACGATGCTTCAGAAATCGGAATAAATGTATGAAAAAATCCTGAGAATGCCCTTAAAATAAATGAGAATTGTAAAATTTAAATTTTATTTATTCGTAAAAACGGGTTAATTGTTTATGAATAAGGACATAAGACATCTTACCCTATCGGCAAATTCACGGTAAAGATACTGCCTTTTCCGAATTCGCTGGCAACTTTAACATATCCACCATGTTGTTTGGCAAATTCTGCACACAATATTAAGCCCAATCCTGTCCCCGTTTCACCCTGAGTGCCTGCTGAACTTTTGTAGCCACGATCCAGGGCAAACAAATGCTCCATTACCTCCGGCTCCATTCCTATGCCTTCATCCTGAATGCTAACCCAGAAGTTTTCGCCTGAGATACCGGAATGTATGGTTATGGTGCCTCCGTGAAAGGTGAATTTTATCGCGTTATTTAACAAATTTCTGATAATGGCATTCACCATTTCAAAATCAAACCAGGCATCCACTTGAAGGGTATTGCTGTAAACAATTTGGATATTTTTGTTTTCAGCACTGCTCTTGAATAAATTAATATTATCCTTAATCAGTTTATTCAGATTAAAAAACCCGGGATTAAAAGGAAAAGAGCCGCTTTGGGTGCGGGTCCAATTCAACAGGTTTTCCAGCAAATTAAAAACATTTGCTGCCGTTGTCTTTACTGATTCGAATGTTTTTTCTTTCTCTTCCGGGCTTAATTCAAAATCCTGATCGGTAATCATTTCAAGTAATTGATTGATTGAGCCAATGGGTCCAATCAAATCATGACCTATAATAGAAAGGAATTTATCTTTGGTAATGAGACTGCGTTCCAGTTCAATTTGTATTTGTTTTTGGTGTGAAATATCGAAGATAGATCCAAGAATAGCCGGTTTGCCAAGAAAATTTATGAAGCCAGCTGAGAGATCGAGCCATTTTACTTTACCGGTTTTCGTAATTACTTTAATTTCATAGCGGTTTTGTGGTGCTTTGCCCTCAATGCGTTCTTCCGCCCGGTTGCTCACCATCTGAATAAAATCGGGATGCACCAAATCCTTAACCCCCAAATCTTTAAGTTCTTCTGCAGAGTATTCCAGAATAGCTTCAAAAGCCGGATTCACCATAAAAAACTTATGATTCAGATACACATAAATACCTGAAGAAGTAGTTTGCGAAAGGATTTTAAACTTCTGCTCGCTCTCAATCAGAGCCAACTCTGCTTTACGTTTTGCCGTAATGTCACGACTAACCCCTGAATAACCGACCAATTCATTCTCGGAATTATACACCAGTCCGATAACAAGCTCTGTCCATACGGTTGAGCCATCTTTACAGGGTTGCTCCACAACTAATGCAGTATTTTCGAAGGGCTGGCCTGAGCTTAGCAGTTCATTTGCCCGTTTTATTGCAGCAGTAGCTAATTTTGCAGAGTCCGGTGTTAACCGTTCTTCTAAAGATTGGTTCATCACTTCTGCTGCAGTATATCCCCTGAGTCTTAGCACAGAAGGGCTTATGTAGGTAAGTTTAAGGTTTATATCCAATACCCAAATGACATCAGAAATATTGTCACTCATCATTTTTAAAACGGAATTTCTTTCGTTGAGTTCTGCCTGAATCAGTTCTTTATTTTTTAGGGTCTGAGCCAGGCCATTAAATACTTCTGAAAATTCGCCCAGAAAGTCCGTTTTCTGATTATAGTCGCCCCCTGCCAGTTGCTGCATCTGCCATTTGAGGTGCCGCAGACTTGCATGTAAAGCTTTTATAGGTGCATTGACTGCATTACTCTTAGGAACTGCTGCATCAAGTTTCCCATTTGAAAGATCGAGCACAAATTTCCCGGTTTCCATCAATTGCTCCTGCATTTGACGGAAATTATCATAAAGCATAACCTGTTCAGCCGGTAAGGTAGCAAGCTCACTTTTGGTAAGCTGAGGCAATAATGCGACCTGGTCACCCTGCAGTCGAAGGGTTATTACTGCGTTCAATCTATTTATAAGCTCATTGTTGTCTGTCATTTTACCTTCACGCTAAAGCGA
>Ga0265295_1007486_pt1 | contig 12547 bp, 13 predicted proteins | sample Munlansysbiofilm_FD_192503 | JGI IMG/M metagenome (GOLD analysis project Ga0265295, IMG submission 192503) | Leachate microbial communities from a municipal landfill in Southern Ontario, Canada - Methane capture system biofilm | ecosystem: Engineered > Solid waste > Landfill > Unclassified ... | reverse complement strand
ATGAATATGTATCTTGAGTTTATAAAAAATGTAGCATAAGGTAGCAGTTGGAGTTGAAATTAACTAAGCTGAAAACTTGTCTTGATTTTTCAGGCCATTATAATTTGAAACTCAAAAAGGGTTATGTAATTCATCGTTCATTTTTACTAAAGTTTGTAAAAACAATATATCAAAATTATGATGAAAACATCAAACGAGCAGCTATTTATCATTTTGATAAATACAACGATAAAAACAAAAAAAAGATCAAAAGAGTCTATGAAAATATTCGCTTAAATAATCTACAAGAAAGGTATCCAGAGTTTAATATTTTCGATGCGTATGCTTATGCACTTGTAACTGAAAAGTTCAAAATAAAAGAAGATGATCTTATAGAGTTTGAGAATATTGTCGCCCTCTTAAAGTCTCCAAATGAGTAAAAGGGATGAAAAGCTCAACCTAGTAACGATTTTTTCTAACACTATGCTAGAAAGTCCTTAATATAGGGCTTTCTCAGTATCGGTTTAGTAATCATTTTATTTTAGGGGACAAAATCAAGTATATAAATACTTCTTTTTGTCCTTTTACAAGGACGAAATCACGCTTATTATGAACGACAGTGAATAGCGACGGACTTAAATTATTTTTGGGAGTCTTGTATGTGGGGAATAAGATCAGCTACTTCAATACCAAATTCATAAGCTATTTTATATAGGTGAGAGAGGTTGTAACTTACATCATGTTTTCTAGTTTCAATTTTTGCAATATAGTTTGGAGATTTATGTCCTAAAATTTGAGCAAGAGCCAATTGGCTAATATTCCTTTTTACTCTTTCCTCTTTTACTTTTAGAACAATTTCATCTAAAAATTTATCTATATTTTCTTCCAATAATAAACACCTATAAGTTTTCAAAGATGATAGCTATATGGCCAAAATCTAATAAACACTTATAAGTGTTTAGTAAGTATTTTTGAGTTAATATTTACAATGTAAATTTATATTTATGGAGCAAAAAATGACAGAGTATTTTGCACATGTACTAGCAAGAATGATTGTAGGTTATTTGACTTTATTTGTAATTTCGTTATTGATTTTGGTGGGCTACTGGGGCATAGCAGATTATAACTCTATGTTAGCATTCATGAATGAAGTTAGTGATAATGCTTTTGCAGAATTTGTCATATTGTTGCCATTTGTATTTTCTTGGTTTAAGCCAGACAAAAGAGGCAATGCAACAGAAATTTTAAACGCTAGAATGCATTGCTCTGCGATGAGATGTTCATTGAGCGGAAGATGGTAAATAAGCATGTTACAACTAAAAACAATATCACTTAATGATCTTGAAACATTAGTTTCTCAAGCAGTAAAATTATCAGAAACATTAAATATTGAGAAAAATGAGATCTATAAATCTATGGTAAAAAAAGCTCTAAAATCAAAAAAAGTAAGGCAATACAAAATATTGATTTTGCCTTTGCTTATTTTATCTTCATGTATATTTGGTATGTATCTTACAGAGCTTGAAAATATGTATATTAATATTGTATTAATAGCTGTTGTGTTTTTGTCATCCTCTGTTGTGGGAGCTATTTTCAACCGTATCAAAAAAATTAATTTAGATTTTGCACTTGTTGATTTTGATGTGTATGATAAAGAGTGTGATAGACCATATAAGAAAATAAATTTTGTTATCGCAGAAAGTACAAATAGTGACAAAGCAATATTGGAGTTGATAAATGAAGCAAAAAAAATGGGTGCTGATGCAATAGTCAATTTGGAACATCAAATTACATCCCATACTAGCGGTAATAAAATTGGCATGTCATCCAAAACTATTAACAACTATCGAGCTATGGCCGTAAAATACGCATAATTTGGACGATAGCCAAAAAATATTAGGAGAAATTTGATAAAATAAAAAGTCTCAAATTACTTATTTTAGGAAAAGTATATGCCGTTTTTATTGCTTTTAATCTCTCTATTTATTTTTACTTTAGCTCAAGGCGAGCAAGATGTGGCGGTTATTATTTTGATTATGATCGTTGCAGCACTTTTTGCAACATATCACAAACCATTTAGAGACTCTTTGAGAGAATTTTTTTAGGGAAATTCAGATACGAAAACGGTTACTCTAACTTTATGAAACCTACAAAAAGTAAAACTGCATTAAACCAATTATTTAATATAGTTAATATTTAAATATTGGATTATGTATATAGTATTATAGATTTTATGCTATAATCTTTCTTATGAAAACTATCGAGATTAAAAACGCCTTGCCGCTATCAGTTTTTTCCCATGAGATGCTTTATGCACTGCTGGAAAAATCAGTGAGCAATGTAAATGACAAGATCTCAAACCTTGTAAAAAGCGGTGAGCTGACACGGCTAAAAAAAGGGTTTTATACTTTTTCTAAAGCCTACCTTACAAAACCGATAGATCTCATCAGTGTTGCAAATACTCTTTATACTCCCTCTTATGTCTCTTTTGACTATGCTCTGAGCTACTACGGGATGATACCTGAGCGAGTAAGTGAGGTCACCTCTGCCACAAGTAAAAACGAAAAACTTTTTGAAACTCCCGTAGGAAGATTTAGCTATAAAAAAGTACCACTAAAAGCTTATGCTTTAGGAGTTGATTGGTTTTATGATGATGTTGAAGGCGGAAGATTTATAGCGACACCAGAGAAAGCACTGTGCGACAAGATACGCTACGATAGAGGCATCGGTACTCTTACGCAAAGTGGGATGGTAGATTACCTCAAATATGATCTACGACTTGAGATCACAAAGCCGTTGGATGCCGAGCTTATAGAAGAGATAGCCACCGCATATAGATCACGAAATCTCAAAACGCTCTCTCAAGTAGCCCTTAAAGGAAAGTTATGACTCATCCAGCACTTATAAAAATGCTCGAAAAATATGATCTTTCAGATCCAAATGCCAGCTTCGATGCTCTACGAGAGATACTACAAGAGATAGTGCTGTTAGGTCTTTATGATGCAGGATTTTTTAAACATGCTGCTTTTTATGGCGGAACAGCTCTTAGAATACTGCACAATCTTCCAAGATTTTCAGAAGATTTGGACTTTTCTCTTCTTGAGAGTAATCTGAAATTTAACCTAAAACCTTATGAAGATGCAATCATCTCTAGCTTAAAAGCTTTCGGTTTTGATGTAACCATAGAGATAAAAGAGAAAAACAATAGTAGTGCCATAGCATCAGCTTTTGTAAAAGGCAACACGATCGAGCATCTTATAAACATAAATGCTCCAAAAGATATAACGAATAAAATCCATAGAGATCAAGCTGTAAAGATAAAACTTGAAGTAGATACAAACCCACCGCTGGAGTTTGAAACACAAAATGCCATAAGACTAACTCCACGACCGTTTTCCATAAATGCTTTTACTTTGCCGTCTCTTTATGCTGGAAAAATGCACGCTATCCTTTGCCGTGCATGGAGTAGCAGACCAAAAGGGCGTGATTGGTATGACTTGGTTTGGTACATAGCAAATGATGTAGAACTAGATACAAAACACCTAAAATCCAGACTCTCTCAAAGTTGCAAGTACTTGGAAGAGAATAATATTCAAATACCAAATGAACTTTCAAAACAAACCATTAAAAATTTGCTTTTACAAAGGATAGAAAGTCTTGATGTAGCCAAAGCAAAAAATGATGTGCAGCCATTTATAAAAGATATGAGAGAGATTGAACTTTGGTCTAAAGAGTTTTTTATGACAGTAGTGGAAAATATAAAAATAAAGGAGAACTAATTATGGAACAAGTAAAAACAGTGATGCAAGAAGAGTTTACAAAAAACTACGATTTTTACAAAGATTATGATGATATGGTAATCCACAAAGAGACAGAACAGATCTTCAAAACCAACTTCATAAACGGTATGATTCAGCTAGTAGCAGTGAGCAATCATACGGCTATGGAAAAGATCGAACAAGGGCTTAGTGAGTTTGCTAAAGAACTCAAAAGGCAAGGGTTTTAGAAGTAATAAATCAATGAATAATTTTTTATAAATATTAATTATGATATTATAAGTTGATTATAATGAATATATATTAAGGGTGAGTATGTCATATAAAGTAGGAAGCTTGTTCGCTGGAGTTGGAGGAGTATGTCAAGCTTTTAAAAATTCAGGATGTCAGGTTATTTGGGCTAACGAAATTGATGAAAAGGCATGTACAACTTACCAATTAAACCATAAAGATACAGAACTAATAAAAGGTGATATAAAAAAACTTTCGAAAGAAAATTTGGAAAAAATAGATATTTTGACAGCAGGATTTCCTTGCCAACCGTTTTCTCAAGCTGGACATGGTAAAGGATTTGAAGATGAGAGAGGGCAGTTGTTTTTTGATGTTATAAGACTACTAAAAGATTTAGAGCCAAAAGCTTATTTTCTTGAAAATGTAAAAACATTAGCATCACATAATGATGGTGAAACTTTTAAAGTTGTAAAAAAAGAATTAAAAAAAGCAGGATATTCATTTATCCCTTTTATTTTAAATGCAGCAGAACATACCTATATACCTCAAGGGAGAGAACGTATTTATATAGTTGGTTTTAAAGATGAATGTGAATATACTTTTGATAAGCCGATAAAAATTAATAAAATTGATGATATAGAACAACAATTATTGTCAAAATTGTTTGAAATACCTCCAAAATTAAATAAAAGTCCTAAAAAAGTAAAAGAATTTTTAGATAAATCCACAGTTCTAGCAAATGATATTTATAATAATTTTGATAATAAGATACACCAAAGAGTAATGGAGGCAGTAAAAGATACAGATACAGTATATCAATATAGACGATATTATGTAAGAGAAAATAAATCAAGTGTCTGTCCAACATTAACAGCTAATATGGGCGGCGGTGGACATAACATACCTATTATTTTAGATAATGATACACCGAGAAGATTAACCCCAAAAGAGTGTTTCAACTTACAAGGATTTCCTAAAACTTTTAAATTACCTGATAATATTGCAAGAGGACAATTATATAAACAAGCTGGAAATTCAGTAGTGGTTCCAATGGTTCAACAAATTGCAGAAGAGATGGTAAGAGTTCTTAATGAAAACCAACTTAGTTAAACCTAATCTAAAAAACTTTATAAAATCATTAAGAGATGTTGGGTATACATTTGAAATTGCAGTAGCAGACATTTTAGACAATAGTATTTCAGCAAATGCTACTGAAGTTAAAATTTATACTGTACCAAAACCTGAGTTAGTATTTTATATGCTTGATAACGGTAGTGGTATGTATGATAATGAATTATTAGAAGCTATGAGGCTTGCAACAAAAAATCCTGATGATGAAAGAGATAAAAAAGATTTAGGAAGATTTGGCTTAGGATTAAAAACAGCATCTTTTTCTCAATGTAAAAAACTTACTGTAATTTCTAAAAAAGATAATCAACTATCAATAAAACAATGGGATTTAGATTATATTTCAGAAGTAAATGAATGGGAATTAATTACTCCTGAATTAAACACATATCAAGATATTCCTTTTTTTAATGAACTTTCAAATAGTAAAAGAAGTGGTACATTAGTTATTTGGGAGAAAATTGATAAATACAAACAGGATACCTTTTCACATAAGGTTGAAAAGCTAAATAGTCATTTGTCTTTAGTATTTCACAGATTTTTAGAAGGAGCTGATAGTTTTACAAGACTAAAAATTTCTGTAAATGGTAATTATTTAAAACCCTTTGATCCTTTTAATTCCAATCACGATGCAACATTTGAACAATCTCCTGAGATTATAAACTTTTATGGTTCAAATATAAAAATTACATCGTTTATACTTCCTCATCATAAAAATCTATCTCGAGAAGAATGGGATAGATTTGGAACAGAAGATGGTTATATAAAATCACAAGGATTTTATCTTTATAGAGCTAATAGATTATTGATATATGGTACTTGGTGGGGTTTACATAAAGCAAGTGATGCACATAAATTAGTAAGAATTAAAATCGATATATCAAATAATCAAGATGGTTATTGGGGAATCGATATTAAAAAATCAACTGCAAACCCATTGCCAGAATTAAAAAAAGATTTAAAAAGAATCATACAAAAAGTAACTAAAGATGGATTTAAACCTTTTTCTACAAGAGGTAGAAAAATAAATGATAAAACAACTACAAGGTTTTGGACTATAATTCCCGATCAAGATGGATTTCATTTTGGAGTGAATAAAGAGCATCCAATTTATATTAAACTTATTGAATCATTACCAGAAGAAAATAAAGACCTATTTAATAGTTATCTTAAAGGCTTGCAGGCTTATCTTCCTTTAGAATCAATACAACATCAATTACAACAAAATCCTCATCACATAAAACAAGAAGATTTACTTACAAATAATGATAAAAAAGAATTATTTATAAAATTGAAAAATTTAGGTTTTGATAAAGAATATATAGAAAGTTTATTGAAGACTGAATTATATAAAAACCATGAGGAGTTATTTGATGCAAATGAATTTATATGAAGAAGTCAAAGAGTTTTTATTAAATAAACTAAACAAACAATATAAGCTTCAAGAAGAAAATTTAGAAGCATCTGATATAGAAAAAGAAATTAATAATATAAAAACAATACTTTCCTCTGATATGAAAAGTCATTTCTTTATTAATTTTATAGAAAATTTAATAGATAAAGATTTTATCCAGCTAAGAATCGAAGTTGAGAAACATTTTGATGTTAAAATGGAAGAAGGGATAATAATAAAAGGAGAGGAGCAACAAAAAAGAGATACAACATGGTGGAGTAATAAAACTAAACTAGAACAAGAAAAAAGTAATTACAATTATTATTGGAATAGATTAAAAAAATACCATGAAAAATCTTTACCTCCAGAAGTAATAAAAACAATAGATGAAGATACTGATATGGTAATGGATAATATTGGCAATCCTAATTTAGAAGAATTTGATATATATGGGATGGTCGTTGGTCATGTTCAATCTGGAAAAACTGCAAACTATTCATCACTTCTTTGTAAAGCAGCAGATGCTGGGTATAGATTTATAGTAGTTATTGCTGGGGATAAAAATAATTTAAGAGATCAAACTCAAGAAAGAATCAACGAAGCATTTTTAGGAAAAAATACTTCAAAGTTAGTTGGTGTAGGATTAATAGATTCTAAAAAAGATAAATTACCAATTAGTTTAACAACTATTGAAAAAGACTTTAATGCAAGGGATGCAGACAAAAATTCACAAGGGACAAATTTTGATAATATTAATACGCCAATTTTATTAGTAATTAAAAAAAACACATCAACATTAACAAGTGTTATCTCATGGATAAAAAATCAATATAAAAACAAAATATACAAGCATTCAATGCTTGTAATTGATGACGAATCAGACTATGCTTCAATAAATACCAAAGAACAAGAAGACCCAACAACAATAAACAAAAAAATCAGGGCGTTACTTGGTTTATTTCATAAAAGTAGCTATGTTGCATATACTGCAACACCATATGCAAATATTTTTATAGACCATGAAGTAGAAGAAACAAAAAATATTTATCTTGATAATAAGAATAAAGAAAGTGATATAGCTAAAGATTTATTTCCAAGAGATTTTATTTATGCGCTTGATGCTCCGACAAACTATTTTGGTGCAAGAAAAATATTTATAAATAATACAGAAAAATATATTATTAATATAAATGACTATCAGGACATTATACCAACAAACCATAAAAAAGATGATGACTTGACAACTCTGCCAGACTCTTTGTATGAGGCAATTAACTTATATATTTTAAATATAGCAATTAGATATTTAAGAAAACAAGAGAATAAACACAATAGTATGCTCATTCATATTAGTAGGTTTTCAGATATGCATTCTAAAATTGCTTTTTTAGTAAATAGTCATTTACAAATTATTAAAGCAGATATAAAATCTTATGGAAAATTAGCAAATGCAAAAAATCAAAGTTTTGTAATTCAAGAATTTTATGATTTATTTCTTGAAAAGCTTAGCTTTATTGAATTTGAGTGGGAAAATGTTCTTGGTAAACTAGTGGATATTATTGATACTGTTGTGGTGAGAGAAGAACATCAAAAAAGCAAATTAAGAATAGAATATCGTAAAGATATAACCTCAAATATTATAGCAATTGGTGGCATGAGTTTAGCAAGAGGTTTTACTCTCGAAGGTTTGAGTGTAAGCTATTTTATAAGAAGTACAATTTTTTATGATACATTAATGCAAATGGGTAGATGGTTTGGATACAGAGCAGGCTATGAAGATTTATGTAAAATATATATGCCTTTAGAAGTTGAAAATTATTTTAGACAAATAATTGAAGCAACTGAGGAGTTAATGTTAGACTTTAAAGAGATTGCAAAAGAAAAGAAAACTCCTCTGGATTTTGGTTTAGCTGTTAAACAGCATCCAGATAGCTTATTGCAAGTAACTGCAAAAAATAAACGCAAGAATACCCAAGTATTACCTCATAAAATGAATTTAAATGGAGTTTTAAAAGAAACTGTTAGATTTTCTAAAGATCAAAAAGTCCACGAACAAAATTTAAGTGTACTTATAGATTTAGTTAAGAATTTAGATTACAAGTTATCAGATAACAAATCTCCTTTTATTTTTAGGGAAATTGAAAGAGAAACTATAGAAAATTTTTTAAATAATTTTATTATTTACAAGAGAAGTGTAATTGATAATTTGATGCCTATTAAGTTTATTCAAGAATATGTTAAAAATATAGACACAAAATGGGATATAGTATTATATAGTGGCAAGCAACAAGAAATAGCTGTTGGACCAATTATCACACAAGCCCAATTAAGAAATAATCCTAATGACAAAGGTGATTATATTGAACTTGCTAGAAGAAAAGCTTCATCTGGTACTCCTGAGCTAATATTATTAGATAAAGACTTACAAAAAGAGATAAATGCTAAAGATTTTCTAAAAGGCGAAAAGTCAAGGTATATCAGAAAAAGATTAAAAAATCCAGTATTAATGCTTCACATATTGGATATTCCAGAATTTTGTAAAATATTACCTGCTTTTGGAGTTTGTTTTCCAGATAACGGTTTTGGACATTCTCAAACAGTTGAATATATTATAAATAGTGTATATATTAAAGAGCTTGAAGAACAAATGAGATATGAAGAGGAATATGATGATTAATCCTTGGAAAGATATGAAAAAAAGTACCCAAAGAAGGGTTAAAGAAAATATCAATCATGACATTTTTTGGATTATTGATTTAGAAGGTAAATATGGATTATATATTAAAATAAAATCAATATATGATAATAATATAGATATATTAAAGTTAAAAGGTTTATCGATATTAAAAAGAAATGAAGAAAATACTACAGAACTATTCATAGCTTTAAATAGTAACCAAGATTGGGAAATATTTTTAACTCTATGTAAAGATTTGATATTAATAGCAAAAAAATATAGTGATGATATAACTATGTTTAATGCAATTGAAAATAGACTAAAAAGATGGCAACAATTTCTCTTAAAAAATAAAAGTATAGACTTCCCACTACATAAGCAAATGGGCTTGTTTAGTGAACTAATGTGTTTAAAAGAGATAATTGCTAATAATATTGGTATTAAAAATGCAATTTATTCATGGGTTGGTGCTGATTTTGATAAACAAGACTTTTTATTAGAAGATATGATTATTGAAGTCAAATCATATAAAACATCAAAAACACCAATTGTATCAATATCTTCTGCCGCACAACTGTATAGTGATAAACAACCTATATATTTAATTTCTTATGGATTAACTCCTACAGATAATGGAATTTCTATTGATGATTTAATTTTAGATATTGAAAAACAAATAGAGAATGAATCTTTTGAATTTTTTGAGATATTTCATAATAAACTTTTTGAATATGGATATATGATAGATTTAGATATAAAAAAATATAAATTTATTATAGATAAAAATAGGATATTCCATGTTAGTACATTATTCCCAAAAATTACACCATTAGATATTGATAGTAGAATTTTAAATTTGAACTATTCTATTGATTTATTACAGTGTAAAGAATTTGAAATAGAAAGAATTCAATTCAAAGGTAGATAATGATTACACTACAAGAGTTTCATCAAGATTTTTTACAATCAATTTTATCAGATACACAAAGCAGAGGAATTCCAAAGCCTCAAGCTTTTTTTGAAAATGTATGTGAAGAGCTAATAACAACTGGAGATCTTTCAAATAATTATACAGAAGCTGAATATACAAAAAAAAGTATGGAAGTTTATGGGTACGATTATGATGAGGAAAGAGAAATATTAACTTTACTAGCGCATCAATTTTTTCAAGAAGAAGAAATCCAAACATTAACAAAAAGTCATATTGATACAAAATTTAAAAGACTAAAAACATTTTTTATAAAATCTAGTCAAGCACTTTATGAAAATATGGAGCAAGGATTTGAACATTATTCTATGGCATTTAATATATATAACTACTTAAATAAAAATGCAATCAAAAAAGTTAGACTTATGTTGATTTCTGATGGTAAAGCTACTAGAAATTTATTAGATATAGATACTGAATATATGAACACTAATTTAGAAATTGAATTTCGAGTTGTTGATATAGAATATTTGTACAAAGTGTATTTATCAGAAAATACTGGTGGCGACTTTGAAATAGATGTTAATATTCCAACTTTACAAGTTGATTCAATTTCAAATGAGTACAAATCATTTTTAACTATATTAGATGGTAATAAACTTGTTGATATCTATCATAAATATGGGCAAAAATTGCTTGAACAAAATGTTAGAACTTTTTTACAATTTAGAGGTAATGTAAATAAAGGACTAAGAAATACAATCGAATATAATCCAGAAATGTTCTTTGCTTATAATAATGGCATAACTGCTATAGCTACGGATGTAGAAGTGGATGATAAAAATAACATAACAAAAATAGTTAATTTTCAAATTGTGAATGGTGGTCAAACTACATCAGCAATTTATGCTGCAAATAAAACTTCAAACTTGGATGTTTCAAGTATTTATGTTCAGATGAAACTTTCAGTAGTTAAGGATAAAGAAAAACAAAATGAGTTTGTATCAAATGTTTCAGAGTATGCAAATACTCAAAATAAAATTAATAAATCAGACTTTTTTTCTAATAGTCCTTTTCATAAAGAGTTTAAAAACTATTCTAAAAGAATATGGGTTGCTGCAGTTGGTGGTTCACAAAGAAGAACACATTGGTTTTATGAAAGAGTTAGGGGCGAATATTTAAATGAACAAGCATACTTAACAAAGTCACAAAAAAAACAATTTCAATTAGAAAATCCAAAATTACAATTAATTGATAAAACTTTTTTATCAAAAAGTGAGAATGTGTGGTTACAAAAACCAGATATAGTGTCTAAAGGTGCACAATATAGTTTTGCAGATTTTGCAAAAACAATAACAGGTAAATTAGAAGAGGATAATTTAGCAATAACTGAACAATATTTTAAAGACAGTATATCTCGTGTTATAATGTTTAAAGAAGTTGAAAGATTAATCTCAAAATCTGAGTGGTATCAATTACATAAGGCCTACAGAGCACAGACTGTTGCGTATACAATTGCATATTTAGCTCATCATATTCAAGAAAAAAAACAATATTTAAATTTTAATTTAATTTGGGAATCACAGAAGCTACCAAACTCATTATACAACATACTTGAAATAATAGCTGAAGCAGTATTTAAAGACATTACAAATCCTCCGGAAGGTAACACAAATGTTGGACAATGGTGTAAAAAAACAAAATGTTGGGATAGGGTAAAAAAGTTAGATTTAAAAATTGAAATAAATGATGAGTTGTTAACTGACAGAGAAGAAGAAAAATATAATAAAAGAGAAGCTAAAAAAGGAAAGAAGTTAGATTCAAGCATAGAAACTGAATCATTTGTAATCAATTTAGAAAAAGAAAAATGGAAACAATTATTAGAGTATTATCAAAAAGATGAAATAAAGCTTCACATTTCTATGATGCAATTAGATATTTTAACAAAATATACTAATGGATTGATGATATTACCATCTCCCAAACAATCTAAAATATTGTATCAACTATATGAAAATGCACTTAATGAAGGTGTTATATTATGATATATGCAAAAAATTAGAAAAGTTTGTCAACAACAGTGGTTGACAAGCAGTTTTATTTAAGCAAAATCTAAAAAAATATATTTTAGAATTTGACCGTTGATGACCTTTGTAGGACATCACAAGCACGAGCTGGAAAAGCTAGAAAAACGATGACACTAGGTTTAGAAAGGGTTGCCTTTTGTCATATTATTTATATATACAAGTATGTAGTATGTGTACACACGCATACACTTGGCCACCCGCGCGCATAAACACTTGGCCAGTTGAGAAGGTAAAAAATATTCTTGCATTATTGTAGCATAGGTGAGAGCGTTTAAAATTCCGTGTCAGCTACAATCCGTAACATAAAGCTACACCTCTAAATATTTATCCAGCCTCCCTTCGAAAAAG
>Ga0265295_1007485_pt1 | contig 12547 bp, 10 predicted proteins | sample Munlansysbiofilm_FD_192503 | JGI IMG/M metagenome (GOLD analysis project Ga0265295, IMG submission 192503) | Leachate microbial communities from a municipal landfill in Southern Ontario, Canada - Methane capture system biofilm | ecosystem: Engineered > Solid waste > Landfill > Unclassified ... | reverse complement strand
CCTTTAAATTACACATTATCAGGGTATTAAACAAACTATCTTTTATCTTTTTTTGCACAAATCGCTCAATTTAGGTGATTCATACCATTGGGTTTCGATAATTTTCCCAAATGCGGATAATATCATTTCCCCATTATTAATTTGCCCCAAATTACAAACCCTGTTTTGTGTTATCAACGTAATAAAATAATAACCGTTGCCTGAATAATCCCAACCAGGCATTCTGTGCGATTGAATACGGTATTTGTTTTTAAATTTTTTCATTAAACCACCTTTATTTTTCCTGTTACCACCTCGCTGATTAGGGCGGTGCGGTATTCGGTAAGTAGGTCGATTAGTTTTTCGGTTCTTTCTGTTTTGGAATCTATCAAAGCACATTCGGTTTCGATGTATTGCACGATGTATTGTTGTTCTTCAAGAGGTGGAACTTGAACTCTAAAAGACTTTATCAACTCTTGGCTTATATTGGGTTGCCCACCACCATAACTCATATTAATAATTTCTTTTCTTGCAGCAAGTAAAAGAAAGAACGCAAATTGGTAGTGCAAATGGATAGGGTTTCCCAGAACACAGCAAGCCTGATTTACAGTAGTAGGTATTTTTAAAATACCTAATTTTCCAATTGTGGCTCCATACATAGCCATTACAATTGAATTGATTGGGTACTTTTTTAGTGAACTATAGTCATCAAGAGCTTTTTGAGTTACTTTCTTTGATGTTTCTAAAATATCTCCGTCTGTTAAATCTCCTGTTAATAACCAATTAAACTCACCATTAAAATAATATTCTTCGCTACCAGCTTTAGGCGTTGTTCCACTTCCAATTATATCAAAACACCAACTTAACCGTTTCACCTGCCAATGCTCAGGAATTTCGCCCAACCATTCAATGCCGCTGTCTTTCATTGAGACGGACGGCCGTCCGTCTTTACGGGGCAGGCCTTTGGTAACGGCTTGGTTGATGATGGCAGTTTTTTCCTCTTCGTAGAGTTCGAGCAGGCGTTTTTTGTCGGCTATCAGTTCGTCTATCTCGGTGGTTTTGCGGTCGAGGTAGTGGGCTATGGCGGTTTGTTCTTCAGGGGTTGGTAAAGCAATAAATCCATTTTTTAGTTCTTCTCCGTTTACGTGCGGAACACCCATACCTATTGTAGATTGCTTTAACTGCGGTTCAAAGTGTTTAAAAAAATACCAAGAATATTCTTTTTGAATGTTTTTCAAATTAAGAACAGCCATCGTAGATGAAAGTATTCCTTTTTTGCTTAGAACAAATTCACCTGCGTTTGAACCATCCCAAAGCAAAAGAATATCATTTTCATCAACTTTAACATAATTTTCAACATCTTCAACATAAAGCATTTGCTTTGGATTTCCTCTCAAATAATCCATTGCTAGATAAATTTCAGATTCATTACTTTCACTGTACTTTAATTCTTTTGGGTTTTTACCTTTTTGATAGTCTATATAGAATTTTATCCTACTCACTTCCCAATGCTCAGGAATCTCCCCAATCCATTCAATGCCTGAATCTTTATAGTTGTCGTATTTCTTCATTTGTCTGAATTGGGCTTTTTAGGGTTTGTAGATTTTAGGCTTTCTTTTTTGTATGCTTTATTTTCAGGATGATTCACATTGTAAACCCTTTTGTATTCCAAACTTTTAGAGCCAAAATTAATCAACAACCCAATGGGTAAGTTGTATGCCTGACAATAATTCATGGCTTGTGCTAAATGCACATCTTCAAGTTGAATCAAAGCTTTTATTTCTACCATAATGACTCCTTCCACAAAAAAATCTACTCTACGAGTGCCAATATGCTCTCCTTCGTATTGTATAGCCATTTCCATTTCTCGCTCAAAAGCTAAGCCTTGTTTTGTCATTTCAATGGCTAAAGCACGCTGGTAAATCACTTCTTGAAATCCATTACCCAAAGTGGAATGAACTTTCATTGCACAACCGATTATTTTATGTGTAATATCTCCGTACTTCATCTTCTAATCCGTTAATCCTACTAATCCTAATTCTGACTTTTTTTCCAGTGCCAATATATCGGCTTTTATCTCATCCAAAGAGCGCAAAGGTTTAAACTCGTAGAAATATTTGGTAAAGTTTATTTCGTAACCGATTTTGGTTTTTGTTTCATCAATCCAAGCCGTTGGCAAGTGCGGTTTTACTTCTCGCTTAAAGTATTGTTCTATGGTTTGCGGCATAAGAGACGGACGACCGTGCGTCTTTACTTCTCTTAAGAAAGGGATGTTTTCATAATCTCGTAAAGTGCTGTCGGCTTTGGGTTTACCTTTGGTTTTTACGATTTGTTGAGACGGATGACCATCCGTTTTTACTTTTAATGGTTGTTCAACGGTAACTCGCCAGTAGCCAAAATACTCGTTGGGTACAATTTTAGAGAACTCGTTTTCCTCAAAGTTTCCGTATAGCTGCGTAATAAAACCAATGCCTTTTTCGGTACCGTTTTCAACAATCTTTTTACGTTTATTACCCAAACTTTTATCCATTTTTTGCCAAAAGCGGTTTTCCGTAAGAGACGCATGTAGAGGTGCACGGCCGTGCGCCTCTACATGCGTCTGATCCTTTGCACCTGTGGCATTTATAAGCTGTACTTTTCCTTTTCGTTCGGCGCTTTTGTTATTGGTAACAATCCAGATGTAAGTAGAAATGCCCGTGTTGTAAAACAGTTGGTCGGGTAGTGCAATGATGGCTTCTAACCAGTCATTTTCAATTATCCATTTTCTAATTTCACTTTCTCCGCTTCCCGCTGCACCCGAAAACAATGGCGAACCATTAAACACAATGCCTATGCGTGTTCCGCCCGGTTTCATTTTAGAAATCATATGTTGCAAAAAGAGTAGCGAGCCATCGTTTATTCTTGGTAATCCTGCTCCAAAACGCCCACGCATTCCTTTGCTGTCTGCTTCGGCTTTTATTGTTTTTTGTGCTTTTTTCCAGTCCACACCAAAAGGCGGATTAGAAAGCATATAGTCAAATTTCTCCTCTTCCAGCCCATCAACAGTAAAGGTGTTCCCGAATTTTATGTTTGCCGGGTTTTGCCCTTTAATCAGCATATCCGATTTGCAGATGGCGTAAGATTCAGGATTAATCTCTTGTCCGAAAACTTTAAGCTCAGCTTTTGAATTGAGTTCGTTCAAATGCTGTTCAGCAACGGAAAGCATTCCGCCAGTTCCGCAAGCAGGGTCGTACATTGTTTTTACAATTCCCTCTTTGGTTAAAGTATCGCTGTCTTCGTTGAAAAGCACATTTACCATTAATCGAATTACCTCTCGTGGTGTAAAGTGTTCTCCGGCTGTTTCGTTGGATTGTTCCGAGAATCTTCTAATCAGGTCTTCAAAAATGTAACCCATAATCATTGGGTCGTCTTCCGAAAGGTCAATTTCCTGAAATGCTTTTACCACGCGAAAAAGAATGTCCGCCTTTGGGTCGTCCATTCTGTCTATTTGGTCGTCAAAGTTGAAGTACTCAATAATTTCTCTGGCACTTGTGGAAAATCCGTTGATGAAGTTTCTTAGGTTAGCCGCTACATTATTGGGGTCGGCAATGAGTTTATCAAAGTCAAATTGGCTTCGGTTGTGAAAGTTAAAACCAGCTTTTTTATTCAAAGCGATATCCTTTGCACTTTCTTTTAAGCTATCAACTTTTGGCAGGTAGTCGAGCACATTTTGCTTGGTATCTTTTAAAACGCAATCCAAGCGTCTTAGCACTGTCATTGGCAAAATTACTTTTCCGTAATCTGCTCTTTTGTAATCGCCTCTAAGAAGGTTTGCAACTTCCCATATTTTATCTGACTTTTCTTTAAAGTTCTTCATTTATATTTTTTGTTCTTTTATTCAGTTTCTAAACTTACTGTTTAAGTTTCGTTTTCTGTTCGTGCGGCTGGTTTTTTACACTGACGCACAACTAGAGTATAACCAAACCCTAAAATTTATTTACCACTCCTTAAAGCTAACCATAAAAATTAAACTTTAAAAGTTTAAGGAATTTAGCTAGCTAACCCCAATTATTCATCCGATTAATTGCTGTCTCCGACAGCCACTAGGTTTCACAACCAATCTAGTTGCCCGAAATTGGGCTCAACTAGGGCGGGGGAATCCACATTTGCACTTATTCTTTTTAACATTTGATGAATAATGCGGGTTAAAAGTGGGGCGTAAAATATGACGCGTGTTAGCAACTGGGTTTAATTATCCGAAAAGTTTTAAGTAATTGTCAAATACATACACTCTGCCTCGCTGATTTCCTGTTACCTCTTTTAAAATATCAAGTTTTTCTAATTCAACTATTAACTTATACGCTGAAGGCATGGATATTCCAGCAATTTCATTTACTTTTTCAGCATTTATCATTGGGCGATTATACAAATAATCAACAATTTTTTTTGCATTTACTGCTCTACTACCTAATTTTTGAATGCTTGTTTCAACCTGTTTTTGTAATTGGAGAATATTGTCAAAAGTTGTTATTCCATTCTTTGCGGTTTCAATTATTCCAACCAAAAAGAACTTGAACCATTGTGAAAGATTATTTTTTTCTCTTACCAACATCAAGTTTTCGTAATATAACTTTCTGTTTTTCTCAAAAAATTCAGATAGATACAGAATTGGTTTCTTTAATATTCCTTTGTTAACCAAATATAATGGAATAAGTAACCTGCCAATCCTACCATTCCCATCGAGGAATGGGTGAATCGTTTCGAATTGATAATGGACAAGACCTATTTTAAGTAATTCAGGTATGAAAACTTCTTCGTTGTAAATAAATTTCTCAATATCGCTCATTAGCTCAGGCACAGAGGTATGAACTGGGGGAATATAAATAGCATCATTAATAGTTGCTCCACCTATCCAATTCTGACTATTTCTGAATCCACCGGGTTGTTTTCGCTCTCCCCTAACTCCTTGAAGTAGGACTTTATGGGTTTCACGAATTAACCGTGAAGAAAAAGGTAGTTTATCCAGTTCTTTTATAGCCCATTCTATTGCTTTCGTATAATTCTGGACTTCTTCCCAGTCATCTCTTTTATCCAGAGGAATGTCTTCTTTTTCCAATAGAGCCTCTTCCATATTGGTTTGAGTTCCTTCAATTCGGCTACTTTGAGTGGCCTCTTTAAGGACGTGCATACTAATAAATAGGTCGATATTTGGAATATACTTTGAGTACATGTCGAGTCTGCCTAATTCTCGGTCGGCTTGACTCAGTAGCTGCAACACCTCCATATTATCAACGTGCAATTGTTGGTTGATAAATGTGGGTTGAAAACTTTTATAGTAGCCTTGGCTAATGTACTGCCCAGATTTATATTGCTTCATTCCGATTATTTTAAACAAAGATACCTGTTATTTAAGAAAACGCAACAAAACTTAAATAAGAGATGTCCTTATTTAAGTTTTGTTGTGATCCGGGGTTTTGTGTGATGCAATCGCCTTGCAGGTAACTTGTATATAACCAAACCCTAAAATTTATTTACCACTCCTTAAAGCTAACCATAAAAATTAAACTTTAAAAGTTTAAGGAATTTAGCTTGCTAACCCCAATTATTCATCCGATTAATTGCTGTCTCCGGCAGCCACTAGGTTTCACTACCAATCTAGTTGCCCAAAATTGGGTTCAACTAGGGCGGGGGAATCCACATTTGCACTTATCTTTTTAACATTTGATGAATAATGCGGGTTACTTTTGGAGCTTTTACATATAAACGAAAAAAAATGAATCTTTTTCTTTTATTAATTTGTTTTATAATTATATTTGCAGTCCTAAATAATTGACAGTAGCAACTATATTTTGGTGCAATGGAAAATTTATGCAAGATCAAAGAGGTTTTTAGAAAGATTCAGCAGTTTGAGCAGAAATTGAATAACGAGCTGAATGTTACTATTAACGAGGCAATGGTTTTATGTAGTTTATACGAAGCCAGGAAATGTTCTGGTGATATATCAACCGATACGGGAATTTCACCTAGTAGAGCTTCGCGCGTGCTGCTATCTCTTGAGCAAAAAGGATACATCATTCGCAGCCTTGGTGATAAGGACAAACGCAAAATGATGTTTGAGCTGAGTGCCGAGGGAGAAAAAAAGAAGCTAGAAATTAGCGATATGGAGTTTAAGTTAGATTTTAATGAATAAGAAATAGAACTAGCATGAAAATTATTATTATTGGTGGCGTTGCTGGAGGCGCAACAACGGCTGCACGTTTAAGAAGAGATGATGAGCGTGCAGAAATCATAATGTTTGAACGTGGCGAGCATATTTCGTATGCCAATTGTGGGTTGCCATACTATATTGGGGGTGTAATTGCCGAGCGAGATAATCTATTTGTTCAAACCCCTAAGGTGTTTAGCAAGCAATTTAATGTGGATGTTCGTGTTCTGAATGAGGTTATTTCAATTATACCCGAATCTAAAACAGTGAATGTTAAAGATTTGCGTACTGGAAAAGAGTACTCGGAATCTTATGATAAGCTTGTACTATCGCCTGGCGCAGAGCCCGTTCGCCCCAATTTACCCGGAATAGATAGCGAGGGCATTTTTACCATGCGCAATGTAGCCGATACCGACAAAATTAAGTCATATATAGACAACCATAAAACGAAAACGGCAATAGTTGTTGGGGCCGGATTTATTGGGTTGGAGATGGCAGAGAACCTCCACAAGCTGGGGATTTTTGTGTCCATAGTTGAAATGGCAGAGCAGGTGATGACGCCATTAGACTACTCCATGGCTTCCATTGTACATCAGCATTTGAAAACAAAAAATGTAGCGTTCTTTTTAAAGGATGGGGTTTCTTCGTTCCAAAAGGATGATGATCATATTGTAGCTACGCTAAAAAGCGGAAGAAAAATTAATGCTGATATCGTTATTCTTTCAATTGGAGTACGGGCAGACAGCAAGTTGGCTCGAGAGTCGGGTTTAGATATTGGCACAACCGGTGGCATTGTAGTTGATAAGCATTTACAGACTTCGAATCCTGATATTTATGCAGTAGGGGATGCCATAGAATTTGAGAATCCAATTACTCATAAAAAGCAGATTACCTATTTGGCAGGCCCGGCAAATAAGCAGGGTAGGATTTGTGCAGACAATATTGTGTTTGGCAACAAATCGGTATATAAAGGTTCTATTAACACGGCTATTGCCAAAGTTTTCGATTTAACTGTTGCTTCGACTGGAGCCTCTGGAAGGACATTAAAGAATGAAAATATCCCATATTTATCGGCCATTATTCATGCTGGCTCGCATGCAGGGTACTATCCAGGCTCAATCCCAATGAGTATAAAAATTGTGTTCTCACCCAAAGATGGGAAATTATATGGTGCTCAGATTGTTGGTTATGATGGAGTTGATAAACGCATTGACCTGTTAGCACAGGTTATAAAATTAAACGGAACTATTTACAATTTGACAGAAATTGAACATGCTTATGCTCCCCCATTTTCTTCAGCCAAAGACCCTGTTAACATTATGGGTTTTATTGCCGAAAATATATTGAACGGCTCCATGAAACCATACTCGTGGCGCGATATCGAGTCTGTAGATTTAACGCATACAGTACTACTAGATGTGCGTACCAAGGATGAGTTTGAATTAGGAGCAATACCTGGAGCGGTTAATATTCCTTTTGATGAAGTAAGGGACCGTTTGGATGAAATACCCCAACAAAAGAAAATAGTTGTTTATTGTAGCGTTGGCCCTCGTGGTTATGTAGCTTCAAGAGTTTTGATGCAGCGAGGTTATAACGAAGTTTTCAATTTAATAGGAGGATATAAAACTTACGAGTTTGCTACACAAAAACAGAGTAACGAGGATGTATATGCTAACCATGTAATTGGGCTCGATAACCTAATATATCAAGTAGATAGTAAACCAAAGGAGGGCATAGCGGCTTCGTTAGAGACCGTAACAATTGATGCCTGCGGACTGCAGTGCCCAGGGCCTATAATGAAGTTGAAAAAAAGTGCGGATACGCTTAAACCCGGTCAGATGATGGAGGTTAAGGCTACGGATCCTGCATTTTCGGCAGATGTTAAGGCATGGGCAAAAATTACGGGTAACAGGATTGTTAAGGTTTCGGAAGCGGCCGGTGTTGTTACCGCAATTATTGAAAAACAAGCCAAAATAGAAGCTGTAAATTCTGAGAATTCTTCTCCTGCCAGAAATAAATCTATAGTTGTATTTAGCGATGATTTGGATAAGGCTATTGCATCATTTGTTATTGCAAACGGTGCAGCCGCAACAGGAAGCAAGGTATCTCTCTTTTTTACTTTTTGGGGCTTGAATGTGATAAAAAAGCAAAACCCTGGAGCGGTATCTAAAGACTTTATGGGTAAAATGTTTGGTTTTATGATGCCCAAAAGTAGCAAGAAGCTTAAATTGTCGAAAATGAATATGTGGGGGATGGGACCAAAAATGATTCGTAGCGTGATGAAGAATAAAAAAATCGAATCATTAGAATCCTTAATGCAGCAAGCACATGAAAGCGGAGTGGAATTTATTGCTTGTACCATGTCAATGGACGTGATGGGAGTAAAAAAAGAGGAGCTAAATGATTATGTAACATTTGGCGGTGTTGCCGCATACCTGGATAGAGCAGAAGATGCCAATGTGAATTTATTTATATAGTCTTTTTAAGCCACAAAAAAACCGTCGTTGATTTTAAATTCGATGACGGTTTTTTTATCTTCTAAATAGTGCCAGCAACAGAACTCTAGGTTTTATGCCTTTGATAAGAGCCAGAATTCGACGAAGTCAATCTGTTTAACTCGTGTTACTCTTCAAATTTGTTATAGTTGAATCCGAATTTTTGGCAACAAAATGGGTTGTGAGGCATAGTGGCTGTCGGAGATCCGCATTATTCGAATGAATAATGCGGGTTAACAGATCGCTTCGTTACTATGAGCGTTCCTCGCAATTATGGAAAGAACCTAGTTCGTATCGATTTGCAATGGGTGCGGTTCAAGCATCAATATTCTGCTGTTTTTTTTTGTGTAGCGGTAATGAAAAGGAGAAAGTAGACCCTTTTTCGATTACACTATCGACCCAAATCTCCCCATTGTGCTTTTCAATAAATTCTTTGCAAAGGTCTAAGCCTAATCCTGTTCCTTTCTCTTGTTGTGTTCCTGGCGTTGTATAAACTTTATCAATTTTGAATAGTTTCTCGATCCCCTCCTTTGGGATACCAATTCCATTGTCAATTACCGAAATAATTAGCTTATTCTGATTAACAGCAGAAGTAACAGTAATTTTTCCATTGGGCTGTGTAAATTTTACTGCGTTCGAAAGTAAATTTCTTACCACGGCACTGAGCATGGTTTTATCGGCAAAAACTTGTATGCCATGCGTAAGCGTACTTGTAATGCTGATAGACTTTTGTTTAGCATTACCTTGCATTAAAAATATTGCATCATCAACTATGGTGTTTATTTCGAAATATTCGGGTCTGAATTCCATCCTGCCTGTTTGCAATTGCGACCATTCCATCAGATTTATCAGTAAATTTAACGCATGGTTTGACGATTGGTTGATAATTTGCGCGTAATCATCAATTCCATCAGTGTCCTTATCCTTTGTTTGTTCTAAAAGAAGGTTGCTGAAGTTGATAATAGCATGGAATGAACTTTTTAGGTCGTGGGCAATAATGGATAAAATTTTGTCTTTAGTAGCATTATGCTTTTGAAGTACCTCGTTTTGTTTTTTGATAATAAGCTCCTTTTCTTTTCGCTCCGAAAGGTCCTCTATAATACCCCAAACCACCTTTCTACCGTCGGTGTCGGTAAAGAGCGCTCCGCTTATAGAAAGCGGGTATCTTGTACCATCCTTGCGAATGTATTCTTTAAAGTTGGGGCCAAAGCTCCCCGTTTTATCCAGCGTTTGAAGTTGTTCGATTTCTTGTTCTTCATATTCTCGAGGGGTTATATCCCAGTAGCTTAACTTCAAAAATTCCTCTCTGGTATATCCTGTTGATTGTAAAATAGAATTATTAACTTCTATAAATTCCCCTGTTTCGTGAATTACCAGCGCCATGCCCACGGGGGATTGTTCAAAGAGCATTTGAAATTTGCTTTGAGCCAGTTCCCGTTCGGCGATATTTTTCTCAAAATCTATTTTTAATCGCCGGTTCTCCTGCTCTAACCTTTTCAGTTCTTGTATGAGTTCCTCTTTTGTTTTGTCTTGGACATTCATAACAAAGTTTCTTTTAACATGGGCTTTTACCGTTTTAAGGGTATAGGTTGATACGATAATTCCATGTTGTTTACTGTAAAAATAGGGTTGTTTGTTAATTGCTGCATCAAGTGTTTTGTAATTGGTGGGGCTCACTTCAAATAATGGAAAGATACAGGTTGGCTACGCCGAGCTTCGGTTACTTTGCGAAGAACGCTCGCAACGACGGGAAAGGATAGGTTGGTCTTGGCATTCCATATCTAACTGCTAGTCAGCATTGTTCGATGTTGATGTTTTTTATTTCTACTCTTTCTTTTATTTCAAAGGAATCGAAACCAAACCTAGCCCATGCTTTTTTACCCACCGCGTTCTTAGAAATTACCGATAGCTCAATGTGCTCAATGCTCCTGCTTTTAAACCATTCATTAAGCTCAGACAGGAATTTTGTGGCTATGCCTAGTTTTCGATATTCTTCCTCGACAAACACATCGTTTATATACCCGTTTTTGGAAACTTTGAATATTGGGGATCGTGCTTGAATTTCGGCTGCTGCATAGCCAACCACTCTGTTCTTATCTTCTGCAACCAGAAGAAGCCTATCCTCTGAGCTAAGGCAGCTCTTCAAGAATTTTCGGTACATTATATCTGCATCTTCGACGGGAGTAAAATATGGGTCGAGTTCGGCATGCAGCTTTAGCATGTTGATGCCATATTTGGTTACTTGATCTATATCGTTCAGCTTTCCTTTTCTAATTCTCATACTGTTTGATTTTTCTGCTTCTCCTTTGTTCCCTTTTATTGTTAAATGATATTGGGAATAGTTTTTTGATATTAATCCGCATCATTCATCAAATTTGTAAAAGATGAATGCAAATGCGGGTTACCCCGATATAGTGGAGCCCAATTTTGGGCAACTAGACTGGTTGTGAAGCCTAGTCGGGGTCGGAGGCAGCAATTATTCGGACGAATATTTGGGGTTAAACCCCGCTGCTGCTGTTATTCCTCTAAAACAACCTCCTGTTTTTCTGTGGGGTTAGGATTTATCTCGTCCGACTCAACTTCGCCATCTCGTAGGCGGATAATTCGTCGTGCGTGAAGTGCTATGGACTCTTCGTGAGTTACTACTATAATGGTGTTTCCCTGTGCGTAAATATCCTCAAACAGGTTCATAATATCGATTGATGTTTTTGAGTCGAGGTTACCGGTTGGTTCGTCTGCCAAAATTATCGATGGGTTGTTAACCAGGGCCCTAGCCAGGGCAACGCGTTGGCGCTGTCCACCCGAGAGCTCATTGGGTTTGTGGTTCATCCGGTCGGTAAGGCTAACCTTTTCGAGTGCTGCCTCCGATTGCTTTATCCTTTCGGGTTTAGCCACACCAGCGTATATTAGCGGAAGCATAACATTTTCGAGCGCCGAGTAGCGGGGTAAAAGGTTAAAGGTTTGAAAAACAAAGCCAATCTCCTTATTCCGAATTTCGGCAAGCTGGTCATCTTCAAGCACGCTCACGTCGGTATCGTTTAGCACATAGGTACCCGAGGTGGGGGTGTCAAGACAACCCAAAATATTCATTAGGGTTGATTTTCCCGAGCCCGAAGGGCCCATTATGGCAACATACTCGTTCTTATAAATCTGAAGAGATACGTCCTCTAGCGCCTTTACTATTACCGTACCAACCTTATAGTACTTTTTAATACTGTTTATATCAATTAATGCTTTGCTTTTCATAAAAAATATGTTTTTGTTCAGTGATGTTTGACTTAGCTAAGCTACTAAAAGTTTATCTTTATATGCTGTTTTTTTATCCCTTTTCGGAAAAACACAACGCCCATCGAAAATAAATCGATACTAAGGCTAACATTTTGATGATTTGCAATTACAGTCCATGCGTTGTACATCTCCCTGCTCCAGCGTATATCGTCGAAAACAAAAACAGTATTTTCATGCACAATTTTTGAGCATTGTTTAAAGTATCGTAGGGTTGGTTCGGCTTTATGGTTCCCGTCAAAAAAAACTAGGTCAACATTGGGCAGTATTTCCTTGGCTTTACTTAATCCCAGCTCAAAATCGCCCTCAATTACTTTAATATTCTGTAGGTCAAATACATCGAAAGAATTTTGGGCTACCTTTGCTCTTCGTTGGTCTCCTTCAAGGGTTACAATGTTGGCTTTGGGGTTCGAGCTGGCTAAATACATCGTGCTAACTCCTACCGATGTGCCTAGTTCTAATATGTTTGTGGCGTTTGACCATTTTGCTAATCGGTATAAAAGAGCCCCCGTTTTTTTCGAAACCGAGGACCTGCGAATAACCTTAGCTAGTTTTTCTGGTTTTTTTTGATACTTGCTTCCAGCGCCAAAACTGCTGGGTGATA
>Ga0265295_1007484_pt1 | contig 12549 bp, 13 predicted proteins | sample Munlansysbiofilm_FD_192503 | JGI IMG/M metagenome (GOLD analysis project Ga0265295, IMG submission 192503) | Leachate microbial communities from a municipal landfill in Southern Ontario, Canada - Methane capture system biofilm | ecosystem: Engineered > Solid waste > Landfill > Unclassified ... | reverse complement strand
TGGGACAGACCGTCAACCGCTATGCCGAACCGGCAGTCGAGTTCGACCTGGTCAAGCCCGAGATAGACGGCAAGGTCTATGTAATCCTGGTGGTCTATCCCTTCCGCAATCTGCCCCATGTCTGCAATGACGCCTGCGAGGGCGAATTACAGCGCGGCGTGTTTTACGTGCGCACTCCGGACGCCAGGAGCCGGGCGGCCTATCGCTCCGAAGAGCTGCATGGCATAATTCAACGGGCACTGCGCAATCAGCGTCAGATGCTGGGAAGGATGCTGCGCGGCATACTTTACGAGGACCGGCAGGCGGTCGCGCCTAGCTCCGACCAGGATTTCGCCGTGCTGCTGCAAAACGCGCGCAACCAGGTCAAACAGCTTTTCGGCAATAAGCTCTGGCGCGAGAAGCCGGTCTTCGAAGCGATCATACATCCGCAGCAGCGCCAGAAAGGCATCACCCTCACCGACTGTCGCCGCCAGCTCGAGGCGCTGGAACGCCCTGCCCTGCATGACTTCCCCTGGCCCAGCGCGCATATCAGAAAAACCCGCTTCTATGCCTCCAACCAGGCCATACGCGGACATGCCGAAGAAAACAGCCAGCCTAACTTCTTCTGGGAGTTTTATCCGGAAGGGCTTTTCTACTGCGCGGTCGCCCTGCCCGAGCTGCCCGAACACAGCATAGAAAGCCGCACGCTGCTGCAGCTCTGCCTCATCACCCTGGCGCTGAACGGCGAGTTCTTTAGCAGACTGGGATTAAGCGATGAACTGCTGACGCTTTTCTTTAATCTGAATAACACCCTGGACCTGAACCTGCTCCTGGGAGAGGAAAGCGAAAGCCGCGTAAATGTCTGCCATATCCATGATATACGCATCAAACGTAGCCGCACGGCTGGAGACCTGGAGGGCGGCGCCGCCGCCGATACCGCCACGCAGTTCTTCAGGGAAATGTGTGAAAGATTCAACTACAGCCTAAGTGAGGCCGATTGCCAAAGCATTAGCACAGGACTAGAGGACTTTTTGAAAAAAGGCCTGCTAGACCTTTGAACCGCACTCGCAGTGCTCTTAACAGGGGGAGGACACGAAGAGACACGAAGAGACACGAAGAGACACGAAGGCAAATTACCACCATGAAAAAGCATACTCATATCCAGGCGGGCGCCGCCTTTCACTGCCCGCATTGTCAAAATGACTCGATCGCCAAATGCAGCAAGGAATACGAGGGTTTCAGCCTGAAACGCGAATACCTGGCCTGCGCGCTCTGCCAGGCGGAAATAGCTGCCCCAGCCACAGACTGCGGCACTGAAGCCAAAGCTGAACCCAGCGCTCTGCAAGCCCTGTTTGCCGACAACCATACTGCGGACAAGCAGAATGTGGGCGAGCTGCTTGAAGATGACGGACAGAGAAGATTCTGCAAGAATTGCCTGCATAATTTCTTCACCGCCTTCAAATGCTTCTGCAACCTGCATCAAAAAGAAGTGGAGCCGCTGCATGACTGCCCTGATTTCAGCCCGAAAAAAAGACTCTCAAGCCTATGAAGAAGCTACAGTTTTGAAAAAAGACAGCTTCTTCGTGTGCCTTTGTGTCCAAAAAAACTACTACGTTCGCTAGTTTTCTTTTCAAGCATGTTGATTTATTTACGCCCAGGCCTGATAATACTGCCGGTTTTGCTCCTCTTGGCCACTGTGTTTAGTGCCTGCCTGGGCAGCAGGGGTTTTCGCCCTAAGTATGAGTTTAGCGCTGCATATGAACGCCGGCCGCAATTCTGGCTGGAGTATCATCCCTACCCGCCGGAACAAAGAACCGACAGCCATCCTAGAGTGCGCGCCATTCCGCAAAACGAGGGTTGGACCGATCTGCGCATGAAGCGCGAGCTGGCGCAGTTCGGCCAGGCCGGCTTTGCTGCCCTGCTGCTGCATGTCAAGCCTGAAATCATGGCCAGCGAGCATTTTGCCGAACGCCTGCAGAAATTTCATGCCCTGAGCAGTAGCCTGGCACCCGGCATGGGAATCGCCTTGGTGCTTAGCCCAGGCGTCGAAGGGCTGCGGCTCTCAGTGCAAAATACCATGCAGTTTGTGGAACGCCTCGGCTTCCTGCATCTGCCCGCCAGCCTGAAAGTGCAAGGTGAGCCAATCCTGTTTTTTGGCGGACATATCGAGCTAATCGAAGACTATCAGGGAACAAAGCGACAGGCCAGCTTGCCGGAATTCCTGCATAATGTGCAGAATCGAGCCTGCACTGTCAGTGTCGCCGGCCCGCCAAGCGAAAAGCAGCCGGAGGACTTGGCTTGGCGGCGGAAAAAAGGGGAATTCTTCGCCAGCCAGCTGCAGGAAGCCTTCCAGAGCAAAGCCAGAATTATTTATATCAAAAGCTGGAATAACTACGCGGAAGATAACTTTATGGAGCCTAATTCGCTGGACCAGGACTTGATGATGCAAATCCTGGAACTGGCGCAAAAGGCTTTGCCATAGCAGAGAAGAGGACACGAAGAGACACGAAGGCGCACTAAGACACACTAAGGCGTAAAATTATTGTTTGGGCTTAAACTTGGCGTCGTGGCGCATGAGTAGCTGCCGCAAGGACAATTGGTTCTTGGGTAAAGCCGCAATTATTTGTGCCCGGCTGCTGCCGGGTGGGAGACCAAGCAGAGCGCGCAACTCGACCTTAAAGTGCGGATTGTAGCAATCCGTCAGATATTTTTTCCGTAGACGGCGCAATTGTAAGAAGTGTATTTGCCGCCTAAGCCAAAAGCATAAATAAGTTAAAATAAGCAAAGACAGCAGCAGGCCAGATAAATAAAACAAGACGTAGAGAATTTTCGGCGCCGAGGGCGGAGACGGAACTAGGGGCGGCAAAGTAGCCTCGGAAATGGGCAGCGGTACAGGCGCCGGTTCAGGCGACTGGAGTACCCTCTCCTCCTCGGGCACACTCGCTTCCGGCACACTGGCCTCTTCAGGCTCCCGGCTCAGAAAAAAGTCCTGGGCATAGAACTCGCGCGGGCTTTGGGCAGCGAGGCTGAAGCAAAGCAGCAGGCTGAAAAAAACTCTGTTGAGCCAAAAAACCATTGAATCGGACTTGTATGGGGAAGTTGCGCAGGCTTTTTGGAGACCTGAACAAGGCAAGCTCTGTTGATGCCGCAGAGGCAATTTTGAGCTTTGCCTGCCTTGCTAGCAGCCTTCGGCTTTGAGCTTTCAGTTGAATACTTTCAGGTCTTCGTATTTGAGCAGCTTTCCGCCGAAGATATCCAGGGCGCTGCCCACGGTGAAGTCAATGCGTCCTTTGCCGGCCTTTTCGATCTTTTCTATGTCCTGCATACTGGCTATGCCGCCGGCGTAAGTGAGCGGCAGGCTGCAGTGCCTGGCTAGGGTTTCGAGCAGACATGAGTCTATGCCGGCCTGCTTGCCCTCGACCTCGACGGCGTGAACCAGGAACTCGGAGCAATATTGGGCCAGCTCGGCAAAGCTGTCGGCATCCAGCCGCAGTGAGCTTAGGTTCTGCCAGCGGTTACAGGCCACATAATAGTGCTCGCCCTGAGGCCGGCAGCTCAGGTCCAGCACCAGCCTGTCGGGACCTATAAGCTCGCTTAGCTCCCGCAATCTGGGCAGGCTGAAGTCATGCCCGGGAAAGACATAGGAGGTGACAATCAGCTTGGCGGCGCCCCTTTGCAGCCAGAAGCGGGCGTTTTCAGGACTTATGCCGCCGCCGATTTGCAGGCCCTGCGGATATGCCGCCAGAGCCTCGATGGCGGCATCCTCATTGCCGGGGCCTAGCATGATTACATGCCCGCCACTCAGGGAATCGCGCCGATAAAGCTCGGCAAAATATGCCGGGCTCTGACTGGCGACAAAATTGGTCTGCAATGACTGGCCTTGCTCATCAAGGCTGGAGCCGACGATTTGTTTGACCTTGCCTTCATGCAGGTCTATGCAGGGTCTGAAACGCATCTTTTTCTTTCTACAGTTTGTAAATGGCTCGCTTAGTGGTGCCCCTACAGGGCGCCGGATTCGGGGGGGGCTTTTACCCAGGGTGGCGCTCGGCTCCTGCGGAGCCTCGCTTACCCTGGGCTATCTTAGGTTGCCCCTTCGGGGCACCAAATGGACAGATTCTCGAAAAAAATTGAAGTTTCGGCAAGAAATAAGTTGCCCCTTCGGGGCACCAAATGGACAGATTCTCAAAAAAACAAAATTCCAGCATGGAAATTGCGTTTTTCATGCTAATTCATCGAGTTTTTCTGCTTTGTCTGGCTCCTTTTTCCCAACAAGCCAAAACGGGCAAGCGGCTTATGCGGCGCCGCAGGCGCCGTATAAGCCCTTCGTGTGCCTTCGTGTGCCTTCGTGTGCCTTCGTGCCCTCCCCCCCGCCGTGTGCCTTAGTGTGTCTTAGTGTCCAAAGCCGCTTGCAGCTCATCCAGGTTGATATTTCTTTTTACCCGGAAGCCAAGCATATTGCCGAGGCTTGGCCCTGGCAGGCGATAACGCTTTGCTGAGCGGCAGCTTTTGGCCTCGATATGCCAATTGCCCCCGCGTATATTGCGCCAGGTATTGACTTCCCCGGCTGGGCTGAAATCCCCCGGGTAATTCTGGTATGTATCCCGGCACCATTCCCAGAGATTGCCATGCATATCAAAGAGTCCCAGGGCATTGGGCAGGCGTCGGCCCACCGGATTCGGTCGCTTGTAGTTATTGTCGGCAAAATCAGCGAATTTGACCAGCAGTTTTGGGTCATCTCCGTAGCAATATGCGCTCCTGGTACCGGCGCGGCAGGCATATTCCCATTCCGCCTCGCTGGGCAGCTGATAGGCGCGTTCATCGAGCTTTTCCAGGCGCGAGAGCTTAAGCAGGAACTCCTGGCAGTCATACCAGGAGACCTCTTCCACCGGCTGCTTGGCGCCGCGAAAATGCGAGGGGTTGTTTTCCGCCCCCATGATTTTTTCCCATTCTTCCTGGGTGACCTCGTACATACCCAGGTAAAAGGGCTGGCTAAACTCGCGGTGGTGCAAAGTTTCCACCGGGCTATGCCCCGGCTCGCTCTCCGGGCTGCCTATCAGACAGCTGCCAGGCGGCACCAGACGGAATTTCATGCCTATGCTGTTGACCGCCTCTATGGGCAGGCTCCACTGCTCGGAAAACAGCTTTTGGCGCTGCAGCATAAGTTCGCTTTCCGCGTTCAGGCTGGCCGGGGGCGGGTACCAGGCTGGAAAGCTCTCCTGCAGGGCAGGCGGCAGCAAGGCCTGCTCCGCCAGAGGCCGGATATGCTCGCCGCGTTGGAGCAGCTGCTGCGCTACCGCTTTAGGCTTGGGCTTTTTTTTGCCCAGCAATTTGGGCCTAAGCACAAAGTGCTCCAGACAGGCCAAAAGCACCACGGCCTCCAGGCACCAGATACTTAAACGCAGACGCGAGAATCTTTTTTTTGTCTTGCTCATTGCCGTTGCCACAGCAAAACCAGGCCGCCGGCCAGAAAAATCAGAGGGAAGAAGGCACCGGCCAGAAATGGCGGCAGCCAGCCATTTTTGCCCAACACCAGGAAAAACTGCGCCAGGACAAAATATAGAACCAGAGCGGCCACGGCACTGGCAAAGCCCTTCATATAAGAGCTGCGCCCATGCCCCAGGGTGAGAGCAAAACCGAAGAGCGCGCCCACCAGGCTGGCCAAGGGGAAAGTCCAGCGGTGCCACAGCATGACGCGCAACTGCTTTTCAGCGCGCTGACTGCCCAATAGGCCGCTTTTGATAATATTGCGTATTTCAGAGGCCCTAAGCGTCTCCAGCTCCTTGCTTTGCTCGGCAATGGTTTCGGCGCTCTCCGGCAAGCGCAGGCTGCGTCGCTCGAAAGACTGCGGCGCAAGGCGTTGCTGTTTGCCGGCGGGGGCATTTTCATAGGCAAAGAACTCGCCTTGCTCGAAATGCCATTCACCCTCTGCGTAGTTGGCGCTTTTGGCCGTGAGCACCCAGGCGCTGCCGCCCTCGGGACGGTTCTGGCGCAACACAACCTGCCCGGAAGAACCCAGGCCGCGGTAATCGCCAAAAAACCAGTCGCGCTCGCCAGGAATATATTTGAATAGCTTCTGCCCTTGCTTTACGGCGGACTTCTTGCTCAGCCATTCTTGCTGTATATGCATGATGGCCTCCTGACAGCGCGGCACCAGGCTTTCGGAAAGCAGCCAGACTGACAGGCTGAGCAGAGCCGCGCTGAGCCACACCGGAGTGGCGCAAAGCGCCAAGGATAACCCCGCCGAGCGCATGGCGTAAAGCTCGTTGTTTTTGGCCAGCATAACCGTCATAAAACTGCTTGCCAAAAGCACCGACACCGGAATCACATGCGGCAGATTCACCGGCAGCTTGCAGAGAAAATACTTCAGCATGACCAGAGCGGGCGCAGACTTGCCGCCGAAGTCGGAGGCGTCGTCAAACAAGTCGTTAAGCAAAAACAGCAGCGAGAAGGCCAACAGGGCGCAAAACAAGGGCAGCAGGAATTCCTTGAAAATATGCAGAGAAAGCATAAAAGGAAAGCCGCGCCGGCTTGAAACTGGACTTGCTTGGGGTTTAGTTGCGCTGATCACGGAATAGTCCGATCACGGTTAAATATTGAAAGGGAAAAGTCCTAGAACCACTAAGACACACGAAGGGGGAGGACACGAAGAGACACGAAGGTACACTAAGATGTGCTACTGTATCCCTTTTTTTTAAACGGTATTTATTTTAGCGTATTTTGCTGCTGTCAGCCAGCTTGAGGCGCACCATCCTGGTGCCGGTCAAAGTCTCCTGCCAGCTTCTTTTGCTGGGCATAAGCCAGACGTGCAGTGGGGTGAGCAGGCCGAAGGGCAACATAAAAATCATGTACAGGAAAGCTCTGCCGGTATAGAATTTCAGGGCATTGGTCCTAACCAGGAAGATGCCCCAGAACCTTTGTCCTATGGTCTGGGTCATCACCCCGATCATAAAGACATAGTAGAAATTGACCCACAGGCAACAGAGAAAAAGCAGCAGGTAGCCGCTGTTGTCAATGTTAAGCAGGCCGCGTTTCAGCCCCAGATAGCAGCCGCCGGTCAACAAGAGGCAGCCCAGAAAGACGATGAACAGGTCTATGGCTGCCGCTATGATGCGCGAAATTATGGGGGCACGGTCAAAACTCTCGGCGCGCACCTTCACCAGGCTGCCCAGGGCCACGCTGTCTTCCGAACGAAATGCGGCACGGTTTTTGATACGCGTCCACCAGGAGACATTTTCAGCCATGACGCGTTTGGCCTGCTGTTCGAGCAGCAAGGGTTTGAGAATGGGCAGGTCCACGGCTTTCTCCCAGCGAGGCACCAAAACACTGCGGATGCGGGCCTCGACCGTGATCTTGCCGCTGTGCGTCAAGCGCACCAAGGCATCCTGATCCAAAGGGCCGATTTCCTCGCCAGACTCGGTCTTTACCAAATATGTGCGTTCATTTAACATTACTAACCCCAAAATGACTTGACAAGGCGGACTTGAAAAACTATAATTGCAAAAAGTAGCTGTGCCGCTGAAACTGCGGCGCCGGCAATCCTATAAGGTATTGTCTCTTTCGCCGCTTTGCAATTCCAGCAGAGGGCAGAATCGAGGCAAGTCATGGGCAGAGTGCCGTTTTTTTTGTTCTTGAGACACATAGTGCGCGGGAAACCCCGCATAATCAAACAACTTCCATAACGATTAATCTCCGACTGCTGGTGTTTTCAGCAGCTCATTTCAGAAAGGGTAGCGACATGAGTGAATTTCCTGAAAACCGGGCCTATAGCAAGCGCCATGTCTGGGCGCTTGCCAACCCTAAAAAAAGCACCGCCAGCATAGGTCTGACCGAGTTCTTCACTGAGAACCTGGGCGAGATCGACGGCATAGACCTGCCCCTGGCCGGGGACGAGCTGGAAATGGACTCTTTTTGCGTGCAACTGCATATCCGCAATCACATACGCCAGGTGCGCGCGCCGCTCTCCGGCAGAGTGACCGAGGTCAACAAGGAGCTGCAGGACAACCCCAACCTGATTCATCTCAATCCGCATCGCAATTGGCTTTTCCGCATGGAATATGATGACCAGGACGAGCTGGACCTGCTTATGACCGCCTCCAAATACACCCGCTTTCTTGACCGGCTGTGAGCATAACCGAGCATATGCCTGAGGGGGGCGCGTTATTTCCCGCCTCGGATACCATGCCGCTGTGGCTTATGACAGTGGCCTTGCTTTTAGCCGCCTGGCTGGGTGTGCCCATTATACTGCGCAGCAAGCTGCGTTTCTTCTATTCCTACTGGCAATGCCTGCCGGTGTTTTTTGCGTTTATGGCGGCCTTGCTCTGGGAACTGAGGAATACCGAGGACAAAGCAGGCAGGCCGGGGCTGCTATTGGCCGGCTTCGCCCTGCTGACCCTGTCCCCCTTCCCTACCTGGAATATGCACAGCGGCGGCAACCTCTATCTCGAGCTTTGCAGCATAGCGGCCCTGGCCGCCGCATTTTGGCTGCAGATCGAGCTGAGCCTGCGGCTGCAGGAAGCCGCCGCGCGCTGCCAAGACCCGGTGCTGGCGCTGATGGCGAAAAAGACCCGCTTTCTGGTGCTTTGCCTGGAGATCATCCCGGTCTCCGCCGTCTATGCCTCCGCCTTGATAGCATATCTGAGTATGGCTAACCGCGGGCTTGACGAAATTTTCATGGTGTGGAAATATGGCCGCATCAGCCTGACACTGAGAGTATGCATCTTCTGGGGTCTGCTCAACTCTCTAAGCCTGTGCCTGTACGCCTGCTATAAAACCTGGCGGGAAAGCGGCAGTAAAGCATAGGGAGAGGCTTGCACACAAAAAGACACGAAGAGCCTGCACTGTTTTTCGCCCCACAGCTAGTTTTCAAGGAATTTTAATGAGCAAGACACAACTAATCGCCGCTTTAGACCTGGACTCCGCCGCCGCTGCTTTTGCCTTGGTGGATGAAATCGGCCCGGCTTTGCAATGGTACAAGGTGGGTAAACAGCTTTTCACCATCGAGGGGCCGGAGCTTGTGCGCGGCCTGAAACAACGCGGCAAAAAGATTTTCCTCGACCTGAAATACCACGACATACCCAATACGGTGGCGCAGGCAATACGCTCTGCCGCCGCATTGGGCGCCGATATGGTCAACGTGCATGCCAGCGGCGGGCCGGCCATGCTGAGCGCCGCCGCCAAGGCCGCCGCCGAAAGCGAAGTCTGCCTGATTGCTGTGACTGTGCTTACTAGCCTGGACGCAGAGCAGCTGCATGCCGTAGGGCTGGCCTGCAGCCCGGCTGAACAAGCGTTGCGTCTGGCAGAACTGAGCCGCCAGGCAGGCCTGGCCGGCGTGGTCTGCTCAGCGCATGAAATCGAGTCCATTAAAAAAGCCTGTGGCACCGACTTCATTACAGTCGTGCCCGGCATCAGGCCTGCCGGCAGCGCAGCCGGCGACCAAAAACGCATTATGAGCCCCGCAGAGGCAGCCAGGGCCGGAGCCGACTACATCGTGGTGGGCAGACCCATACTGGCAGCCGACAAGCCGAGCCAGGCCGCGCAAAAAATCCAGGACGAGCTGAAAAACAATAGCTGCTCTTGAGATACGTCCGATTCGTCCGATTCCCCCCCCTACCTTTACCTCCCATGAAAATTCTTTTAGTTGGCTCTGGCGGTCGCGAGCACGCCTTGGCCTGGAAGCTTTCTCAGAGCCGGCATTGCTCCCGGCTTTTTTGCGCGCCCGGCAATCCCGGCATAAGCCAGGCCACCGCGGTATTGGCCAATACTCCCGAGGACCTGGCTGATTTCGCCAGGCTTAACCGGATCGACCTCACCATGATCGGGCCTGAAGCCCTGCTCTGCGAAGGCATAGTGGATCATTTCTGCGATCTGGGGCTGCGCATCGTAGGCCCGGACAGGCGCGCCGCACAGCTGGAAGGCAGCAAGTCATTCGCCAAAGACTTTATGCGCCGGCATAATTTGCCCACCGCCAAAGCAGAGGTCTTCGACGAAGAAAAGCCGGCACTTAAGTACCTGCGCCAGCAGAGCATGCCCATAGTCGTCAAAGCTGACGGCCTGGCCGCCGGCAAAGGTGTCATCGTAGCCGAAAACCTGGCGCAGGCCGAACAGGCAGTGCGCGACTGCTTCGCAGGCAGCTTTGGAGAAGCCGGATACCGCGTGCTCATCGAAGAATGCCTGGTCGGAGAAGAAGTCTCCATATTGGCTCTCTGCGACGGCAACAGCATCCTCCCGCTGGCCTCCTCGCAGGACCACAAACGCGCCTGGGACGGCGACCAAGGCCCCAATACCGGCGGCATGGGGGCATACTCGCCGGCACCCATTGTAGACCAGGCCCTCGAGCAAACCATAGACCGGCAAATCCTGCAGCCCTTCCTGCGCGGCGTGCAGCAAGACCTGCTCTACTTCCGCGGCGTTATTTACGCCGGACTAATGATCACCGCCGCCGGCCCCAAGCTGCTGGAGTTCAACGTGCGCTTTGGCGACCCCGAAACGCAGGCCATACTGCCCAGACTGGACAGCGACCTGCTCGAGGCGCTTTGCGCCACTGCGGACGGCAGGTTGCACGAAGTCAAGCTGAGCTGGAAGCCCGAACCCGCCGTCTGCGTAGTCATGGCCTCAAAGGGCTATCCGGGCAAGTTCGAGCGCGGCTTCGAGATCAGCGGCATAGAGGCTGCTCAAGCCAAGGGCGCATTGGTGTTTCAGGCGGGCACTAGGGAACAGGACGGCAAGCTCTACACTGCCGGCGGCAGGGTGCTAGGCGTCACTGCCCTGGGCAATACTTTGCCGGAGGCGGTTAAAAATACCTACGCGGCACTAGAGGAAATATCCTGGCAGGGAGCTAGCTACCGTAAAGACATTGCACACCGCGCACTGAAATAAAAAGCGCCAGTGCCCTGAACCCCAGCCTATTTCCAATACCTGGTCCAGGGTGCCTGGCCTTTGCGCCAAAGCTCATTGAGCAGCTGATATTCGCGCGGATTATCCATGCACTGCCAGAAGCCTTCATGCCTATAGGCCTGCATTTCACCATCCCTTACTATCTCGTCTATGGGCTGGCTTTCAAAAAACTGGTCTTCATCTGCGGAAATATATTTTGCTATCATTGATTTTTTTGCCAGCATAAAGCCGCCGTTGATATATCCTTGGGCATGCGTGGGCTTCTCCTCGAAGCGCAACACTCGGGCACCTTGCAGAGCCAGCTCGCCAAAACGCGCCGCTGGTTGCACGGCGCTGCAGCTAAGCGCCCTGCCGTGATTCAAGTGGAAGTCCAAAAGCTCCCGCATATTCAGGTCGGCCAGGCCGTCTCCATAGGTCAAAAAAAAGTCCTGGTCTTCGTCCTTGAGATATTTTGCCGCCAGCCTTATTCTGCTGGCGGTTTTACTTTCCAGGCCGGTATTTGCCAGGGGCACCTGCCAGTCTTCGTCGCCTCCCTCGCCATGTATTTCCAGGCTAGGCTTGTTGCCCAGGCTCACAGTTACGTCATTCATACGGCTGCGATAATTCAAAAAGAAGTCTACAAACTCCTCGTGTTTATAGCCCAGGCAGAGAATAAAGCGCTTGACTCCAAAGGCGGCATAGCATTTCATAATATGCCAGACAATAGGAAAGCCACCTATGGGGACCAAGGGTTTAGGCAGCAGTTCGGTGACATCACGCAGACGCGTTCCCATGCCGCCGCACAAAATCATGGCCGGAGGCAGGCTTTCGGCATTCACGGGGCTTTTCATGGCAGTGCTTCCTTAGCTGTATCTTCGTTAAAATTCAATATTTTCTCTTGAGTTAGACCCCGTCCAAAAAGGTCATAACGCCGAAAGGCCGTTAGTGGCGCCCCTACAAGGCGCCGGATTCGGGGGGGCCTTTACCCAGGGTGGCGCTCGGCTCCTACGGAGCCTCGCTTACCCTGGGCTGTATTAGGTTGCCCCTTCGGGGCACCAAATGGACAGATTCCCAAGGAAAAATTGAAATTTCAGCAGAAAATTTACGTTTTTCATGCTATTTCATCGAGTTTCCTGCTTTGTCCGGCTCTTTTTTCCCAACAAACCAAAACGGGCAAGCGGCTTATGCGGCGCCGCAGGCGCCGCATAAGCCCTTAGTGTGCCTTCGTGTCTCTTCGTGTCTCTTCGTGTCTCTTCGTGTCCCTTCGTGTCTCTTCGTGTCTCTTCGTGTCTCTTCGTGTCTCTTCGTGTCCCTTCGTGTCCTCCCTCTTCGTGTGCCTTAGTGGCTCAAAGACTTTTTGGACGCGGTCTAGTTAGACCCCGTCCAAAAAGGTGCCTGACAGGAATTTGGACACGAAGACACACAAAGCTACACTAAGTCACACTAAGTCGTCTTCGTCTAAAATGCGGCTGTTAAAAAAGCCGTACCTGCGCTTAAGGTAATCGCGCTTTACAAAAACACAATCCTTAAGCAGCTTCCTCTTCGTGTGCCTTCGTGCGTCTTCGTGTGCCCAGTGCCAAAGAATCAGAAATAGTTCGCACTAAAACCTATGCTTAGTTAAATGCCTTTGCGAAGAAACAGTTCGCAAAGGCATTTTTTTTGTCCAAAAGACAAAAAAAAATAAAAGTATTCACACTG
>Ga0265295_1007481_pt1 | contig 12552 bp, 15 predicted proteins | sample Munlansysbiofilm_FD_192503 | JGI IMG/M metagenome (GOLD analysis project Ga0265295, IMG submission 192503) | Leachate microbial communities from a municipal landfill in Southern Ontario, Canada - Methane capture system biofilm | ecosystem: Engineered > Solid waste > Landfill > Unclassified ... | reverse complement strand
AGAGTCTATCGATACGGAGGCGAAGAGTTTTTGATACTCTTTCTTGATGAAGAGAGAAAAACTGTTCTTGAAAAGCTCAATACGATTCGCCAAAGTATTGAGAAAACGCCAATCATACACGACGAGTTTACTATCAATATTACTGTTAGCATTGGAGTCTCTTTTCTTGTCTTTAATGACACCATCAAGACGTTTATTGAAAGAGCAGATAAAGCCGTTTATAGCGCGAAAGAACACGGAAGAAATTGTATTAAAATTGAACATGCCAATGTAACGGTTGTAGAGTATAAAGAAGAAGAAAGACCAGATAAACTCATTATCGAACAATCTGCTTCAGAGCCGACAATTCAAATGGGATTTGTGTTATAACCCCTCCACACAGTATTAATGATTTTGGGATTCTGCTTCATCAATTTTATACATGAGAAGGCTGATAAAAACCAAATTCCGCGCGGTCTCGATGGGGGTAAATGCCACATCGCCTGAATGAGCTAGAGGGTTTCGTATCGCGCTAACAACGCCTTTTAGGATATTCATAAACCCTTTTTGTATATTTTGACCTGAAGTTGTCTCCAGCTTTGCTAAAATCAGCCGAGGATTACTCATTGACAGTGCATTATTAATCAAATCATCGCCATCATTTGATAGTGAACTTTTTAAGCGGATCAACGAAAACAATACCAATAGTGCTTCTTGAATAGATTCACGATAATAACGATCTTTGTATAGGATTAATGCCTTTTCTTTAATTTTTGGATGGAGCATTTCCTCAAATGAAAACGAACTTCCACTTTTAGACGGCCCATCATAAATTGTGTCTTCGTCTTGAATTTCTCTAATACATGATGTTAATAGCCCTGCTGCCTTTACAATGCCATTTTTATAAGTTTCTAAATCAAGTGGAACTTCTAGCCCATCAAGAGGTCTGTAACCATAATATTTAAATTGAATTTTATTGAATTGTTTTAAAAAGTCATGACCTTCGCCAAATATTTTCTTTAATACTCTAAGGACATCATTCTTCCATATATCAAAATTCGGATTTTCCTTATCTATTCCAGAAAAATGTAGTGTTGTAGATCTATATATGAGTTCTGTTAACACATCTACTCTTTTATCTTCCATTATCATATCCATAAAATTTTCGTTATTTTACCAAAACATTATCATAATATTTCGATTTGAAATATATCCCATGGTTGGTGCGAAAATCTCTTATAATCCCATTTTAGAAACTTTACTCTACAGGGAACGCAGTGATTATTCATTTAGATTTAGATTGTTTTTTTGTCTCAGCAGAACGTACAAGAACACCTGAACTTAATGGGCGCCCTGTAGTCGTTTGCAAAAGTGGTGACACTAAGATTTTCTCAGCACAAGACACTGAAAGCGTCCTAACAGAATCCGTCGGTGGGTTTAACGGTCTCATGCAACATAAAAAAACCTTCAAGAAATTTGATAAGGACGAATGGAAAAAAGAGTTTGTTGATGACAGAGGGCGCGTGCATGGAATTGTGATTGCAAAAAGTTATGAAGCAAAGAGTTTTGGTATTAAAACCGGTACGCTCCTTAGAGATGCATTGCATCTTTGCCATGGAGTTGTTGTCATTCCAAGCGATCACCTTTTTTACCAACTACTTTCCGCAAAGCTCAAGCATTTTCTTCAAACTAAAATCCCTGTACTAGAGCAATACAGCATTGATGAATTTTGGGGAGATCTTAAAGGGTGGATACCCGAAAAAGAGACTTACGCTTTTATGGTAATGCTCCAAAAAGAGATTTTAGAAAAGTTTGGTCTCCCAATTTCAATCGGAGCATCAAGTTCTAAGTGGATCGCAAAACTAGCAACAGATTTTAACAAACCATTTGGATTGACACTTGTTCCAAAAGATGAGATTATCTCATTCGTCTCCCCTCTTCCAATATCAGACTTCCCTGGCATTGGAAAGAGCCTTCATCAACGTTGTGAGAGTTACAAAATTAGAACACTTGGCGATTTGATCGCATTTAGACGAATTATTGAAAATTGGGGCACTATCGGCAAAGATTTGATTGCTAAAGTTACCGGTGAAGACAAAGAGCCTGTCATCGCATACCATGATCGCAAATCGATCGGAATTTCACGAAATTTTGAGCTCATATATGACAGAGACGAGATCAAAAGACGCGCTGTCATTCTTGCAAGGCATCTGTCACATACGATCGCCAAGCTTGAACTGCACCCAACAACCTATTATTTCAAAATTCGTTATGAAGGCGGTGTGAAATCACAAGCATCTAGAACGATTGATCGCTTGTTTACTGAAAGCTTCTATCGAGAGTTAACCCTACAGTCATTTAAAGAGTTAGATGTTCACCCACACTATGGTATCCATCATCTTGCTTTACATGTAAGCAATTTTATAACTGTTTCTCAAAATAAGACATTTTCGATCTTACACATAGAAGAGGATAAAAAGGCAAAACAACTGAACGAAAAACTTACAAAACTAAGAGATAAATATGGGGTTGATATTGTACGAAGTGGAATTGAAAAAAAATCATAATAGGAAGTGGATCAAAAGCACTCCTCTTTCGAGGAGTACCAAAATCATTCAAATGAGATTAAAACAGCGGTACCGGGTTTTACGCTCAGATAGCCTAACTTTGCATTTTCATACTCAGCTTGGACTTTTTTTGTCATTAGTTCAGGCGTACGCTTAAGAGTTTCAAAAAATTTCAAAGCGTCTTCACTCACATGGTGCTCCGCCCGAATCCCTTCCTCACAGTCTAAGTCATAAACTCGCGCTTTTTGGGTCAACTCGATGTTATTACATCTTGTTTTAAAAACATCTGCAACAACTCTTGAATGTACAAAATCCGCTGAGGCTTTTGCTAGTGCTATACAATCCTGCCCTTCTTTTGAAAATTTTAGAAACAACGGTTGATCATCATGGTTTATATTGGTCGCATCTAAGCCAGTCACTAATACCGCTTGAATGGCTGAATCGTTACAGCTAGTTTTTGCGTTAATGTGTAACGCACCAATAAGAAGGCACATAAAAACAAAACAGAGTTTGAACATAGTTAATCCTTTCAACGGTCCAAATTATTTGATGAACAAGAATAAAAAAAACATGAAGACAACAAAAGCAGTACAAAAGACTAAAATGCGCGTTTTTTTCTGCTTTCTTGCATAATGATCTTTGGCTTGTTGATTCAGCCCTACAAGATTGAACGTATTTAAACGATTTCCTTGATCTAACATTGAATACCTCTTTTATGCGGCTAACATAAAATTCTTTTTGTACTCAAATGAGCGTTTTTGCCCATTTGAGTAGTAATTGAGTTTTTGTTGCACATTTGTTTTGACGGTGACGAACACCAAATTACCACGAGCATCTTTTTTGAAAATATACAGAGTATCGGCATAATTTACAAGCTTTTGGTTTAAATTATCGACCATAACAATTCCACGTTCAAGAACTTTTTTCAAAAAAAAAGTTGCTTTGTCAATGGTTTTTACATGTGCTTTTGTCTGAACTCGTTCGTACAATCGTTGAAACCCGTGTTTTGTTAATATTAGCATGAATCACCACCAAAAATAGGATTTATTTCATTTTGAAATTTTTGGTGAAAATTTTGCATCACCAAAACCAAGATCCAAAAGATCATACTCATCGCCGGCGACCTCTGCCATACCTAGAAGAGTCAAAAATTCACCCCCCGTTTCTGGAACATAAAACGGTTTTGTAGTTTCGATAATCTCTTTAGTGATGTAATATGATAATCCCCCAACAAAAGTAAACTGATCGAAGCTCACGTTCTTTTTGCGAAGATCATTTGTAATGCGCGTAATAAGCTTGGTCACAAAAGCCTCAACCGCTCGTTTTTTTTCATTGGTGATGTCAAAGCTCGTAAATCCTGCATCAAATCGCTCTTCAAGAAAAGCTTTTTTTAGCATTTGTGGGTTTGATGTTGTTTCTGCGTACTTAACCATCAACTCTTTTCTAAAAAAATCGGTAAGAAGATTGTTAACACCAATCTCATTGTAATATGTCTCAGTATACAACCCTGTACCATCTGGCTGTACCACAGAAGAGTTGACCGTGTTAAAACCACCATCAATGATCAGCATATTTCCATTGTTAACATCAACATTTTTAGATTTGACAAGATAGTTTAAGGCAACTACACCTTGAGGAAAAACTTTTACATCAGCAATATCTGGAATTTCAGATTTAATTGAGTTGATCATTTGAGCTACTAGCCCACCGTCTTCTCTCATTTGCGCTGCATAATAAGTTTCCGCAGGAATTGAAATTGCGATTTTTCTGTCCTTTGTATCAGGGAAAATATGTTTGATGTATAAAGGGGCATAATTGATTAGATCTTTCATATCAAACAAAAATTCAATATTGGTTCCAGTCGTCTTGCCAATCGCCCAAGAAACTCCTTGGTAAACAATCCCTGTCTTTGCTTCATCGCCTAATAGCCTTGAACGCGTACTGGCAATTTTCAAACATTCTCTTTGCATAAATACTCCTTTTTTATAGTTTTACTTTAAACCCAGATTCTTTGTTAGAATCAACAACAGTTGTTACAATCACAGGCTCATCCAATAGTGGTGCCTTGGCTATTGCTTCAGTGTTTGAATTTGAAGGTGGTAAAAAACCATCAATTTCATCTTTAGTAAATAAAGAAGATAGAACCTCCCTCGCAATTCCGGATGTTATAATTTTGGCAAGAAGAACGCTGATTACTACTCCTCGTTTCTTCAGCGGAATTTTGTCAATAAACTCGGCGGCTATACCAGTTAAACCGACATTGGCTCTAGCCATTTTTTCTCCTTCATATTTAGATATAAAATATTACATTTTTATAGTATTTATGTCAATACAATAATTATTATATTTAACCATTTATTATATTATTAACACGTTATTGTAATTTAACTGCGTTTATATCAACTCAATTAAATAGTAGCCAAGCATTTGCGTTCTTATGGCGTTCATATACCTACGCTAAAACTATAATTGTATTATTGTATCGACTCGCTATAAAACATAATATAAAAAATAGAAAATTTATTTTTTTCAGAAATATTGATTTTAATGCTTCATTGTAGTATTATAATAAACACGATTTTTCAATAAATCTAAAAAGGTTTAAAATATGAAAAAAAATACTATAAATTCTCTACTAATATTTACTATCTTAGGTACTGCACCACTCAATATATTAGCTAGCGATCAAAATATTTCAGATGATGGTTACCACGATTACAAAAAAGGGTGGAACTTATACTTTGACACTAAGAAGATAGCATCTGAAGAATCACAAGAAGAGCTAAAAAAAGAACCGCTTTCCAAAAAAATAGAACTAGATATTTTGCAAAAAATTCTTGATGAGAACCGAAAGCAAACCAAAATTCAAGAAAAAATACTTTCACTTCTTGAAGAAGAACTTGATCCCAAACCAAAAGAAGTTGTTGTCAACGGGAAAAAATGTATCGCAAACTCTAGTGCCGATTGTTTCGTGTTCCCACTGATCGCCGAAGCAAAACGAGTACCTGTCATGGCAGAATTTCTAAAAGACCCCTATGATCTCAAAAAAGCCGCCGCGTATTTATTATGGCAAGCAAGCGAGATGAATCAAGTAATCAACATTGGTAATGCTTTACAATTTGCCTATGCTCAGTGGGGTGAAAAGGTTTATCCAATTGGAGCACAAACGCCAGCCTACAGTTCACTTGATGGCGCATATGAAGCAAAAATTTTACCTCAAGCCGAAAAAGAACTCATCTTAAGCAAAAAAGATTCTCTCGCCTTTTCTATCTTCATTGGAAAAAACTTTAATATGGACATTTTTAGCGCCAAAAGCATTATGGATGTTATCGCAGAGTATGGTCAATTGGACATAGAGATAATCTATTACGATCAAAAAAGTAAAGATGTTTTTGAGGGCGCAGTATCTAGCGTTTATGACATCAAAAAACTAAAAAATTGGAATCTTGTAAGAAAACAAGTTGATCCAAAGAAATTCGATTCATTCAATATCTTCACATCACCATCATTTGTTGCAAAAATCAAAGGTAAAGATAAGAATGAAGCTCAAACAATCTTAAATGGAAAAATTGACACAACCTCATTTAGAAGCAGAACTATCTCTTTTATGGAACTCAAAAAAATGATCGATTATTCAACATTTAGCGAGAGTAAAGCATGGCAAAACGACACTGCGAAACAATATGTAAACGACTACTACAAAAGCACTCAAAATGCTAATATTAAAGGACTCAAAAAATGAAAAAGATTATTGCGCTTTCTCTTATTTGCACCATTAACTTGTTCGCAACTGTCCAAGCATTTGGTACTAAATCGCCTTCTCAAATGTTTGCTACATCAAGCCAAAAAGAGAATGATCTTGTTGAAAAAAAAATCTCTACAAAACAAGATTTATCAGCATTCATCTCAACCCTAGAAACAGCTTATAAACTTGGAGATAAGTCAAAAGGCTATCTGCTTGGCGGCATTTATTCCCAAGAGCATAGAATGGAAGATGGCATCGTCCCAGAGAACATTCCCTTGGCTTTAAAATATTTTCATGAAACACTTGATGCAGGATATGGTCTTGCCGCATGGCACATTGCTATGATCGAAGATCTTCCGCAAAAGGAATATTTTAAAGCACTTGAAATTATTGAAAAAGGTTTAAATGCAAAATTTGTTGATCAGAATGCCAAAGTCTCACTGGTCCTTACCTTTGGCACAATCGTTTTAGAAAACCTCAATGAAAATCAAAACTTCATACGAAAAGCAAGAGACCTTATCTATCCTTACGCCGTGCAAAACAATCTTGCTTCGCTGGATTATGTTCTTGCTAATCTTCTCAATCTTAACGATGAAATCGAAGAAGCCAATAAATTTTTGAACTCCGCATGCAACAACCCTAATGCGCCAAGGGACATTCAAAACGCTTGCTTAGGTGGCGACCAAATCGTTACAAAAGATAATGCCGGACAAATCATTCAAAGAGAATTATCGCAATGCGGACAATAGATCACATTATCCTTTCAATTGCATTGCTTGGGTCTATATGTTTCGCGTACCAAGACATTATTGAAGAAACGGATGATGTAACTAACACGGTCTGTTCAGTACCTACAGAGATTATAGAAGTGATCGCAAAGGTCGAAAGGCATGCAAAAAGACCTGTAGGCTACCAGTATATTATCGCTTTTAACAATCAAGAAGAAGCGCGGCGCGCAAAAGAAATGTTAGGGAAAGACTTGTTCTTAGATTGGCGGACAATTGACTGTAAAAATCAAAAACTGTGCACAAAAATATTGTCTTACGTCAGCCAAGAGCTCAAAATAGATAACATGGACTTGGGTTCATTTCAAATCAACTATCACCACCACAAAATGCCGCCAGAAGACTATTTCTCATTTGAAAAAAGCTATCTAAAAGCTTGCAACTATCTTGAAACACTCATCGCAAATTACGGCTACTCGTGGCAATCAATTGCTAAATACAATCACAAAGATCCAAAAGTAAATTACGCGTATCTACAAAAAATATCAACCATACTAAGGGGCAATCAATGAAAAAAATTTTTAGAAGATTAATTACTACATGTGTTTTGACCAGTTTAGCACTATTTGCAAATGGTTGCGCTATCTCTGATTCAGCACCTTCTCCATCAAATAACTCAAGCGTTGTTTACACATCAACGTCTCAGGATAAAGACGCTGGATACATGTATAACCGAACAAACAACCTTGAATACATGGACACCAAGAGTATTGAAAAATTCAAAAAAGCAGTTGTCATCTTAATCGATAAAGTTGATGGGCTAGAATCAAAAATGAATGCAAAATATGATTCAAAACAGATTGATCATGAAATTGTCAATCTCAAAAATGAAATTAGCACTATGAAAAACCGTACAAACCAAAACACTGTGAATGAACCTCTAACAGATGATGATAGAAAAATCCTTCAATTTATTGAGGATGGGGAGAGGTCAAAATGAAACGAAAAACTTTCTCTGTCATCATGAGTATTCTCTTAATGTTCCCATACCCCATATTAGCAGTTGATTTGGACAAAATGTTTAATGGACAATCTGTGACTACTGATTTTGGAACATGGGATTCTCCACGCACAGGGAATAAATACTTCTATGGTGGATCATATCGTTTTGCATTCAAAGGTGCAGGTAGAACCCAACCCCTTTTTCAAGGCGAACCTGCTTCAATGAAAGTTGGATGTAATGGCTTTTCTCTTCGCGGCGGGTTCATTGCACTCTTAGGTATCTCAGAGATTAAACAATTGCTCTCATCTTCAGGCGCGACCTTGGCGTGGGGGATTATGATGGGATTAGAGTATTCTATGCCAGGGCTTGCCAAAGTCTTTAATACATTAAGGCAATATGCTAGGGAAATTCAACAATTGCTTAGCAATATGTGTAATCTAGGTCAAATGCTAGGCAAAAGCAGTGGAATTAACGCCCAATTAAACTCTTTAACAAATAATCTCACCGGAGATCTTAATGGTGTCTTTGAAAACCTTAATAAGGGATTAGAAGGCATACATAACAATATCGTCGATGGGTTCGATCTATCGTCATCAAAAGATTGTAGCCACAAGACCGGTACGGCAAAAGAGCAATGTGAAAATCAGGTTGGAATGTCTTCATCGACCGCCGTTGCTAAAATAAGCAATACAAATTCACTTAGCCTTACCTCTATGGCGATCGGAGCGACATCAAAGAAACTAGATAAGCCAACAAATACCATTTACATCTCAAAACTTTCCTCATTTTTGACGGATGGAAAAATTGGTACACAAACCGTAGTATCAAATTCAACGGAGCTTGATACCATAAAGGCGACTGTATTGCTTGGAAGATTGTTTTTTGGGGATATGGCAACCCCAGTATCAACACTCGAATATGTAATGAAACTCACAAACGATTCAGCCAACGGCGACTCTACGATTAAAACTGGAAGTTTTCCACTTGATCCGGAAAAAGCGATCAAACAATTAACCGCTAAAGTTTCCGAGCAGGTTCAAGAAGAAAAGTTTGAGGGCATGTCGCGAATTCAGCCTCTTATCAACAGTGCAGAACAAGTTGCAAAAGCTCTGATCGATGGGATAACCGCTGAGACACAAATTGATTATTGCTCCGCAGGAGTATGTCAGGTTCCAGATTCATATATTTATTTAATGGATGTGGCATTAAAAGCCGATGCAAATACATCGACTGACGCGGCACAAGTTATTGGAAATATTTGGGATAGCTCAAAAAATTCAAGCCTAGAAGTAAAATGGGAAGGCGGATACTTAGAGAGTCTAAAAGTTATTCGTTACAAAGTTCAGCAATTATCAGGGTTTGCACCAACAATTCAAACAGCCTCAGAATCTTCAGTTACAACAAAATCATCAGGCGCCGCCGACATTAAGATTCCTCTTTTATTGCCAAACATTCAAAAATATATGCAAAGTATTGCCATACTTGAAAAACGTGCCAGAGCGGAGACTCCTTACACAGCGCAGTTAAAAAGTATTTTAGCCCGATACAACGCGTATTTTTTTGCGACATCGATGACGGATCTGATTACAGGTCGAGTCCTCGATGCACTAGGCACAAAAGGTGATCCAGTAGGCAATCCTGATTATAAAAATATAAAGCCGTATGTGGATGAGATGCTTGAGAAAAAGAAAAAAATTGATGAAAAGATCAAAGAGGATATGAAAAACCAAATGTCATATCAAGAGCTTGCTGAGACATTTAGAAATGTTGAGAAACAAAACACAGAAGACCAAGTAAAAGAATTCTAAGGAACCAAAATGCCAACAAAAACTTATCCAAAATGGCTTCTAGCTTTTTCGCTTTGCTTTGTCGGCGTCGCCCAAGCAGACACCGTACTGGCTTCCTCAGATATTCAAAAAAAAGCGATCATTAAGCTTTTTCAAGAAAATCAAGAATTAAAAGACAGGGTAACAAATCTTGAAAAACGTGTCAATCAATTGGAGGGTAATAAACCCTCCTCTACATCGTTAAATACAGTGCAAAGCAAACCGATAGAAAGAACTGAAAGAAGTCTGCTGACACCAAAATATCCATTCTTTTATACGCCGTATATTCTCTCCTCCGTCAGAGAAAAGCCGACCGCCAACGCAAAGTATCTCCGATCATACAAAAGCACAGATAAAGTCGAAATTCAGGAGATAAATTGCAAAGGAAAAGATGTCGGATATTGGGGAAAAACCGCCAACAAAGGGTGGATCTATATATCAAACCCAGCATATGGCACACTTACAGACTTCAACGGTAAAACACTACCGTATGACTACTCATACTGGTGTTCCAAATAATGAGTCAATCTCTTGAACTTTTACAAATACAAATGATCTATTATGAGCAGATGATCTCACACTATTTATTCAATTTTTTCACGCAAAAAGCATTTGGCTTTACATGTATCGTTGTTATTGTTTATTCGTTGGTTCAAAAAGCAAATCATCACTCTTTATTTGGAGCGTGGATTGCAAATCTCTTCGGAGTATTCTTCCATGAACTGGTCCACGCCCTTATCGGTGCTTTTTTGTACGCAAAACCAAACAGATTCATTATTGTTCCCCGTGTTGTCTCCATCAAAAATAAATCTTACTATAATCTTGGCAGGGTCGAATTTGATAATCTTAGATGGTTTAATGCATTTCCTACGTCAATTGCACCTTTGTTTCTATTGCCACTCGCCTATTACTTGGAAGCCAACTATTGGTACTTGCCTTTCGTAAAACATGAATTAAGTTGGCTTTTCCTCTATATTTACGTGCAGATTGTACTTATCATCAATTCTATACCATCAATAATTGACTTTGAAAATGCCTTTAAAAACCCTATTTCTGCTATTTTTTGGGTAGTTCTATTGATTTATACACTAAAGATTATATTATAATTATTGCTATTTTTTACAGTTTGTTATAAAATAAATAAAATACTATTTTATATTATAAAGGATAGAAATGCTCAAATTAAAGACAGGAATTTTCCTATTATCGCTTGCGGTTACAACCGTGCTATTTGGTGCTGATTCGGCAAAAGTCAAAGACAAAATCCAAAACATTGATTTTATCAAAAAAGTGGGGTTTATGGTTAAAGATGTCAAAGAAGTTGGTGATCTCTATGCCATTAATGCGGCTCATCCACGCGCGGGTAAAGTCACTCTTTTTGTTTCTAAAGACTTAAACACGGTTGTGATCGGTCAAGGGTTTGCATCAAACGGTGAGCCGATAGAATTTCCTATCTCCATGGAGCAATATAAAAAAGATGCAATTTACACTATAGGAAAAGGTAAAGTCGAATATTACTTATTCACTGATCCAGAATGTCCATATTGTCAAAAATTTGAGCAAATGTCAGCCAATTTAAAAGATGATGTAAAAATTCATGTTTTATTATTTCCACTTGATATGCACAAAGACGCGAAGCAAATGTCAAAATACATCTTAAATCAAAATGGCAATGAAGCTCGTGCTAACGCGATGCATGAAATAGCATCAGGAAAAGATGATTATAAAAAACTAAAGCTATCTGCGGATGAAAATTCAAAATATCAAGAGATTATAGATAAAAATTTAAAAATTGGCAGAGAAATTGGGGTTAATGGTACACCAGCAGTTTATGATTCCACTGGTAAACCTATGCAATGGCCTGAGCTATTGAAAAAATAAGAGTACAAGCATGAAAACAAAACTTCATATTTGTCTAAGTGTTATTACATTACTTTCAGTTGGGGCCTTTGCCTCAACGATTGAAGTTCTGCGTGATGATTTTTTCCAAAAAATTGGTACTGATAGGCAAAAAGCATTAATAACCATTGTGAATACAGATGATGACTATAAAAAGGCAATGGATTATTTAAACGATTCAGCATACATGCTAAAAATGCCAGAGTTAATGTTTCATGGACAGAAAGTATCAGGTAGATATATGCCAGATTGTGAAAAAGCCATACCGTATCTTATTAATAGTTTTACCAAAAAGAACAATACTCTTAGTGCGTATCTTGGACTTCATTGTATTAATAACGATGCATTCATTAAAAAAAATACTGATCTATTAAAGCAAAAAAGAACTTTAGCTGAAGGACTCTATAAAGTCGAAAAACAGCTATGCATGAGTTATATTACCTTTGGTGATGTACTTATGAATGGCGTTGCCGGTGCACCTGACCCTGCAAGAGCAATCAAGGTATTTGATGAAGCAAAATTGCGATGTTATCGTTTCGCAAGCGAGTGGGAAAAGAGAGTCATTGATACAAAATTAGAGCAAGCAAAATATAAAAATCGCTTGCCAGCCAAATAAGAGCTGACAATGTTGCGCTCTTATTTGTCCACTATTACAGCATATCTGCTTATTTTCAATTCCTCTTCTCTTTACTCTTTCACAGATCTAGGAGTGTGGGGAACACAATATGACATTGAAGAAAATTTCGAGTTTAAAGAACCCACTACGCCTATTCTTTCCGATGAAAAAATTGAGCAAGCATACAGCAAT
>Ga0265295_1007480_pt1 | contig 12552 bp, 11 predicted proteins | sample Munlansysbiofilm_FD_192503 | JGI IMG/M metagenome (GOLD analysis project Ga0265295, IMG submission 192503) | Leachate microbial communities from a municipal landfill in Southern Ontario, Canada - Methane capture system biofilm | ecosystem: Engineered > Solid waste > Landfill > Unclassified ... | reverse complement strand
GCCCGCGAAGAGTTCGACGCCGTGCTCATGGACCTGGAAATGCCCGGCATGGACGGTCTGGAGGTGACCCGGCGCATCCGCTCCTCCCAGCCCGGCCCGGGCGCGCCCCTGGACCCCCTGGTGCCCATCGTGGCCATGACCGCTCATGCCGTGACCGAAATCCGCGACCGCTGCCTGGAGGCGGGCATGGACGGCTACGTGGTCAAGCCGGTGAACTTCCCGGAACTGGCCGACCTGCTTCAGCGCCTGGTCCGGGGCGAACGCGAGGCCGGACGCACGGCCGCCAAGCCCGCTCCGCCGCCGATCCGCGACCCGCGGACCCTGCCCGTGCTGGACCGAGAGGGAGCCATGCGGCTCATGGGCATCGACGAGGCCACCTACGAGGCCGTGCTGGACCATTCGTTCCAGGAGGTGGACCGCCGCCTGCGCCTGGCCCGCCAAGCCCTGGAGGCGGGGGACGACGCGGCCCTGACCCTGCACGCCCACACCATCAAGGGCACGGCCGCGGGCATGGGCGCGGAACGCTGCGCCCACCACGCCCTGCGCCTGCACGACGCGGCCAAGGCCGGGGAGCGGGAGACCGCCGCGCGCGTCCTGGACATCCTCGCCGCCGAGTTCCAGGCCCTCCTGTCCCTGATCGCCTCCCCCTCCGGGGAGTCGTAGAACCGCCCCGCCCCCTTCGTCCGGCTTCGCCGGTTTCAAAAAAAGCAAGGGCCTTCGGCCCCCTTCGGAAAAACAAAAGGCGGGAACCATGTCCCGCCTTTCATTCTTCGCAAACCGAGAGCCTCCCCGACTTTCTGTATACCGCCGAAGGCGGCGACGAAGGCGGTTAGATGGTGAAGCCCCGTCGGAGTTCGAGGATTTCGCGGCGGCGGTGGAAGGCCAGGACCGTGAACGAGGCCAGGTAGAGGGCGGAGAAGAACGGATGGGCCTGGCTCGGGGGAATGCCGATGTGGGCCTCTGCCAGGAACAGGGGCGAGACGAGCTGGCCCACGAAGAGGACGAAGAGCACGGCCGCCGCGCGCGGGCCCAGGGTCAGCCCGGCGAGCATGGCCACGGCCAGAAGCGACTGGGCCGCGGTGAGCAGCACCTCCTGCATCTGGAAATGGTCCAGGGGGATGGGCGAGAGCCCGCCGCTGCTCACGGCGTAGACCCAGGGGATCATGCCCACCAGCAGGGTCCACTGGTTGAGCTTGGCCGAGAGCAGGCTGCCCAGGGCCGTGGCCGCGTCGCCGCGCAGCACGAACATGATGGCCACGATGAACTCCGGGGCCTCGGAGGCGATGGGCGCCAGCCACTGGACCAGAAGGAACTCGTCCACGCCGAAGATCTTGCCCGAGGCCACGAGGCTCTCGCTGAAGGGCTCGGCGCAGGCCAGGATGACCCCGGCGGCGAAGAGGAACAGGGCGATGGTGGCGGCGCGGCGGCGGTTCTTGGGCAGACTGCCGATGAGGTCGGCGGTGCCGTGCAGTTCGCACTCCTCGCAGGGCCGCTTGCCCGCCAGGCGGATGTACCAGACATAGAGGCCCACGAGGACCATGCCGTCGTACCAGGTCAGGCTGCCCTTGAGGGGCACGAGCATGGCGTAGGCCGTGGCCAGGCCGAGGAAGAGCACCTCGGTGCGGCGCTCCGGGGCCAGGGTCACGCGGTTGCGGGTCTTGAGCCAGAAGAGTCCGGCCACGGCGGCCCAGGCCACGCCGATGAGCAGGCGGTTGGCCCCGGTCATGTTGGCGATGGCGTAGTGGGCGTAGCTGGACTCGGGATGCTGCCCGGCCATCCAGGTGAAGTACATGTCCACCGCGTACTCGGGGAGCACGGCGATGAAGGCCACCACGGCCAGGGCCAGGCTCTGGGGGATGTCCATCTGGGCCACGTCGCAGGCCCAAAGCAGAAGGAAGGACGCGGCCAGGATCGCCGTCCCGGCCACCAGGGCCATGACCGGCGCGGACGGATGGATCTCCAGCAGACGCAGGATCGGCCCGGGCAGGGCCAGCAGAAGAGCCAGGGACAAGGGAAGATACTTGGACACGGTTCGGAACCTCCTCTCGGCCGGGGCGATAAAAAAAGCCTCCGGCATGAATGTTCATGCCGAAGGTCTCGCCAGCAGGTTCCGAACCCGCGACAGGGCCAGGCGGTGACGCCAGGATGTTGACCCTGCCCGATGCGGCTACTCCCCCTCGGGAAAAGGAATCCTGCCCCAAGGACGGGGCGCTGTCAAGACGGACTAGAAACGCTGGACCAGCACGGCCCCGGCCACGAGCAACGCCGCGCCCAGCATCCGCAGGGGGCTGGCCTCGCGCAGGGCGTAGCCCACGAGGCCGAAGTGGTCCAGGGCGATGGAGGCCGCCAGCTGCCCGGCGATGATCCAGGCCATCATGGTGGCCGCGCCCAGGCGCGGGGCGAGCATGACCGTCACGGCCACGAAGAAGGCCCCGAGCACGCCGCCGGTCCAGGACCACCAGGGGGCCTGGGACATCTCGGCGGCCGGGGGCCAGGGCAGGCGCAGGATCAGGGCGTAGGCGGCCAGGGCCAGGGTGCCCACCGCGAAGGAGACCAGGGCGGCCTGCTCCGGCGTGCCGAGCGTCAGCCGCAGCCGGGCGTTGATCCCGGCCTGCACGGGCATCAGGGCCCCGGCCAGCAGGGCAAGGACGACCAGAATCTGCTTCATGCCTCCAGCCTTAGCCGGGGCGCGAGCGGTTGGCAAGCCCGCCCGGCTTCGTCGGTTCGTGAAAAGGCCACGCGGCTCTCGCCGCCCAATAAACCGGCGAAGCCGGACCGTTCGTCGAAAAGTCTGCCCAAAGCCTCCGGTTTCGTGTCATGAGAGGATCATGGAAATCGAAGGCCCCATTCTGCTCCTGTCCACGGGCTGCCTGTTCCAGCGCTCCCTGCCGGAGATCGCTGAAATCGCGGCCCAGGCCGGTTTCGGCGGCCTGGAGCTGATCATCAACGATCCGCTCATGGCCCCGGGGCCGGGCATGGACGCGGTGGACGCCATCCTGCCCGTCCGCAGCCTGCACGCGCCCTTCCGGGGACACGACCGCTGGGGCGGATACGTGGAGTCCTGGCGCGCGGCCGTGGCCTTGGCCAATTCCCTGCCCCTGGCCGGGAACGTGACCCAGCACCCGCCGGGCAGGTCCGAGGCCGGGGCCGGACGCTGGTTCGCCCGGGCCGTGGACCTGCCGCTGCTGCTGGACGCCCGGGGCCGCGTGGGCCTGTCGCTGGAGAACCTGCCCTGGCCGCCCGACGCCTCGCCGTTCGGCCGCGACCCGTTGGACGAGCTGCTGGACGCCTGCCGTTCGCGCAACCTGGGGCTGACACTGGACGTCTGCCACCTGGGCGTTTCCGGCCGCGATCCCCTGCGGGCCCTGGACCGCGTGCCCGCCGACCTCCTGGCCAACGTCCACTTCTCCGACGCCAGGGGCTTCCAGGAGCATCTCCTGCCCGGCCAGGGAAACCTGCCGCTGCACGGGATCCTGACCCGGCTTGCGGAGCGCGGCTACAGCCGTTACATCACCCTGGAAGTCCAGCCCGGCGCTCTGCCCCCCTCCAGCGTGGAGGCCGTGATCCGGCTCTCCGAACTGCGCGAATGGATGGAGCAATCCCTCACCGCCGGGCTACGGGAGGCCGCGTCATGAACGATCCCGCCGCTTACCTGGAAGCCGTGTCCCGGCCGGGCCAGAGCGTGAACAACCTGTTCAACTTCCTGGGCATCGAAGTGGTCGGCATGGACGACGAAAAGACCGTCCTGCGGCTCACGCCCCGGGCCGAGACCCTCCAGGGCGGCAGCGTCCTGGCCGGGGGGATCATGGCCACCCTCCTGGACGAGACCATGGCCCACGCCGTGCTGCGCACCCTCAAGCCGGGCCAGACCACGGCCACCGTGGAGATGAGCACCCGCTTCTTCAACCCGGTCACCGCCTCGGCCGTGGACGGACCGCCCCTCGTCTGCGAGGCCCAGGTGGTCCGCAAAGGCCAACGCATCGCCTTCGCCGAGGCCGAAATCCGCGACCACCAAGGCTCGACCGTGGCCCGCTGCAGCGCCTGCTTCGTCATCCGCTAGCCCCCTTCGGGGGGTTATAGAAAGGCAAAGAGACTCCCGCCTTTCCGTAAATGGGGCCGAATGCCCCTGTCTTTCTGAAGACAGGCGAAGCCGGGCCGAAGGCCCCCCGGCTGCGCCGCTCCCTTCATCCTGCTTAAAAAAACATTTCACCGGAAATCCCCGGTTTGAGTAGGATTTCCTTTCGCCATCGGCAACATGCCGCCATTCCTGCATTTCGTGACATTGACAGAACAACATCCACGCAATACGAGGCAATTTGAAGCGTTGTTCCTTTCGAGATTCCTCGTTGAAAAAGATGTGATCAGAGGCCGCGGCCGGAGACCAGCAAACGATGAATACTGGAGGAAGCCATGCGCGAGATGAAATTCCTCTTCATGTCTCTCCTTGCTGCTTCAATTCTTTTCCATTGCCAGGCAGAAGCCGCCGAACAAGTCTCGTACATCGGCTCCAAGACTTGCTCCCAGTGTCATGAACAGGAATATTCACGCTTCAGCAAATACTCCAAGAAGGCGCACTCCTGGAATTCCATCGCGGTGATGCGCAAAAAGCTCACCCAGCAGGAGTTGCAGGGCTGCTACGACTGTCATACCACCGGACACCGCAAACCCGGCGGCTTCGTGAGCATCGAGCAGACACCCGACCTCGCCGACGTGGGCTGCGAGACCTGCCACGGTCCCGGTTCCCTCCACGCGGCCTCCGGCGATCCCAAGGACATCCGCCGCACGCCCGAGCTGGCCGACTGCCAGACCTGCCACAACGCCGAACGCGTGGCCGACTTCCGCTTCAAGCCCCTGATCGCCGCCGGCGCGCACTAGGGAGGCCGAGATGAACATCCGCGAATCCATCAACGCCAAGCTGACCCTGCTCGTGGCCCTCATCGCCACCGCCGCCTTCGCCGGAGTGCTGCTCCAGAACTCCCTGGCCCAGCGTTCGCTCATGTCCTCCTCCATCAAGAAGGCCGCCGCCGAGGAGGCCGACGTGCTCTTCCTGGGCATCGAAAAACCCATGGTCGTGGGCGACAGCGAGGGAACCACCAAGGAGTTCCGCACCATCAAGGAGAAGTTCCCCCTCGTGGCGGCCTACATGACCGCCTTTGACGGCAGCGTGACCTACAGCACGGACGAGGCGATCCTGCGCCGCCCCGTGACCGAGGCCCTGCCCGACGCGGCCATCCGCCCCCTGCTGGAGCGCGGGCTCAAGCAGCCCATCCGCGAGTCCACCTTCCTGGACAGCGGCGGCAGGCACCGCGTGGCCCGGGTCATCTCCATCCCCAACGCCCCGCGCTGCCACCACTGCCACGGCGCGAGCCAGCCCATTCTGGGCCAGATGATCCTGCTCGCGGACGTGAGCGGCGAATGGGCGGCCATGAACCGCCAGGCCCTGACCTCCGCCGCCAGCGGCGCGGTGGGCCTGATTCTTCTGATCGCCGCCTCGGTGGTGGCCATCCGGCGCATCCTCATCTCCCGCTTCCAGTCCATCGCCGACGCGGCGGGCAGAGTCACCTCCGGCGACTTCGACGTCCGTTTCGACGTCAAGGGTTCCGACGAACTGGCCACGCTGGCCCACGACCTCGGCTCCATGGTCGGCCAGCTCAAGAACAAGCTCGGCTTCTCCGAGGGCGTGCTCAAGGGCATCCCCACCCCCTGCATGCTCGTGGGCCCCGAGGGGACCATCCTCTGGCTCAACCAGCTCATCTGCGACTTCCTGGAAAAGACCGGCCCGCTTGAGCAGTACGTGGGCCAGAAGCCCGGCGTGTTCCTCTGGAACGATCCCGTGCGCGTGACCCTGGCCGAGAAGGCCATCAAGGAACGCCGCCCGCTCAGCGGCGAACGCGAGTTCACCACCCCCTCCGGCAGACGCGGCTACTCCAGCGCCCAGGCCACCCCCTTCTTCGACATGGACGGCGAACTCCTCGGCGCGATCTACTTCTGGAGCGACGTCACCGCGATCCGCACCCAGCAGAAGCGCATCGAGACCCAGCACGCCCTGCTGGCCCAGGCCGCGACACGCGCCGACGAGATCTCCGACCGTCTGGCAACCGCCGCCGCACAGCTCTCGGCCCAGATCGAGGAGGCCAGCACCGGCTCCGGCCACCAGCGCGAACGCACCCAGGAGACCGCCGCGGCCATCGAGCAGATGAACGCCACGGTCCTGGAGGTGGCCCGCAACGCCGCCGACGCCGCCGCCGACGCCGACCAGACCCGCGAACGCGCCCAACAGGGCGAGGCCGTGGCCGGTCAGGCCGTGGCCGCCATCGAGGCCGTGCGCGACGAGGCCGGACGCATGGGCGAAAGCCTGCACGCCCTCGGCGCGCAGGTGGAGGGCATCGGCAAAGTCATCGAGATCATCACCGACATCGCGGACCAGACCAACCTCCTGGCCCTGAACGCGGCCATCGAGGCCGCCCGCGCGGGCGAGGCCGGGCGGGGCTTCGCGGTCGTGGCCGACGAGGTCCGCAAGCTGGCCGAAAAGACCATGAACTCCACCAAGGAGGTCCACGCGGCCATCGCCGGAATCCAGGACAGCTCCCGCGCCAACATCGCGCTCATGGACCGGGCGGGCCAGGACGTGCAAAGCGGAGCCGAGCTCGTGCGCCGCGCTGGCGACTCCCTCAAGTCCATTGTGGAAGTATCCGTGGGCACCGCCGACCGCGTCCGCTCCATCGCCACCGCCGCCGAGGAGCAGTCCGCCGCCAGCGAGCAGATCACCCGTTCCGTGGACGAGATCAACCACATCGCGGAAGACACCGCCCACACCATGACCCAGTCCGCCGAGGCCACCGCCGAGGTCGCCCGCATGGCCTCGGCCCTCAAGACCGTCATCGCGGACATGCGCACGGCGGGAGAAGACGAATAACGGACAGGAAACCCCGGGGGGGCCTTCGCCCGCTCCAGAAAGGATGGGAGGCCGGGGCCTCTTCGCCTCTCCATGAACCGGCGAAGCCGACCCCCCTCGGGGGTTCATGGAACGGCCGAGAGGCTCCCGCCGTTCGCCTTTCCATGCTCCGGCGAAGCCGTGCCGGAGCCTTCGCGCGAGTGTTTGCCCTTGAGGAAGTCCAGGCCCAGGGCGACGCCCAGGGCCTTGAGCGCGGAGGTTCCGCTTTTCGGCGTTCCTCCCGCGCCGCCCTCGTCCCAATACTGGGTGTGGCAGCACACGGTGCGCGACAGGAACCCGTCGGCGGGCGTGGCGGCCACGTCGCGGACGCCCCGGCCGAACACCGGGCCCAGCGGCCCGCCGATCATGTCCCCGAAGATGAGGCGATGGTAGGGGAAGTAGATGTTGGTCCAGCGCGTGGGCGCGAAGGGCGCGCCGTGGTGCAGGAGCCGCACGCTGCGCCGGATCGGCCCCTGCTCCGTCCCGATGTCGTAGTGCTGCTCGTAGGCCAGGGGCTCGTCGAGCACCGGCGGGCAGCAGGGGTATTCGTACTGCTCCTTCGTGGCCGCGAACTCCTCGGGCGTGCGGGCCATGAGCAGTTGCCCGTGGGCCAGGGGCGCGCCCAGGGTCACGAAGTCCGTCACCAGCCAGGGAACCCCCACGCCGACGTTCTCGGCCCAGAGCCGGTGCTGGGCCTGCCGGTAGGCCTCGACCCCGGCCGGGCCCGGGTCGGCGTTCACCTTCTCCGCCTCCTTGCCGAAGCCCTTGAGTTCCGGCTGCTTGCCCGGGTTGGGCGGGTCCGGCTTGCGCAGGTCCGTCCAGAGGTTGCGGATGATGTCGTAGCCGATCACCGAGCCCAGGCTGTGGCCCACGATCACGATGCGCGTGTACTTTCCCGAGGCGTGCAGCGCCCGGAGGAGCTTCAGGCCCTCGGCGCGGATCGTGTTGCGCGCCGCGATGTTGCCCGGCGTGGGCGAGAGGTAGCGGGCCGCGTCCGCCACCACGCCGAGCACGACCTTCTTCAGCAGGATCGGCAGGACCAGCGAGGCCAGGCCGCTCAGGCCGGTCAGCAGGCCCGTGCTCCAGGCCGGAATGGGAATGAAGCGGAACAGGCTCAGGTCGACGATGCCGAGGGCGAACGCCAGCGCGGCCGCCAGCAGGAACCAGATCGCGTAATACGCGGGCCGCAGCGCTCCGGGCACCGAGGAGGGCCGCCGCCGGAGCAGCTCCCAGGCCCAGCCGAGCACGTGGGCGTAGGTCGAGCCCTCCATGTGGTGCGCCCAGTAGTATTCGTAGAAGTCCGTCAGCGGCCGCCCGGCCCCGTGGTTGCGCGGAGCCTGGAGACAGCGGGTCTCCAGCAGCTCGTTCATGGCGTCGGGCTTGCTGCGGTACTTGCGCTTGGAGCGGGGATCGGGGTCCAGCACCGCCTCCACGAACCCGCGCAGGGTGTCCATGGGCCGCTGCTCCCCGACTCCGTGGATCACCACCACGGCCTGGCGCACCTTCCGGCTCTCGGCCGCGACCTCGCGGCTCCTCGCCGGACGTCCGCCCTCCTCGACCCCGGTCCGCTCTTCCCCGGCCCGCCCGGCCGACACCTCTTCCGGTTCCCCGGTGCGTTCACTGGTCATGCGGCCCCCCATGAAGATGAGTCAGGACGTATGCATTGACGCATACCCCGTTCGGGGGATTATGGAAAGGCCGACATGTCCCCGTCTCTCGGTCTTTCTGAAAACCGGCGAAGCCGGTCCCCTTCGGGGGTTTATGGGAAGACGGGGAGGGCGCTCGATTTCCGCCTTTCTATACCCCGGCGAAACCGGTTTCCTTGACGATGAGCGTGGGGCAGGCGGTGTTGTGCAGGACGTAGTTGCTGACGCTGCCGAGCAGCAGGCCCGCCAGCCCGCCCAGGCCCCGGCGGCCCATGATCACCAGGGTGCAGCCGCGTTCCTTGGCCAGGGCGGACACGGCCGCGCCCGGGTCGCCGTGGAGCGTCTCCTCGGCCAGTTCGCCGGAAAAACCCTGGAACACGGCCCGGGCCTTCTCCATGACGACCTTGCCGTTCTCGTCCAGCTCGTTCAGCAGCAGCGGCGGCACGATGATGGCGTCGCCCACGAGATAGGCCGCGTTGGGCACCACGTGGACCAGCGTGACCCGGCCGCCGAAGGCTTCGGCCAGGGCGCGGGCGTGGCGCGCGGCGGACAGCGAGGCTTCCGATCCGTCCACGGGCACGAGGATCTCGTCGAAGGTCATGGTCCCCTCCTTTTTTCGGTTTGCGGCGCTTCCGCGCCACCTCCCTCATACCCCCTTCGGGGGATTGTGGAAAGGCGGGGGAGGTTCTCGGTTCTCCGGCCCCCTTCGGGGCGCGACGAAAAGGCGGGGGATTCGCTATACTTCATTCTCGAAATGAAGTATAGTCAGCTCATGAACCGGCTTCCTCTCGTGGTGCACACCCTCTATGCCGAGCTGGCCGACCTCTGCCGCGCCGAGCCGCCCGCGCCCTGGCCCCTGAGCGGGTCTCTGGTGCGCGTACCGGTGAAGGAACAAGAACACTGGTATTATCAGAAGAGCCGCCGGACCTCGCCGGGTCCGTACCAGCAGAGGGAGTACCTGGGGCCGGTGGCCGACGCGGACCTGGCGGCCCGGGTGGCGGCCTTCGAGGAGGCCAAGGCCGCGTTCCAGGAGCGCGCCGGGCTGGTGGCCGCGCTCAAGGCCGCCGGGGCTCCGGCCCCCACCGGCAGGCTGGCCGGGTTGCTCCTGGGCCTGTCCGAGGCCGGGCTGCTGGAGCGGGCGGTGCTCGTGGGCACGGCCGCGTTCCAGGCCTATGGCCCCATGCTCGGGGTGCGTTTCGGCCCTTCCTCGTTCCAGACCCTGGACCTGGACCTGTGCACGGCCGCTGGAACCGGCCTGGCCCTGCGGCCCTGGCCCGGCCAGCCGCCGCTGCTCGACCTGCTCCAGGGCATCGACGCCACGTTCCGCGAAGTGCCCGGCCTGCGGCCCGGAGCCCGGGCCGTGGCCTATATGAACCAGGCCCGGCTGCGCGTGGACGTGCTCCTGCCGCTCACGGGCCGGGAAAAAGGAGGCAGGCCCGCGCCCGGGCTGGGCAGCCACGGCCAGCCCCAGCGCTTCCTGGACTTCCTGGTCCAGGACCCGGTCCAAGCCGTGCTGCTCACCGGCGGCGGGGTTCTGGCCCACGTGCCGCAACCCGCGCGCTTCGGCCTGCACAAGCTCCTGGTCTCACGGCAGCGCCCGGCCATCGAACAGGCCAAGGCCCGCAAGGATCTGGCCCAGGCCGGGCAGCTCCTGACCCTGCTCCTGGAAATCGACCCCGAGGCCGTGGAAGCGGCCTGCGCGGACCTGGCCGCTCGCGGACCGGGCTGGAAAAAGCACGCCCTGGCCGCGCTTCAGGGATTGGACGCCGAGGAGATCGCGGAGCGGGTAGCAGGGATGCTCACGGCCGGGTGACCGGGGTGAGGCTCCCGATTCCGTTGGCATGCCGGGCCACGGCCTCGCGGCACGGCCGACGGGAATGCGGCATCCGGGAGATCAGGTCGTAGCGCTTTCCCGTATACCCCCACACCGGACAGCTTGGGTCGTCCCCGCTGTGCGGCCCGCCTCCGGCGAAAAGGACCTCCCGCAGCCCATTGCGTAGCGGCCCGACGGCCATGCCTTCGGGGTCGCCGGAGATATGGTCCCAGATGATCCTCCAGTTCCCGTCCGGCCCGCGCCGCAGGAGCTGGAACGGGCACCCGCCCGTGCCGCAATAGAACGGGCCGGTGAACATGGCGAAAATCTCCGGCTCCCCGTCCCCGTCCATGTCCTCCAAGGCGATGAAGACATCGGGCCGCCTGTCGGGGGCGTCCAGGTCCGCCTGCTCCACCAGGCCCCATTTCTGCGCGAGGTTCAGCAGGAGGAACAACTCGCGCTCCTCGGCATGCCCCTGGCCGTCGAACTCCAGGAACTTCCACGCCTCGCGCTTCCCGGCCAAGGCCGGTACCGCCGAGGCGAAAAGGAGCAGGCAGGTCGCGATACACAGGAGGCGTTTCATGGTTTTCTCTTTCCGGGATAATATGGCACTAGGTGTCATCCGAAATTAACTATCTATTCCGACGCCTTGGCTCCTCAACGGGAAACCTGTTCCTTGATCCTTTCGTCCTGTTCATATCGAACTCCTTTTTCGTCCACAACTCACCAGGTTCAATGGTCTTTCTCCCTCAAGTTTCAGCCCCACTTCGGGGGTTGTGGAAAGGCGTGGGAGGCTCTCGTCTTCTCCGCCCCCCTTCGGGGGTTTATTGAAAGGCGAAGAGCCGGAAGCCTTTCCCGCATTTCTATCATCCCCCGAAGGGGGCGAAGGCGGAGGCATCCAGCCGCGCCACCTGCACGACCATCTGGCCGGTGAAGCCCATGAGGCGGGTGAACTTGGGCCAGCGGGGGTCGGGCCGGTCCAGGTCCGCGCGCAGGGCCAGGACGTGCGACTTGCCCAGCCGGGCGGCCTCGGCCCGCAGCCAGAGGGCGTCGCCTTGCAGGGAGCGCAGCACGCGCGGCCCGAAGCGCGACAGCTCCAGGTGGGCCTCCAGGTTGTCCGGCCCCTCGGCCAGGGCACCGAAGCCGTAAACGCCCCGGCCGTCGTAGAGTTCGAAGAAGCGGTAGCGGTCCAGGTCCGGCAGGTAGGCCAGGGCCGAGGGAATGTCGCGGCTCGCGCGGACGCTCATTTCTCCCTCCCGAAGGGGTTGAAGTCGTTGATGGTGCGCTGGGGCAGGCTGCCCGAGCGGGCCGGGCGGAAGCCCACCGCCAGGTAGCGGAAGGCGTCCGTGGCGTGGCTCGTCCAGTCGTGCAGCGGCAGGGGCCGGAAGGCGTTCATCCGGTCCGAGTACTCGCGGCGGTAGTGGCGCAGGGCCTCCACACCCTGCTCGCAGCGCCCAACGTCGAAGCGGCAGCGCGGCAGCAGGGCGCGCACCGCGTTGATGCCGTCGGCCAGGGGGATGTTCGGGCAGACCTCGAAGCGCAGGCCCAGGCTTCGGGCCATCTCCAGCCGGGACTTGCCCGTGCCCAGCTCGCGCACGCGGATGTCGTGGGGCGCGATGTGGCTGCCGTAGGTGTAGGGCTTGCCGTCCAGCACCTTGACGTAGTGGTCCAGGCCCATGCCGGAGTTCTCATAGTAGTCCACCAGCCGGATTTCGCCGCCGGGCGCGGCCTGGAAGAACCAGACCGCCGTGGAGTCGGACATGCCCAGGTCCCAGGCCGTGTGCACGGGCATGGCCGGGTCGTGGGGCGCCACGCCCAGGCGGCCGTCGCGCTCCAGGTCGGCCATGAGCCCGCCGAAGTAGGCCCCGCGCACCGCCGCCGTGAACGAACACTCGAATTCCTGCTCGTACTCCTCGGGGCTCATCTCCCGCTGGGCGGCGGCCAGCTCGTCCGGGTCCAGCAGGCCGGTGAAGCTCGCCCGGTAGAGCCCGGCGTACCAGTCCGGGTCGCGCTGGGCCCGGCGGAAGAGGTCATAGAAGACGTTGCGGCCCTGGGGCGTGCCGATGAACAGGGCCCAGCCCTTGCGGTCGGCCAGGGCCGGGCGGATGACCTCGCTCCAGACCCGCAGCGGCATCTGGGCCATCTCGTCGAACACCGCG
>Ga0265295_1007478_pt1 | contig 12556 bp, 11 predicted proteins | sample Munlansysbiofilm_FD_192503 | JGI IMG/M metagenome (GOLD analysis project Ga0265295, IMG submission 192503) | Leachate microbial communities from a municipal landfill in Southern Ontario, Canada - Methane capture system biofilm | ecosystem: Engineered > Solid waste > Landfill > Unclassified ... | reverse complement strand
ACTTTCCGGCATTTCCGCCTGACAGGAATACGTATCGACAGGAGAGAGAAATACATGAGAAAAATGACGCGCCTTTTTTCGTCTCGCAGGGAAAAATGGAAGGGTACAGAGGTGTCGCTAACTGGGGATGCGTAAAAAAAATCCCCCCGGTCCATCAGAACCGGAGGGGAGTGAAAGGCTTTCCAGGAAACAGGAGGCTACTCCTGCCAATAGATACAGCTCACCGGGCATCCTTCAACTGCTTCAAGTATCTTTTCTTCCGGGGCGCCGAAGGGATCATACACCTCCGCAATATTATCATTGTTCAGGCGAAACACCTCCGGAGCGGTTCCGACACAGAGACCGCAACTTATGCAGGAATCCGCGTCAACATACGGTATTCGTGCCATTGACGGCGTTCTCCTTTCCGTCAGTCCTTCTCGAACAGGCTCTTTTCCGCGCCGCAGATGGGACATACCCACTCTTCCGGAATATCCTCGAATGCCGTTCCGGGATCGACGCCATTGGGCGGATCGCCCGCTTCAGGTTCGTAAAGATAATTGCAGATAGTGCAGCGATAACTGTCCATGATTTCCCCCTTTTTTCCGTTCAATGAAAATCCGCCTGGGCGGCCTTGCCTAAAACAGAGTTCAGTTTACCCGGTTTTCTCCACCGGGCAAGGGTCTGGTTGAAAAGGAGTCTCAACCGCGATGACAAGGAGGGACATGACCTGGAGGAGGGTGAAGGACGCGGCGACAGGTGGTTATTCAATCCCTACCCGGACGAAGACGGGCTTGAGGATCCGCTCCACCTCTCCCGGAGAAATGGCGACCAGGAACCCCCGCTTGCCGCCGTTGAGATAGATGGTGGGCAGGCCCATTATGGTTTCCTCAATGTAAACAGGCATCTGGCGGCGCGTTCCAAAGGGAGAGGTCCCTCCCATCAGATAGCCGGTCATTCGTGTGGCCTTTTCGGGAGTGCAGGGGGAAACGCCCTTCACGCCAAGGATGCGGGCCAGTTCTTTCGTAGAGACCTGAAGGTCCCCATGCATCAGGATGATTAGGGGATTGCCCTGATCATCTTCCATAACCAGTGTCTTGATAACGGTGTGCTCATCCAGGCCCAGTTCCCTGGCGCCCGCCGCCGTGCCTCCCTTCTCCTCATATTCATATAGATGGGGGGTAAACAGCGCATTTTTTTCACGAAGCTCCCGCACGGCAGGGGTTACGGGAAATCTGTCCTTTGCCATGAACTTCCTCGTTTTGAACAGGGTAATCTTTACCGCGGAATCCACTATACATTAAAAAGCCCCGGAGTTGATGCCCGGGGCTTTTTTCGACCTGTTGAATAAATACTCTACCCTTTTACCACGTTGGCGGCCTGGGGCCCCTTGGCGCCCTGTACGACGTCGAAGGTCACCGGCTGTCCTTCCGAAAGAGACTTGAATCCGTCCCCCTGGATTGATGAGAAGTGTACGAATACGTCTTCCCCGTTTTCCTGCTCGATGAAACCAAAACCCTTGCTGTCATTGAACCACTTCACCACACCTTTTGCCATTCCCGCTTCCTCCTGTGATTTGCTTCCTCGGTTTGACCTTGGGCTCTTTCCGTCGCCCCGTTACCGCCCGCACATGCGGGCGGTTCCATTCCACATACCTTGTCAGATTGTCCTCGTCGCCTGCTCGGAACCCAGACTCTCCAGAAGCGCGGCATGGGCCGCGGCAAGGCGGGCGATGGGAACCCGGAACGGAGAGCAGGAGACATAATTGAGACCCACCTGGTGACAGAAGATAACCGATGCCGGATCGCCGCCATGTTCGCCGCAGATGCCGATCTTGAGATTGGCGCGGGCGGCGCGGCCCTTTTCGCAGCCGATCTTCACCAACTGGCCGACACCGGACTGGTCGATGGAGACGAACGGATCCTCTTTCAGCACACCCTTTTCCACGTAAAGGGGAAGGAACTTACCGGCGTCGTCGCGGGACAGGCCGAAGGTGGTCTGGGTCAGGTCGTTGGTGCCGAAGGAGAAGAACTCCGCCTCGCGGGCGATCTCGTCGGCCACCAGGGCGGCCCTGGGCAACTCGATCATGGTGCCGATGAGGTAGTCCACCTTCACCCCGTAGCGGGCCAGCACCTCTTCGCAGACGGCCACGGCATTGGCCCTGAGGGTGCTCAGTTCCTCCACCACCGCCACGAGAGGGATCATGATCTCCGGGACAATGGTGAAGCCTTCGTTTTTCACCAGCTCGCACACCGCCTCCATGATGGCCTGGACCTGCATGTCGTAGATCTCCGGAAATGTGACACCGAGACGGCAGCCGCGGTGGCCAAGCATGGGATTGAATTCGTGCAGGTATTCCACCTTGTGCTTCAGCTTTTCGGCGCTCACTCCCATGGTCCTGGAAAGGGCCTCGATATCCTTGTCTTCCTGGGGAAGGAACTCGTGGAGCGGCGGGTCGAGGAGGCGGATGGTTACCGGCAGGTCCTTCATCTCTCGGAAGATGCCGATGAAGTCCTTCTTCTGCATGGGCAGGATCTTCGCCAGGGCCTTCTTGCGACCTTCCAATTCTTCGGACAGGATCATCTCCCGAACAGCCGCGATGCGGTCCGCCTCGAAGAACATGTGCTCGGTGCGGGTCAGGCCGATACCCTCGGCGCCGAAATCGCGGGCAGCCCGGGCGTCCTTGGGCGTGTCGGCGTTGGCGCGCACGCCCAGCTTGCGGTACTTGTCCACCCAATCCATGATGGTCTTGAAATCGCCGGTAAGCTGGGGAGGCACGGTCGGCACCTGGCCGAGCATCACCTCTCCGGTTCCGCCGTCAAGGGTGATGGTGTCGCCCTTCTTCACGACGTTGCCGTTCACGGAGAATTCATTGTTTGCGTAGTCGACCTTTATCTCTCCACAACCGGCCACACAGCATTTTCCCATGCCGCGGGCGACAACGGCCGCATGGGAGGTCATGCCTCCGCGGGCGGTGAGTATCCCTTGCGCGGCATGCATGCCGTGGATATCTTCCGGACTGGTCTCCACGCGCACCAGGATGACCTTCAGGCCCAGCTTCGCGGCTGCCTCGGCCTCGTCGGCGGTGAACACGACACTGCCGCTGGCCGCGCCCGGTGAGGCGGGAAGCCCTTTTGCCACAACGGTGCGGGGCGCCTTCGGGTCCAGTGAAGGATGGAGGAGCTGATCGAGCTGGTCCGGGGAGACGCGCAGCACCGCGGTCTTCTCATCGATGAGCCCTTCTTTCACCATGTCCACGGCAATCTTGATGGATGCCCGGGAAGTGCGTTTGCCGTTGCGGGTCTGGAGCATGTAGAGGATGCCCTTTTCGATGGTGAATTCGATGTCCTGCATGTCCTTGTAGTGTTTCTCCAGGATATCGCGGATCTTCGCAAGCTGCTGGTAGCACTCGGGAAGGACGTCTTCCATGGCCGGAAGGTCGCCCTCCTTGTGCTTGGCACGGTTGATGGGCTGGGGGGTCCGGATGCCGGCGACGACGTCCTCGCCCTGGGCGTTCACCAGATACTCGCCGTAGAAGTAGTTCTCGCCGGTGGACGGGTCGCGGGTAAAGGCGACGCCGGTGGCGCAATCGTTCCCCATGTTGCCGAACACCATGGCCTGGATATTGACGGCCGTTCCCCAGTCCGCCGGGATGTTGTGCAGCCTGCGGTAGGTAATGGCGCGCTGGTTCATCCAGGAGCCGAAGACCGCGCCGATGGCGCCCCAAAGCTGCTCTTGCGGATCATCGGGAAAATCCTGGCCCAGGGTCTCTTTGATCTTCGCCTTGTATTTCCCCACCAGCTCTTTCCAGTCAGCGGCGGCCAGGTCGGTGTCCAGGTGAACGCCTTTCTCCTCCTTTTTCTGCTCCAGGAGCTCTTCCAGGAGAGAGCCGTCCATCCCCATGACCACGTTGGCGTACATCTGCACGAAACGGCGATAGGCATCATACGCGAAACGCTCGTCACCGCTCTGGCTGATGATTCCCTGCACGGTCGTATCATTCAGGCCCAGGTTCAGGACCGTATCCATCATGCCCGGCATGGAAGCGCGGGCTCCCGAGCGGACCGACACCAGCAGCGGTTTTTCGGGATCGCCGAATATCTTGCCGACCAGCTCTTCCACCATGCGGACATTGAGATTCACCTCATCCTTCAGCGAGGAAGGATAGGCGCGGTCGTTCTTGTAAAATTCGGTACACACCTCGGTCGTGATGGTAAACCCGGGGGGAACAGGAAGCCCGATGCTCGTCATTTCGGCCAGGTTCGCGCCCTTGCCGCCCAGCAGGGCCTTCATGTCCGTAGTACCGTCAGCTTTGCCGTTTCCGAAGAAGTAGACATATTTTGCCGCCATACCAATCCTCCTAAGTTAGTTGGAGGGACCGGGTTCCGGCCCCATTTTATCAAGAATTACAGTGGGTTATATCCAAACCCCTCTGTATTCCCTCTCTGTCGGTCAGGCCGATATCCTCGAAAAATCGGCAATGGCGCTGAAGAGCCGGGCAATGCCGGTAAGCAAGGCAAGCCGGTTGTTCCGCACCCGTTCATCCTCTGCCATTACCATGACTCCGTCGAAAAAGGAGTCCACCGGGCCTTTCAGACCCGCTATTTCCCTCAGGGCCGCGAGATAGTCCTTTTCGCCCGTCTTGACACGGGCCACGGAGGCAACCGCTTCAAAGGCCCTGGCCAATTCCCGTTCCGCCTCTTCCTGGAAAAGCCCAGCATCCACCGGGATATCCGTTCCCTCCTTCACGATATTGCAGACCCTCTTGAAGGCCACTGCCAGCGGCTCGAAATCCGGCCTTTGCCGGAATTCCGCCAGGGCGGCCATGCGCGAGGCCGTATCGTTGAGGTTGTCAAAAGAAACCGCGGCAACCGCCTCCACCACATCGGACGGGTAGCGGCCGGCCATGAGATTGACGTAGCGGCCCCGGAAGAATTCCAGCACATCGGCGCGAACCTGGGATTCGTCACGGGTAAGCTTGTCCCGCAGCAGCGTCAGGGATGAGTCCACCAGGTCCGCCAGGGACAGTTCATATCCCCGATCCAGGATAATGGCGATAATCCCCAGCGCCGAACGGCGCAGGGCGTAAGGGTCGGCGGCGCCGGTAGGGATCAGCCCCACGCCGAAACAGCCGCAGATGGTGTCCAGTTTGTCGGCTATGGAAACAAAGGCCCCGATGTCGCCGGACGGAAGGTCTCCCCCTGCCTGCGTCGGCAGATAGTGCTCATGGATGGCCCTGGCAACGTCCGCTTCCTCGCCGGATATGAGGGCATATTCGCGCCCCATCACCCCTTGCAGCTCGGGAAACTCGCCCACCATGCCGGTCACCAGGTCGGCCTTGGCCAGGAAGGCGGCCCTGGAAACCTTGGCGGCGACTTCGGGACGAAGCCGGGAAGCAAGGCCTTCCGCCAGTTTCCTGAATCGTTCCATCTTCTCATGGGAGGTGCCGAGCCTCGCCTGGTAGACGATGCCCTTCAGGTCCTCCACGCGATCTTCCAGGGATACTTTCTTGTCCTCCTCGAAGAAGAAACGGGCATCGGAGAGGCGGGCGCGCAGCACACGCTCATTGCCGCGCCTGACCACGGCCGGATCCTCCGCAAGGGTGTTATTGACGGTTATGAAGTTGGGCAGGAGCCGCCCGTGCTCGTCAACAATGGAAAAATATCGCTGATGTTCGCGCATGGAGGTAATGAGCGCCTCCTTGGGAACCAGCAGGAAGTCCGGAGAAAAGCTGCCGCATACCACGCTTGGATATTCCACCAGAAAGGTCACCTGCTCAAGCAGGCCCTCATCGGGGAGGACCCTGCCTCCCGCGGCGCGGGCCGCCTGTTCCACCTCGCGACGGATGATCTCCTTCCGTTTCTCCGGGTCGGGAATGACGAAATGGCGTTCACACTCGTCCAGGTAATGGTCGAAGTCACGAACCGAAAAGGATGCGTCGGCCATGAAGCGGTGGCCCCGGGAGGCGCTGCCGCTGGTAACGGCGCCGAAAGAAAAGGGCACCACCACCCCGTCGTAGAGGGCGACGATCCAGTGCATGGGCCTTGCGAAGCGTACATCCAGGTTCCCCCAGCGCATGGACTTGCGGAAGGGAATGGCGCCGATGACCCTGGGCAGGACCTCCGTGAGGATCTCCGCCGCGGAACGGCCGATGATGCGCTTCGTGACGGCTACATACTCCCCTTTTTCCGTGGTCGCCAAGGCAAGATCGGTCACATCCACGCCCTGGCCCCGGGCAAAGCCTTCCGCGGCCTTCGTGGGCCTGCCGTCCGCGTCGAAGGCGACCTTCTTCGCCGGCCCGAGCGCGGTAACCTCCGCGTCGGGCTGGCGGTCTTCCACCTCCCGCACCAGGAGGGCCAGCCTGCGGGGGGTCGCCAGGGTCCGCACCTCTCCATGGGAAAGACGAGCGGTCTCCAGTTCCTTGCGGATGAGGGTCTCCAGATCCGCCATGGCCTTGGGCAGGAAAGCCGCCGGAATCTCTTCCGTGCCTATTTCCAGAAAAAGTTCCTTTCTCATGCCGGCGCCCCTCCTTTCAAAAGGGGAAAGCCGAGCCGCTCACGGAGCGCCAGGTAACCTTCGGCGCAGAGACGGGCGACATTTCTCACCCTTCCGATATAGGAGGCGCGCTCGGTGACCGAGATGGCGCCGCGCGCGTCCAGAAGGTTGAAGGCATGGGAACACTTCATGACGTAATCATAGGCGGGAAGCACCAGTCCCCCTTCGGCGAGGCGGATACACTCCTGCTCGTACATGGAGAACAGGCGGAGCAGCATGTCGACATCAGCCTCCTCAAAATTGTAACGGGAGAACTCCACCTCGCTCTGGTGGTGGATATCTCCGTATTTGACACCCTTGACCCATTCCAGGTCATAGACGTTGTCCACGCCCTGCAGGTACATGGCTATGCGCTCGCAGCCGTAGGTTATCTCGGAGGAAACCGGCTTCAGGTCGATGCCGCCCGCCTGCTGGAAATAGGTGAACTGGGTGATCTCCATGCCGTCCAGCCATACCTCCCAGCCGAGCCCCCAGGCGCCGAGGGTGGGGGATTCCCAGTCGTCTTCCACGAAGCGGATGTCATGCTGGTTGGGGTTTATGCCGAAAGCCTTCAGGGAGTTGATATAGAGGTCGAGAATATTCAGGGGGGATGGCTTCATGATAACCTGAAACTGGTAATAATGCTGAAGCCGGTTGGGGTTTTCCCCGTAGCGGCCGTCCGTGGGACGGCGGGATGGTTCCACATAGGCTACTTTCCACGGTTCCGGTCCGAGAACACGCAGAAAGGTGGCGGGATTGAAGGTGCCCGCTCCCTTTTCCACATCGTAGGGTTGCTGAATGACGCACCCCTGCCCTGCCCAGTATCCCTGCAGGGAGAGAATCAGGTCTTGAAAGGTCAAATGGCTTCCTCCGGTTGATTCATTAAACGTGGCGCGGGCGTCTGGAATAAAGGGCCGTACCGTAATGAATTTTCAGTATCACTAAAAATATGAGAGCCGTTAGATTACCCGTAACTCCCTTTTGTGTCAAGGATTATTGGCTTTTATTTACTATCAGTGAACAACCTTTACCTCGCGCAGGAAGTGCAGCGACATGAGGGGACGGGTCAGGTGCGCGGCGATGGACTCATCCAGGATTTTCCCCGCCTCCTCCAGAGATTGCAGAGAAAAGCGGATCACCCCGAACCTGCCGGTCTCCATGGCCTTTTTCAAGGTATCGAACGTGGCGTCCCGGACGGGGCCCATGTCCCCGCCGAGGGAATCCAGGGAGAGGCGGTAGCCGACGATATTGAGCAGATTAACTTCGAAGAAACGCCGGTCGTCGGCACAGGGGGGAAAGGAGGCGTCGAGGTATTCAAGATAAGCGCAGAGGAGACGATAGAGCCTTGGAACGGGGAGGGCCTCCGGAATGAATCTGTCAACCAGCTCGCAGGCATATCCCGCATATCCGATTCTCTCCAGTTCACCGCGGATGCGCGGCCAAACGGTCACGACATCCGCGCTCCTGAGCGAGCACAAGCCTTCCTTCAGAACCAGGCTTATCCTGATGCGGGCGAAGATCTCGAAGGAGGGGCCGAAGCGTTTCACGCTCTTTTTTCCGTTGCGGGCTATCCCGCGGAGCTTGCCGTGTTCGCGGGTAAACAGCGTAACAATCCGGTCCGCCTCGCCGTAGTCCATGGCGGAGAGCACAATGGCTTCACATTCCGTGGTCTGCATGGGAAACAAGGTATCACCGACCCTGAGGCAGGTCAATTAATCCCCCGCGGTTCTGGGTAGAGAGGGGGCGAAGCGGAAGCCTTCAGCGCAGGCCCAGCCTGGTCATCAGCATTCCAATGTATTTATTAAAGGGATGCTTTCTGGCAAGTACCGGGATAGCGGGATTCTTTCGCTCACCTATGAGATTGATCTCCTTCAGGATTACCGCGCTGTCCTCGCATTGCAGCCCCTGCCTAAGAATCTTCAGGGCCTTTTGCCTGTGCCCGGCCATAAGGTGGATGCGCCCCAAGTGCAGATAATGGAGGGCGTTTCCGGGGTCGATTTTCAGCGCTTCCCTACAGAGACAGATGGATTCGGGAAACTGGGAACGGACTTTCGCCAGACATAATGCCAGATAGGAACAGTTCAGAGGTGTCCTGTCAAGAGTGGCCGCCTGCTCGAAGCATGAAAGCGCCAGGTATATATGCCCGTTCTCCAGTGCGGAAAGTCCCTTGCTGAAGATTTCCTCCACGTGCTGCTCCATACTCACTCCTCTCATGAAAGGTTGGCCGAAGTAAAAAAATAATATCGCATTTTCCGATAAAAATCGAGGGCCTCATGATATAGAACCCCTGTTTTCTTTTGGGAAGCGGGCTCATCCCGCGGCCAACAACGCCGAAAACCAGCCGGGATTCCGCCCCGCCCCCTCTTCACGCGATTCCTCTCTTGGCAGAAAAAGCCTCCGTGCGTATACTCAAATCCATGCAACAGGACAGAATACATTCCTTCCCGGAGGCACCGGGGGTATACATCATGAAAAGCGCCGACGGAGCAATTCTTTATATCGGCAAGGCGAAAAACCTCAGGGTGCGGGTACGCTCCTATCTTTCGCCGGAAAAGGACGCCCGTTACCAGATCCGTTTCCTGATGACCCGGGTGTCGGATATAGACTATCTCGTCACCGATACAGAGAAAGAGGCTCTCATCCTTGAAAACACCCTTATCAAGAAACACCGCCCCCGGTACAACATAAATCTCCGGGATGACAAAACCTATTTCTCGCTCCGCATGGATATGGCTGAAGAGTTTCCGAGGCTGACCATAATCCGCAGGGTAATCCGGGACGGCGCCCGATACTTCGGTCCATATTCCTCGGCCGCGGCGGCTCGCGATGTCCTGAAACAACTGCGCCGCCTGTTTCCCCTGCGGCGCTACCCGATGGAAACCTGCCGCCGCAGGGGACGCCCCTGCCTCTACCATCAGATTGGCCAGTGCCCGGCGCCTTGTCAGGGACTGATCAGCCGGGAAGACTATGCGGTCCTCGCGGAAGGCGCGGCCCTGTTTCTGGAAGGGAAAAACCGGGACCTCCTCACGGTCCTGAAAAAAAGGATGGCCACGGCCGCCGCCGGGGAAAACTACGAAGAGGCGGCGCGGTTCCGCGACCTTATCCGTTCCATCGAGATTACCGTTGAGAAACAGAAGATGGTAACGGAAACCGGGGATATGGACGCCCTGGGATTCGCCCGCCGGGACACCTTGCTGGAAATAGCGCTTCTTTTTATCAGGGGAGGGGTCCTCACCGGGGGCAGAAACTACACCTTTTCGTGGGAGATGGATGACGCGGAAGGGATATCTTCCTTCCTGAACGAATATTATAACCGGGACGTATTCATTCCGGAGGAAATACTTACTCCGGTAAATCTCCCTGAAGCGGATGACCTGGAAGATCTGCTTACGGATAAAAAAGGGAAGCGCGTGCGCATCCTTCTGCCGCGTCGAGGCGCCAAAGTCGAGCTGGTTCGCCTGGCAGTGAAGAACGCGGAGATGGCCGTGGAAGAAGCTCTCCACTCACGGGAAGGCGCCGGCCGGACCTTGGAGGAGTTGCAGCGGCGACTCCATCTTGCGAACCTCCCACGCCACATCGAGTGCTATGACATCTCCAACATACAGGGAACGCATGCCGTGGGAAGCAGGGTGGTTTTCCGCAACGGAAAACCGGAGAAAAGGGACTACAGGCGTTACCGGATCAAAGGGGTATCCGGCGCCGACGATTACGGCATGATGCGCGAGGTGCTCTCCCGCCGCTGTCGCGACCTTGAAAAAGACCCGCCTCCGGATCTGTTTCTCATCGACGGAGGACCGGGGCAACTGAATGTATTGGCGCGAGTCCTTGACGACCTGGGCGTCAGCGGACCGGACACGGCCGCTCTTGCCAAGAGCAGGGTGCAAAGCGATGTGGAGGATGAGGAAATCCGACGAAGCGACGAAAGGGTTTTTCTGCCGGGAAGGAAGAACCCGGTGACGCTGCGCCAGAATTCCGCGCCGCTTCTCCTTCTCGCCCGAATCCGGGACGAGGCGCACCGCTTCGCCGTTTCCTACCACTCCAGGCTCCGCTCCAGAGAAGCGCTGCGACCGGGCGCGGAAAAGATCCCGGGCGTTGGCGAAAAACGCTGGAAGAGCCTCTTGCGGCACTTCGGAAGCTCTAAAACCGTTCGCGAGGCAAGTATCGAAGAGCTTTTGCAGGCGCCCGGCATCAGCAGGACAACCGCGAAAGCCGTTCGGGATCACTTTCACCCGGAGAAGCGTGAATAGAAAACTCCTGGGTTTTTTGATGCGTTGTCTTTTTCTTGAATACATGACGTGAATTTCCATAGACCAATCAGGTCTGTTTCCATCCGGAAACGATCCTTGTGATTCAGCCTAAGGACTTCGGTCAGTCTTAGCTGTCCAAGAACCCCTCAAGGAGAACCAATCATGAAACAAAAAACCGGCGGCAAGGAATCATCAGGTGGCAGTTCACGATTTGTACGCAAATACCTGACCGGCATCTTCATAATTTTCTGCCTGATCCTCTTGTCGGTTTTCTGGGGGTTCAGCTACAAGTCCAGCGAACTCATCAAGAAACAGATGCATCAGCAGGGGTCCGCCTTCTTCCAGGAGGTTGTGATCGCCCGCGAATGGGCCGCGAACCATGCCGGTGTCTATGTAAAGATGGGACCGGACGTCAAAGTGAACCCGTACCTCCTGGGAATTCCGGGAATCAAGGCCGTCATTACGGACACTGACGGACAGAAGTACACCCTGAAGAACCCGGCGCTCATGACCAGAGAGATGTCGGAACTGGCGCAAAAAAAGGGGCTGTTCAAATTCCGGATCACGAGCCTTAAACCCTTGAATCCAGACAACGAGCCCGACTCATTCGAAAAGACGGCGCTGACCAGTTTCAACGAGGGCGCCAGGGAGCATTTCAACTATGAGCGCCAGGGGAAAGAGGTCTTCTATCGTTACATGGCCCCCCTTGTGACGGAAAAATCCTGCCTGAAATGCCACCAGTCGCAGGGATATCGCGAGGGCGAGATACGAGGGGGCATCAGCGTCTCCATAAAGTCAGGCGACATGATAAAGCAGCTCCGGAAAAACAACTATTTCCTGATGTTTTCCGCCGTTGGCATTGTGGCCCTCATATTCGCCATTATCTATTTCATATCCAATGTATTCATAAAAGACCTGAAGGCCGCGGAACAGAAGCTCGTGGAGATGGCAAGCCGTGACTTTCTTACAGGGCTTTTCAATCGCCGGGAAATGTTCGCCCGGCTGGAATCCGAGGTATCCCGCGCCATACGGCACGACAAACCGCTCTCGATCATCATGTTCGACATCGACCATTTCAAGAAATTGAATGACAACTACGGTCACGACATGGGGGACGATGTCCTCAGGGAACTGTCCCGGACGGTTCAAAAGACCGTGCGTCAATACGATATCGTTTGCCGGTACGGCGGCGAGGAGTTCCTTGTGGTCACGCCCGATACCACTGCCGAGGAGGCCATGAATCTCGCGGAAAGGCTGCGTTGCGTCGCCCTGGAGATAGAGTTGCCTCACGGCGCGGAAAAGACCATGGTCAGCTTCAGCATCAGCGTGGGGGTTGCCCAGATGATCAAAGGAGAGGCCGTAGAAAAAACCATATCCCGGGCTGACGCGGCTCTCTACCGGGCAAAGGAAGGCGGTCGGAACAGGGTTGAGAAAGCTTGACGCATTAGCACGAGGAAAACTCCAGCCGCGCCAAGTCCTGTCGCCGGGCCGGCCCGCTTCAGCCGCGCCGTGTCTTCCGCCACGCCTTGCGCAGCAGGGCAAGCGTGGTGGAAAACATGCCTGCTTCGGCTTTCCCCTTCTTCTCCCATACCGAAACGGTTGCCCCACTCACCTTAAATCGGGCGGCGAATGCCACCTGTGTTTCGCCCAGAGACAGCCGCCAAGCGCGAATGGCGTCGCCGGTGAGCGGCTCGGGAAACGACGGAGAGCCGGAGCCGGGGTTGTTGGCGACGGTTTTCGTCTTCCCGCCCGCCGATCCGGAACGGCCCCGGCGAGCGGCGGCAGGCATGTTCCCG
>Ga0265295_1007477_pt1 | contig 12558 bp, 11 predicted proteins | sample Munlansysbiofilm_FD_192503 | JGI IMG/M metagenome (GOLD analysis project Ga0265295, IMG submission 192503) | Leachate microbial communities from a municipal landfill in Southern Ontario, Canada - Methane capture system biofilm | ecosystem: Engineered > Solid waste > Landfill > Unclassified ... | reverse complement strand
TGCGCCGGGCGTTTCCCGGCATGAATCCGGACGAAGAGATCAGCGCCGAGAAGCTTGAAAACCTGAAAGTCACCGCCGAGGACTTTGAATCGGCCATGAAGATGGTGCAGCCGAGCGCCATGCGTGAGGTCCTCGTCGAAGTGCCCGATATCCACTGGTCCGATGTCGGCGGTCTTGACTCTGTGAAAGAGGAACTCCAGCAGGCGGTCGAGTGGCCGCTCAAATACAGCGAGGTCTACAAACAGTTCGCCACGAAATCACCGAAAGGCTTCCTGATGTTCGGGCCGCCCGGGACCGGAAAAACGCTGCTTGCCAAGGCAGTTGCAAACGAATCGGAATGCAACTTCATCTCGGTCAAAGGGCCGGAGCTGATGTCGAAGTGGGTCGGCGAGTCCGAGAAAGGCATCCGGGAGATCTTTAGAAAAGCGCGGCTCGCATCGCCTTCGATCATCTTCTTCGACGAGATCGACTCGATCGTTCCCCGCAGAGGAAGCTACGAAGGCTCCTCCCACGTGACCGAAAGCGTCGTCAGCCAGTTCCTGACCGAACTCGACGGACTCGAAGAACTGAAAAACGTCGTCGTGATCGGCGCGACCAACCGCCCGGACATGATCGACCCGGCTCTCCTGAGACCGGGACGACTTGAACAGCACATCTTCGTGCCCCCGCCGGACCGGGAAGGACGAAAGCAGATCCTTGATGTCTACATCAAAGACATCAGCGCGATGCTTGCTGAAGATGTGGACCTTGAGGACCTGGTCGAAAAAACCGAAGGGTTTGTCGGCGCCGACATCGAAGCGCTCGTCCGCGAGGCAAAGATGGTCGCGATCCGCGAGTTCGTCAAGGTGATGGCGGGCCACGAGGCAGCGGAGATCACGCTTGCCGTATCCAGCGTGAAGATCTTCGCCAAACACTTCGATGCCGCGTTGAAGCGGGTACGGCCCTCCCTCGACAAGGCGGGAAGACGCAGCGCCGAGAGGAGTTCATGGCAGTACAGATTCAATGAAGAGGAGAGAAAGACCCTCGAAAAGGGCATTTCTCTACTGGAAACCGCAGAATACAAAAACGACGGGCTCACCGAAAAACTCCGTGAGCTTGATGAACTGCTGATGTCTCATCAGAAAGACTTTAGCAGAATCAAAGAGATAATTAACAACGCAGATGCGTGAAGAGAACAACTCTCTTCACCTCGGAGATGAAACAGCATGCCGGAAACACCAGATGATGCATACAGGGAATTAATGGATATCATCCATAAAATATTGATCAGTCATGTTTCTGGAGAAAGCGAGGGAAAACTTCCGCCTGTCGTCGGCGTGAAGTTTGTCCTTTCCGGCGGTAAGATCCATCTGACACCCGATGAGGTCCACAATAAAACGATCCCCATCGAGATGTTTGAGGATAAGGGAACAGTGATCATCCAGACAGAACTCCCCCCGGAGTGTCAGGATGATTTCTTTATCGCCTATCAGGACGGCAAACTTCAGCTCAATGCCGGCGCGAACCGGGAATACTCAGCAGTCATCCCGGTTGCCGGTATCGACCCGTCACAGACCCAGACACATCTGAAAAACGGTGTGCTGGAGATCATCTGTTACAAGAAGCTGGCACAAACCGTTCAGTAAGAAACAGGGAATAATGTATGCGGCCGAAAAATACGGCCGCGGTCTTTTTTTATACTGCTCTATTCAGAATAGTCAGGCTCTACTGCCCTTTTCCCGCGTTCAGTTCTTTGAGCGACATCACGAACCGCTGGACCGCGGTGATGTGGCCGAAAAATCCGTATACAACGAGCATCCAGCCAAGAAACGGCAGACCAAACAGGATCGGGGCAGGGTAGATGAACTCGGCAAGACCAAACACCATCAAAAGGACCAGACGGTCGGCGCGGCCGAGGAGACCGCCGTAATTTCGTTTCAGGCCGACAGCCTGCGCCTGGGTCCCGAGATACGAGGAGAGCAGGACCCCGGTGAGGGCAAACAGACCGATCACCCAGGCGGGAACCGGCGCCTGCCAGGTCTGGACCCCGTAGATGATGATACCGGTAACGATGAACAGGTCCGCATACCGGTCGAAGACATGATCCAGATAATCACCGATAGGGCTTGCGAGGCCAATATACCGGGCGAGCGCTCCGTCCAGAACATCCAGAAACGAGTTCAGCACAACAAACAGCACGCCGAAAAACGGCTGTCCGAAAGCGAAAAAGACGCCGGCGATAAACGCACAGATCAGCGAGACCACGCTCCACATATTCGGCGTTACCGGCAGTTTCGAAAACGCACGGGCGATCGGGGTCAGCACCCACTGGATCTTTGGACGAAGTGATTCTAAACTCATATTACATCTGTTATATACTCTGACCAGTCAAGCGATCCAAACGATGCGGGAGATTCCCCCTTCGCAAAAGACAGGATGCTCCTGACCACAGATTCACTGTCTGTACTTGTAGTGTCGATCTCATAAATCTGTTCCGATGCAAAGGAATCAACGGTTTCGATCAAAATGACGTCCAAAGCCTCTGCCTCCGCGTTTTCACGGATCTTTTCTTCGGAATAGCCGCGGGGGGCAAGACGTTCCCTGAGAACATCCGGCCGGCATCGAAGGATCACGATCTTATCGCAGGGAAGATAATGGGCGAACGTTCCTTCCACGAACCCTTCGGTGTAGGGAAACGCCTCGGCCCAGGCATCCACATCCACGACATCCGAACCTGATGCGTCGTCATGTTCCAGAACGAACGGACCGACCGTCGTTTTCAGATCAAGGACGGGATGGCCGAGTTTTCGCAGAAGTTTTGCGGCCGCGGTCTTTCCGCATCCGGGTGTTCCGGTTATCCCGATCATCATAATTTTTTCACCGCAGTAAGGAACCGTTCATTTTCCCAGTCTGCGCCGATACTCACGCGGATGAACGTATCGCCAAGACCCGGGAAACTCGTGCAGGAACGAACGAGAACGCCGTTCTTTGCGAGAAACTCAGCAGATCCATCACCCGATCTTGGTGCCGTGTCGATCAGGATAAAGTTCGCGCCGCTTAAATAGACCGGGAAAGGGATCTCTGTCATGAAGATATCACGCCATTTTCGTACATGGGCGATGAACGATTCACGGTAGGAGGATTCTGAAACGGCGGCTGATGCGGCGGCTTCCGAGACCCGGTTCAGCGTGAACGGGGTCGCGGCGACGGCATAGGGAGCTTCCAGCCATGCAGGAACGAAGGCATAGCCGATCCGAAGACCCGCAAGACCATACACCTTCGACATTGTCCGCCCGATGATGAGGTTGTCATGGGATGAGAGCAGCGGCAGATAATCTGTATCGGAAAACTCGACGTATGCACAGTCCAGGAAAAGAACGCCGTCGATTTTGTCAAGGATGTATTCGATGTCTTTGACCGGGGTCACGGTTCCGGTGGGGTTATTCGGCGTGCAGAGGAAGGAGAGCGCTGCGTCCTTCGCTTCATGAAGGAAGGATGCGATATCGACCGTGAAATCAGGATTTCTGGAGACGTTGACAACGCAGGCCGAGGCTGCTTTTGCCGCAAGACCGTACATGGAAAACGTCGGTGTGGAGATGACGACTTTGTCTCCCGGCTCAATAAGGGTCCGGATAACGGTCTCGATGACACCGTCCATACCAAGGCCGGAGGTCACGACCGGCGCATCGCAGATATATTTCCGCAGCGCCGCATGAAACTCGGCGGCTTTTGGATCCGGGTATCTGTTCACGCCGGAAAGTTCGCCTGCCGCTGCCCGGAGGACCTTGTCTGAAGGAGGGGAGGGGTTTTCATTGCTCCCGAGCATGGCAACTTCCAAAAATCCGTACTCCTTTGCGATCTCCGCCGGGGATTTGGCAAAGACGTAGCCTGATTTGATGAACTCAGATCTGACCCGCGGCTTCATTGATCACTCCGACTGCATACCTGATTTCGTCGGCCGAGATCGTCAGCGGCGGAACGATCCGGATATTTCCGTCACCGGCGACATTGATGAGAAGACCCTTTTCCTTACAGAGTTCGGCAAGTTTGGGAGCGGATTCGCCAAGCGTGAACCCGACCATCAGACCCCGGACCCTGGGGTTGAATGCGGAAAGACCCTGCCGGAAGAGTTCGCCTTTTGCGGCGATTCCCGGGAGGAGCTGTTCGATGATGCCGAATGTGGCGTTTCCTGCGGCGCAGGCGATCGGACCGCCGGCAAAGGTGCTGCCGTGTTCACCTTTCGTGAACTCAAGACCTTCTTTCGCGATGATCGCACCCATCGGGAAGCCGGAAGCGATGCCTTTTGCAATGCTGATGATATCCGGCTGAACGGTCGAGTGCTGGAATGCGAACCATTTCCCGGTCCGTCCCATGCCTGTCTGGACTTCATCGCAGATCATCAAAGCGCCGGCGTCGTCGCAGATATCCCTGATCCCCGGCAGGAAGTCTGCCGGCGGGATGATGACGCCGGTCTCTCCCTGGATAGGTTCAAAGACGACGGCGGCGGTATCTTTATTTACGACCGCTTTGAGGGCCTCAAGGTCGCCGTACTCCGGGAAATCACAGTGGATGCCGAGCGGCTCGAAGGGCTCTCTGATCTGGGGTTTGTGGGTGACGGCGAGGGAACCCACGGTCCGGCCGTGGAAATCATGGTTGAAGGAGACAAAGTTTTTGCGTCCTGAGCGGACTTTGGCAAGTTTGAGCGCCGCATCGATCGCCTCGGCTCCGCTGTTTCCGAAGAAGACTTTTCCCATCCCGCTCGCTTTGCTCAGTTTTTCTGCGAGTTCGGCCTGACCCGGTATGTAATAAAGATTGGAGCAGTGGATCAGTTCATGTGCCTGGCGGCATATCGCGTCCACTACCTGCGGGTGGCAGTGACCTGTGCTGCAGACCGCGATTCCTGCGACCAGGTCGAGGTATTTGTTTCCGTTATCGTCCCAAACATTGCAGCCTTCACCTTTGACGATCTGCATAGACCGTCCAAAACAGGGCATGTAATATTTTGCGTCAAGTTCTTTGTAGGTGGACATGATTTTTTTCTCGCTGGATATTTAGATAAGTATTCGTCGTTCTGTGTATTGAAACTGCATGTCGGCCGGGATTAAATACGGCAAATGCAGGGTTTTTTCTGGAGAAAAGCGCCTTGGAACCTGAGGGAGAAGACGGACTGGATGATTAAAAAAAGAAAGGGTTACTCGTATTCGATCGTTGCAGGAGGCTTGCTCGTGATATCGTATAACACGCGGTTCACGTGCCGCACTTCGTTGATGATCCGGCTCGAGATCTTTTCAAGCAGCGGGAAAGGGATCTGCGCCCAGTCGGCGGTCATGAAATCGGTCGTCGTCACCGCACGCAAAACGATCGCGTAGTCATATGTCCGCTCATCGCCCATCACGCCGACACTGCGCATGTTCGTCAGCGCCGCAAAATACTGATTGATATCGCGGTCGATGCCTGCCTTCGCGACCTCCTCGCGGAAGATCGCGTCCGCATCCCGCACAACATCCAGCTTTTCCTTCGTGATATCGCCGATCACCCGGATGGCAAGACCCGGACCAGGGAACGGCTGACGCCAGACAAGTTTCTCCGGAATGCCGAGTTCGAGACCCGCACGGCGGACCTCATCCTTAAAGAGGACACGCAGCGGCTCGATGATCTCCTTGAAATCCACATTGTCCGGCAGACCGCCGACATTATGATGGCTTTTGATCACCGCGGCCGCGCCGGGTCCCGACTCGATCACGTCAGGATAGATCGTTCCCTGCACAAGGAAATCCACTGTGCCGATCTTTTTTGCTTCTTCTTCAAAGACCCGGATGAACTCCGCGCCGATGATCTTGCGTTTCTGTTCCGGGTCGGAAACGCCGGCAAGTTTTCCGAGGAACCGGTCCTCGGCATTGACGCGGATCAGATTGATGTCGAACTGTTTGCGGAAGATCTCCTCGACCTCATCCCCCTCGTTCTTCCGGAGAAGGCCGTGATCGACGAAGATGCAGGTCAGCTGTTTGCCGACAGCCTTGTGGATCAGGACCGCGGCAACCGACGAATCGACGCCGCCTGAGAGGGCGCACAGAACTTTTTTGCCGCCGATCTTTTCACGCAGCTGGAGGATCATATCCTCGACAAACGAGGACATATGCCAGGTCCCTTTGCATCCGCAGACATCGTAAAGGAAGTTTCTGATCATCGTCATGCCCTCAGGCGTGTGCATGACCTCCGGGTGGAACTGAACTGCGTAGATCTTCTTCTCAGGGTTTGCCATCGCGGCGACCGGACATACGGCAGTATGCGCAGTCTTCGCAAATCCGGCCGGGACCTCGCTGATGTAATCCGTGTGGCTCATCCAGCAGGTCGTCTCTCCAGGGACATTTTTGAAGATAGAGGACTCTTCCGTTGAAACTGACGTTCGTCCATACTCGCGGGTCGTCGCGGAAGCAACTTTTCCTCCGAGAAGATAGGCCGTCAGCTGTGCGCCGTAACAGATCCCGAGGATCGGGATGCCGAGATCGAAGATGCCGGCATCAACGGTCGGAGCGTTCTTCGCATACACGCTCGCCGGTCCGCCGGTGAAAATGATTCCCGCATAGTTCCCTTCTTTGATCTCAGAAAGAGGGATCGTGCATGGCTTCACTTCGCAGAAAACATGGGCTTCCCTGACCCGCCGGGCAATCAGCTGATTGTACTGGCCGCCGAAATCCAGAACTAAGATCGATTCCATGTTACTCCTTTCTCTGAAGATCGCGGCAGGTTTTTACAAAGCCGATGAACGGTGCGGACGGGCGGGTAGGGCGTGATCTGAACTCCGGGTGGAACTGGGTCGCAACAAAGTACGGGTGATCGGCAAGTTCGAGAGCTTCCATGCGTCTGCCGTTTCTGCCGACAAACTTCATACCTTTCGCTTCGATCTCGTCGATGTACGCCGGGTTGACTTCATATCTGTGCCGGTGACGTTCGATGATCTCGGTCGCGCCGTAGAGATCGGCAAGACGGGACGCCGGGTCAAGAGTGACGGAGTAGTCCCCAAGACGCATCGTTCCGCCAAGATCCTCAACGCCTTCCTGTTCGGGGAGAAGAGCGATCGCGTGAGTTCCCGCGCCCATCTCTTCGCTCGTCGCATCCTTATAGCCGACGACGTTTCTCATGAACTCGATCACGCAGAGCTGGAATCCGAGGCAGAGACCAAGAAGAGGCTTTTTGTGTTCACGGGCATACTGGATCGCGGAGATCATCCCTTCGATGCCGCGGTTTCCAAATCCGCCGGGGATCAGGATACCGTCGAGATCAGCGAGGTCTTCGTTCGTGTAGAGTTCCGCATCGAGCCAGTGGATGACGACCTCGGTCGAGAGAAGACGGCCGGCGTGTTTGAGGGCTTCTTTTATAGAGATATAGACATCCTCAACGCCGTATTTGGTGATGATGCCGACCGTTATGCGGTTCGTATATTCGCGGGCGATCAGCGAATACCAGCTGTTGTCCGCTTTTCCCGGCTCAAGATGGAGCTGTTTCAACAGGACCTCGGCCATTCCCTCTTTTTCGAGTTCCATTGGAACGAGGTAGGTGTCGGGAGCCGTCTGAGCGCTGATGACTGCGTGGACGTCCACATCGCAGAAGGAAGAGATCTTTCGTTTGGTGGAAAGGGAGACAGGAAGGTTGCTTCTCCCGACGATGATGTCGGCTTCAAGGCCGAGTTCGCGAAGAGCTTTGACGGAGTGCTGGGTGGGTTTGGTTTTCAGATCGCCCATCGTATCGGCGGGAAGGAGGGTGACATGGACGAGGGCAAAGTCGCCGTTTCCATACTCCCAGTGCATCTGGCGGACAGCCTCCAGAAACGGCATGCTTTCGATGTCGCCGACTGTCCCGCCGACCTCGACGATACAGATCTCGGCATGGTTCCCGTCTTTGTCGACCCAGGACTCGGCAGCGTGTTTGATCCGGTCCTTGATCTCATCGGTGATGTGGGGGATGATCTGGACGGTAGCGCCGAGATAATCGCCGTGTCGCTCCTTCGAGATGACCGAGGAGTAGATCTTTCCGGTGGTGAGGTTGTGATCACGGGTCAGTTCGATGTCGAGAAAACGCTCGTAGTTTCCAAGATCCAGATCGGCTTCTCCGCCGTCTTTGAGAACAAAAACCTCGCCGTGCTGAGCAGGGTTCATGAGTCCCGCGTCGATATTTAAGTAGGGGTCGATCTTCACGCTGGTGACGTGATACCCTCTGTTGATCAGAATGCGGCCGATGGATGCAGCAGTTATGCCTTTTCCCAGTCCGCTCATTACTCCTCCGGTTACTACTACATATTTCATTTTTTGCCCTTCCTTTTCCGAAATCAAATAATGCTTATCTATTGGTCCTGAAGAGTATTAAGAATACGGGAATGGGGAGAGGGAGACCGGGAGGCGGTATGTGAGTTCACCGACCGGTCACTCCCCTTTCATCTCCATAGAGACGGGACTGAAAGAGTATTTTAGTTTATCCGGCGAATAGTAGTATATGATTCTGGTAGACTGGGAAATTGCAGACCATATCAAACGGGGGTACATCGGCATCGATCCATTCGATCCGGCGCTTGTTCAGCCCAACTCCCTTGATATCCGCCTGGGCAATCATTTTGTCTGGTATGAACCATGCGACGATGTGATCGACCCTTATCAAAAAGAGACGCTTCACACCCATACAAAAGAACGAAAAGGAACCTATTTTGACATTCAGCCCGGACAGTTCGTCCTTGCCGAAACCCTGGAAACGGTGACGCTGCCCGACAACATCGTCTCCTCGATCGAAGGAAAAAGCAGCGTGGCACGCCTCGGCATCGCCCTTCATCAGACCGGCGGCTGGATCGATGCCGGATTCTCCGGAACCATCACGCTTGAGATGTGCAACTCGAACTGCCGCCCGGTCCGGGTGTATGCAGGAATGCCGATCGGTCAGCTCGTCTTTTACGTGACCAAACGCTGCGAGTGCCCATACGATAAAAAACCTGATGCAAAATATCAGAACCAGAAAAACGCGACCATTTCCCGATACGATAAAAAGATGCTCCAGAACGTGGAGTAATCTCTCCTTTTTTCAATCTGAAATTGGGTTTTTTCTTTCGTAATGACCCGAAAACAGATCCGCATATATTTACAAGAATCTATATATCATATGCCCTCCAATATGAATTCACAGCGTGAACTATCATGACCCCAAAATACCAAAAAGAAACACTTAGTATCCATGCCGGACAAAAACCGGACGAAACGACCGGGGCACGGACAGAACCGATCTACATGACCACTGCGTATGTGTTCAAAGACGCAAAGGAAGCTGCAGGACGATTTGATCTCTCCGTTGAGGGAAATATTTACACTCGGCTCACGAATCCGAACAACACCTCATTCGAAAAACGGATCGCCGCGATCGAAGGCGGAACTGCCGCAATAAGTACCGCCTCGGGAATGGCAGCGATAAGTACCCTGATCCTTGCACTCACCAATCCGGGTGACGAAATCGTCTCGGCCGATAATCTGTATGGAGGAACATTCGAGTTATTCAGTCTGACCCTGCCGAACTTTGGGCGGACCGTCCGGTTCGTCCCCTCGAATGATCTGACAGCTTTGAAAGCTGCAATCAACGAAAAAACCAGGGCCGTCTACTTCGAATCCCTCGGAAACCCGAAACTTGACATCCCCGACTTTGCAGAAATCGCCAGAATCGCCCATGAAGCAGGTGTTCCGTTCATCGTGGACAACACCGTAGGGATAGGCACGGTCCGTCCGCTTGAGCACGGAGCGGATCTGGTCGTCATGTCGGCAACGAAATATGCCAACGGGCATGGAAATTCCCTGGCGGGCGTGATCGTTGAAAGCGGCACATTCCCCTGGGACAACGGCAAATTCCCCAAGTTCACCGAGCCTGACCCGGCATACAAAGGACTCGTCCATTACAAAGCCTTCGGTCAGGCGACCGTTTCGACCAGTATTCGAATCTCCCTGATGCGCGACCTCGGTGCCGCTCTCTCGCCGTTCAATGCCTGGCTTACCTCGATCGGTCTTGAAACCCTCTATCTTCGGGTTCCCAGACACGCAGAGAATGCATTGATCGTAGCAAAGCATCTGGCATCTCATGAAAAAGTCGCATGGGTCAACTATCCAGGCCTTCCCGGACACCCGTCGGAGAAGAACCGCGAAAAATACTTCGGCACATCAGGCGGTCCGCTTCTTACCTTCGGCGTAAAAGGAGGATATGATGCGGCAGTCACCGTGCAGAATAATGTACAGCTCATCTCGCTTCTGGCAAACATCGGAGATGCAAAAACACTCATCATCCATCCGGCATCGACGACCCATCAGCAGCTTAGCGAAGAAGAACAGCGTTCAACCGGGGTCACGCCCGATACGATCCGTCTCTCGGTCGGTCTTGAAAATCCGATCGATATCATCGCCGATCTGGACCATGCCCTCTCCCTCATCTAAACACAATCATGTTACAGGATTCAGTTGGTGAAGTCACCACACACTATCACACCCTAACCCGCCCGGTGGATCTGGAGAGCGGAGCATCTCTTTCAGATGTGATCATCGCCTATGAACGGTACGGAAGAAAGGATAACAAAAACGTCATTCTTGTCTGTCATGCTCTCACCGGAGATGCACATGCGGCAGGTTTTCATAAAGGAGACACAAAACCCGGATGGTGGAACGGGATCATTGGTCCCGGCAAAGCTCTCGACACAAACCGATACTGTGTGATCGCAACCAATGTTCTCGGCGGGTGTAAAGGTTCGACCGGTCCTTCGTCGGAGGATCCGGCCACCGGAAAACCCTATGGAATCAAATTTCCGGTGATAACGATCCGGGATATGGTCCATGCCGAACATCAACTGCTCGAAGATCTGGGCATTGAAGAACTCTATGCCGTGATCGGCGGTTCGATGGGTGGGATGCAGGCAATGCAGTGGAGCGTTGAGTTTCCGTCGTTTGTCCGCCGCGTTATCTGTATTGCCTCTGCCGGCTACACGACCCCGATGCACATCGCATTCGGAGCCGTCGGCAGAGCTGCGATCATGAGCGATCCGGATTGGAACGGCGGGAATTATTCTCCCGGAAAAAAACCAGACCGCGGTCTCTCCCTTGCAAGAATGATGGCCCATATCACGTATCTCTCGGATGAGTCCATGCACACCAAATTCGGGCGGAGACTTCAGAAATCAGAAGCCTTCGGTTATGGATTTCACACCGAGTTCTCGGTCGAAAGTTATCTTCAGCATCAGGGAGAGATGTTTGTGGAACGGTTCGATCCAAACTCCTATCTCTACATCACCCGGGCCGTTGACTACTATGATCTTACCAAAAATGGCAGTCTGACCGATGGGCTTGCAGGGACAGAGGCAAAGTTTCTGATTATCTCCGTCTCGTCCGACTGGCTGTATCCGCCGTATCTTTCGCAGGAGATCATGCTCGCCCTCTCTGCAAACGGTAAAGAAGCCAGGTATGCAGAAATCGTTTCCCCCCACGGGCATGACGGATTCCTGCTGGAAAATGCCCAGCTAAATTATATGGTAGGTCAGTTCCTGACCCCGATCACTGTTGAAGATCTGATGATGCATGATCCGCCGTCCATTCGGGAAACCTCCTCGATCCGCGAGGCGGCCGAACTGATGATCGGGCACGAGATCAATCATCTGCCGGTGGTTTTAGGGGATGGGACGCTCTCCGGGATCGTGACTTCGTGGGATATCGCGAAGTCGGTCGCCGGCAATTTCCAAAACCTTGCCGAGATCATGACAAAAGACGTGATCACGATTCAGCGCTCGGACTCACTCCGGTTAGCAGCTTCGCTGATGGAGAAGCATGCCATCTCCGCCCTTCCGGTCGTTGATAATGCCGGTCGTGTTCTTGGGATGCTGACCAGTGAAACTCTCTCTCTTTCCGAGGTGCTCCAATGAAAATTCTTGGGATCCACACGGACCGCGTATGGTATAAAGTCACCAAAAAAACAAAAATTGCAGAGCCGGATCCAGTAAGAGAGGACGAGATGGAGAACTGTGTTCTCCTGTTTGCGAGTGTGGAAAAGTCGGATGAACTCTCACCCGAACTGACGGTCACGTCAACGGTGGAAAGCATAAAACTCCGGTTGTCCCGCCTTGGGGCAACACGCGTGATGCTTTTTCCATATGCCCATCTTGCCTGCGATCTCGGGTGTCCGGGTGTTTCCCAGTGGATTTTGAAAACGATCCAGAGCAGACTCATTGAAGAGGGGATCGAGACGAAACGGGCGGCGTTCGGGTGGTATAAGGAGTTTGAAATAAAAAGCAAAGGGCATCCGATGGCAGACTTTTCGATGACGATCTGCCCGTTTGCCGGCGGGGAATGTGAGAGCAGCAGTAAATGCTGCCAGAGTGAAGTGAAGAACGACTGATAAATGTAACTATTTACCCACATTATTTCGACTTTTTCTTATATCTCTTTGTAAAACTCCTTTTTCTTTCAAGCCCCCCTCTCCCTCTATAGAAACCCTGCATGCAATAATTGAAAATCAATATATCACAAACGAACCAACGTTCGTCTTGAGGGCTGTATTGCTGAATTGGAATCCCGC
>Ga0265295_1007475_pt1 | contig 12562 bp, 7 predicted proteins | sample Munlansysbiofilm_FD_192503 | JGI IMG/M metagenome (GOLD analysis project Ga0265295, IMG submission 192503) | Leachate microbial communities from a municipal landfill in Southern Ontario, Canada - Methane capture system biofilm | ecosystem: Engineered > Solid waste > Landfill > Unclassified ... | reverse complement strand
TAACCGCGCCGCTGCAGAGGATAGCAGCTGGTGATCGCTTAGAGAAAACCTGATATCGGCGTGCTTGTGCGAATAGAAAAATTATGTGCAGAGGTTAAGCTGTGGGGTGAAAAATAAAGACTATAAAGAATAACCCCTTAATTGGGAAGTTAGTGCATCATTGTTTCTGTAAATTCATCTAAGGCCTGACAAAATGACGGGCCACGGGTATCCTCTTTTGGTTGAATCGCCAAACCCACCCAAAGAGGAGACACCATGGCCCATCAAGATGAGTATAACGTTATTCACGACATTGTAAAACTACTTGCTGATGATGGATTCGGCGCACTTGGTGAAGCACTGCGCATGATCCTTAATCAGGCGATGATTCTTGAACGTCAACAGCATCTGGGAGTAGGTCCGTATGAGCGCAGTGACACCCGTAATGGTTATGCCAACGGGTATAAAAGCAAAACTGTTCAGACGCGTATCGGATCTCTTGATCTGGATATCCCACAGGTCAGGGACTGCACCTTTTATCCCTCCAGTTTAGAGAAGGGTTTACGTTCTGAACGTGCTTTGAAAGTTGCCCTGGCTGAAATGTACGTTCAGGGTGTTTCTACCCGTAAAGTTGCCAAAATTACAGAGCAGCTTTGCGGCTTTGAAGTGACCTCAACCCAGGTCAGTCGGGCTGCAAAAGAGCTCGATAATGTTCTCGATAAATGGCGCAGTAGACAATTGGGTGCTTATCCCTATGTCTATCTTGATGCACGTTATGAGAAGGTTCGGCATAACGGATCTGTTGTCGATGTTGCGGTGCTGGTAGCCATTGGTGTTAGTGATACAGGGCACCGTCACATTCTTGGTACTTCAATCGCTCTGTCAGAGCAGGAAGTTCATTGGCGTGACTTCCTGCGCAGCTTACAACAGCGCAACCTGCACGGAGTAAAACTGTTTACCAGCGATGCCCATGAAGGGCTCAAAGCAGCGCGTAAAGCGGTGTTTCCCAGCATCCCCTGGCAACGCTGCCAGTTCCACCTTCAGCAAAATGCACAGGCCTATGTGCCTAAACAGCAGATGAAAAAAGAGGTTGCTGCCGACATCAGAAGTATTTTCAATGCCCCTACGGCGGCAGAAGCACAACGACTTCTGGGTCAGCTTCTTGAACGTTACGAAAAATCAGCCCCTCGCCTTACAGCATGGGCAGAAACGAATATCCCGGAAGGGCTGAGTGTCTTTGAGTTCCCCAGTGAGCATTGGCGGCGCATCCGTACCAGCAACGTTCTTGAACGGGTCAACAAAGAGATACGACGACGAACCAGGGTAGCAACCATATTTCCGAACGAGGCATCATGTCTGAGACTCGTCAGTGCGGTTCTGATGGAAATCTCAGAAGACTGGGAAACCGGTCGAATATATTTGAAAGTTTAACTGACGATCTCAAAAGAGGGATCGTGTAATTTACAGAACAGATGTTGCTTTATCATTGGGAAAGCCCCGAATCGCAAAGAATCGGGGCTTTCTTTATGGTTTTTATAGCTTTGCTATGAGTGCTGTTTCCTCCACCCTATCCAAGTGGGTTCATAAAGTCAAACCGATCGGGGATTTATATCTCCAGCTATCAGCTTGGAAGGCTATAAAAATATACAACAGGTTCTCATGGAGGTGAGGTATATCTGCAAAAGAAAGGACGGTTAATCTACCTAAAATTAGACGGCAAGTTATACCGAGCAGCACTGAAGGCGACACAGAGCAATGCATCGCAAGAGGTGAAAAAGAAATATGAAAGGATCCGTTAGCCAGTCAACGAGTTGCCACCTCGCTAGCGCTCATCAATGACCATAAGCAAGCAACGGAACAAAAGCGTCGACAGACTTCCCGCCTTCGATGTTTCAATCCACGCGCCCGCGGGGGGCGCGACCACTGGCACGCACAAGCGCAGCGGCTGGACGTTGCAGTTTCAATCCACGCGCCCGCGGGGGGCGCGACCGTCTCAAAATAGCAAATCCTTCAAGCTATTAGCGTTTCAATCCACGCGCCCGCGGGGGGCGCGACTTACATGGATGCCGCTAGACAGCCCAACTGCTGCAGTTTCAATCCACGCGCCCGCGGGGGGCGCGACCCGGTACCGAAATCAGTCATGTTTTTCTCCTTGTTTGCTTCAATCCACGCGCCCGCGGGGGGCGCGACTCAGGCCGCGCTCGATCGCAAACTCGAAGCAGAGTTTCAATCCACGCGCCCGCGGGGGGCGCGACTTTAAACTCCTTTACGCAGAGACGTTGGTGTTGGTGTTTCAATCCACGCGCCCGCGGGGGGCGCGACACAGGATCACTTTATTTCTATGACCTTGAGATCGTTTCAATCCACGCGCCCGCGGGGGGCGCGACGCAGGCTCACAGCGGAGATAGTGGGCGATGTGGTAGTTTCAATCCACGCGCCCGCGGGGGGCGCGACCCCTACTATTACTATTGGATCCTGGTTTCAGCTTGTTTCAATCCACGCGCCCGCGGGGGGCGCGACATGGTTTCGTTTCCCTTGTCGGCAATATCTACCCAGTTTCAATCCACGCGCCCGCGGGGGGCGCGACGTTTCAGGGTCTACGGGCAAATTACTGTAGAGGTGTTTCAATCCACGCGCCCGCGGGGGGCGCGACTACAGATGTACTCCGATTTGTACGCCTAAACCATGTTTCAATCCACGCGCCCGCGGGGGGCGCGACCCATCGCGATAAATAGACAACATTACATCTGGACCGTTTCAATCCACGCGCCCGCGGGGGGCGCGACGGCGGCTTTCTGGCAGCTCGCAGCCATCCATAAAAAGTTTCAATCCACGCGCCCGCGGGGGGCGCGACGCGACCTGCCAGCGGGAGCGGTTTGTATCAGTTTGGGTTTCAATCCACGCGCCCGCGGGGGGCGCGACCAACTAAGTGCATATTACCTGCGTCCGCTCTCGATGTTTCAATCCACGCGCCCGCGGGGGGCGCGACCACATCTACACGCGCAACAATCAACTTGAATCAGTTTCAATCCACGCGCCCGCGGGGGGCGCGACCCTTCGTAAATCTCGCCTGTTTCCTCGTTAACGTCTTGTTTCAATCCACGCGCCCGCGGGGGGCGCGACGTCAACGACAAAACACCTTAAACCAGTAGTCAGGGTTTCAATCCACGCGCCCGCGGGGGGCGCGACCATATGTAACAGTTGCATCATGTGTGGGGTTTAGGTTTCAATCCACGCGCCCGCGGGGGGCGCGACAAAAATAGTCAAAGACAGGTAAGCCTGTAAGGGGTTTCAATCCACGCGCCCGCGGGGGGCGCGACCAAGCATCTTTTTTTTCTGTTCATCGCTGTAATCAGTTTCAATCCACGCGCCCGCGGGGGGCGCGACGCAGTCCACATAATAGCGGCAGTGGTAAGACCTGCGTTTCAATCCACGCGCCCGCGGGGGGCGCGACGCAGTCCACATAATAGCGGCAGTGGTAAGACCTGCGTTTCAATCCACGCGCCCGCGGGGGGCGCGACGCAGTCCACATAATAGCGGCAGTGGTAAGACCTGCGTTTCAATCCACGCGCCCGCGGGGGGCGCGACGAACAGTTTTATATAAAGCACCAATTCTCTTGTGTTTCAATCCACGCGCCCGCGGGGGGCGCGACATAGTAGGAGCGAGTACAAGGCCCATAATAATACGTTTCAATCCACGCGCCCGCGGGGGGCGCGACCCACCTTTCAGCAAAAAGGTTTATAAAAAGTGTATGTTTCAATCCACGCGCCCGCGGGGGGCGCGACAAGGGGGATAGTACCCGACCCAAAGACGGTAACAGTTTCAATCCACGCGCCCGCGGGGGGCGCGACCCTCTGGCTTTGGCTAAGGCTGCTTTGGCAACTTGTTTCAATCCACGCGCCCGCGGGGGGCGCGACACCATACCAACAACGGTCTAGCTTGCTGTCTGGGGTTTCAATCCACGCGCCCGCGGGGGGCGCGACACCCTTTCCTGCGCTAAAAACGCCCACAGGAACGCGTTTCAATCCACGCGCCCGCGGGGGGCGCGACCCACACAGCACCATGAGCCTTGTTTGCTTCAACTGGAGTTTCAATCCACGCGCCCGCGGGGGGCGCGACAAACATTATCGATGCGTATATCATCCCACACGCTTGTTTCAATCCACGCGCCCGCGGGGGGCGCGACCTGTAACACAGGGGCGCTTATCGCAAAAGCAACAGGTTTCAATCCACGCGCCCGCGGGGGGCGCGACCGCGAGGAAGTAAAAACCCTCGCCCGCATGGACGTTTCAATCCACGCGCCCGCGGGGGGCGCGACGTACAAGACGGTGGCGTAGCCACCTACACCAACGGTTTCAATCCACGCGCCCGCGGGGGGCGCGACGCCACGCCACCAGCGGTGGAGGCGGCTTTTTTGCCGTTTCAATCCACGCGCCCGCGGGGGGCGCGACCCGCAAAAAAACGCGGCGGCAAACGCCACTGCACAGTTTCAATCCACGCGCCCGCGGGGGGCGCGACATAACGAGTTTGGTGGCGGCGGCGTTGGGGAGGACGTTTCAATCCACGCGCCCGCGGGGGGCGCGACGTTCGGCGCAGACTACGCCAAGGCCGAAAATAAACGTTTCAATCCACGCGCCCGCGGGGGGCGCGACCCGGTTGCTGCGCCTATGGCTACGCCGCCGATGGTGGTTTCAATCCACGCGCCCGCGGGGGGCGCGACACCTTTATAGCCATATCAAATCCTTAAGAGACGTGTTTCAATCCACGCGCCCGCGGGGGGCGCGACAGGATTAATATTTTTCTTTATAGAGCCATTTTCAGTTTCAATCCACGCGCCCGCGGGGGGCGCGACTCATACCGATCTCAACCAGGTCGCGCATAATTTCAGTTTCAATCCACGCGCCCGCGGGGGGCGCGACCAGTTCATCCAGGTATCTGGTTTTGCTCCAACCCTAGTTTCAATCCACGCGCCCGCGGGGGGCGCGACATGGCGAAGATCAGCACTCCTGGATACCTTGCGCGTTTCAATCCACGCGCCCGCGGGGGCGCGACCTAAACAAACTATCTTTAGCTACAGGCATTAGTCAGTTTCAATCCACGCGCCCGCGGGGGGCGCGACCGAGGGATGGCGGGTTATCTTGTAAGCGGATGGAGTTTCAATCCACGCGCCCGCGGGGGGCGCGACCGCTGACAAGAAACTAGGTGTTGATGCCGCAGGCGTTTCAATCCACGCGCCCGCGGGGGGCGCGACACGGATTTCACAGGGTTGGGGAGATCCATGAGATTGTTTCAATCCACGCGCCCGCGGGGGGCGCGACACAGAGATGCCAGAAAGCCTACGACCTTGCACATGACGTTTCAATCCACGCGCCCGCGGGGGGCGCGACTTAATCAAACCGTCAAACTACCGGAGTTTATATGTTTCAATCCACGCGCCCGCGGGGGGCGCGACCGGTGCATCGTGGTCAGTTGGTAACAAGCATAAACGTTTCAATCCACGCGCCCGCGGGGGGCGCGACGTTGAGGATGGTATTCAGTTCATTAAGTCGTTTAGTTTCAATCCACGCGCCCGCGGGGGGCGCGACACATGATTACCCAAGAGGAATGCCTTAAGTTTCTTGTTTCAATCCACGCGCCCGCGGGGGGCGCGACTTTGGTTTTCGCGTACCAATCCTGGCAAAGTCAGATAGTTTCAATCCACGCGCCCGCGGGGGGCGCGACGATGTTCCACCACAACGGCTGCAATCCCAAGCTGATGTTTCAATCCACGCGCCCGCGGGGGGCGCGACGCTGGTTACATCGCTACTCATCTGCAATTACCTCTAGTTTCAATCCACGCGCCCGCGGGGGGCGCGACCGCATCCCTGCTTGCTTTTTCTGCCCAAGCAATGGCAGTTTCAATCCACGCGCCCGCGGGGGGCGCGACGCTGTTCACCCATCGCATGAAAAAGGGTCGACATGTTTCAATCCACGCGCCCGCGGGGGGCGCGACGCAACTCCAGTAGAGGGGATAATAACTTGGGAAGTTTCAATCCACGCGCCCGCGGGGGGCGCGACTTGAAAACACCGTCGGTCTCGATGTTTGGCAGGGGTTTCAATCCACGCGCCCGCGGGGGGCGCGACAGTACAAGACGGTGGCGTAGCCACCTACACCAACGGTTTCAATCCACGCGCCCGCGGGGGGCGCGACCGCGAGGAAGTAAAAACCCTCGCCCGCATGGACGTTTCAATCCACGCGCCCGCGGGGGGCGCGACTTGTTGTACTTGAGCTGGTTGTAGAGCAGATGAGAGTGTTTCAATCCACGCGCCCGCGGGGGGCGCGACATTGGTAAAAGTACCATAATAGCAGTGGATAGCAGTTTCAATCCACGCGCCCGCGGGGGGCGCGACAAAGGCAGATTACGCGGCGGATATCCCAAGACCCGTTTCAATCCACGCGCCCGCGGGGGGCGCGACCAAGATACATGGATACGATTGTATAATTGTGGATGTTTCAATCCACGCGCCCGCGGGGGGCGCGACTAAGGGTGAGGGGGTTTGGAGGGCTTAGAGGGGAGTTTCAATCCACGCGCCCGCGGGGGGCGCGACCCAGCATCCCACCACAAGCCGATTTGCGACGCACTGGTTTCAATCCACGCGCCCGCGGGGGGCGCGACCGCATACATTGATGCGCGTTTTGATATTCTCGCAGTTTCAATCCACGCGCCCGCGGGGGGCGCGACCTCTGGTCCGCTCCTGCTACTCCCGGTATTGACTGTTTCAATCCACGCGCCCGCGGGGGGCGCGACACGAAAGGAGCGACAAAATGAGCGACAACTTAGAAGTTTCAATCCACGCGCCCGCGGGGGGCGCGACGGCTTGTCGAGGATGGTTATTGTTCATCCCATAAGTTTCAATCCACGCGCCCGCGGGGGGCGCGACTGGCAAAATGCAGTTGTAGCTAGGCCGACGGGCTGTTTCAATCCACGCGCCCGCGGGGGGCGCGACCCAATTGTGTTGATACACGGAACTCCAGGCACAGGGTTTCAATCCACGCGCCCGCGGGGGGCGCGACTAGCGCTGAGCAGATCAGCAAGATTGAGGCGGTAGTTTCAATCCACGCGCCCGCGGGGGGCGCGACAGATCGCGCCATCAATACACTGACAAGAAAAAGCGTTTCAATCCACGCGCCCGCGGGGGGCGCGACATGCTCGCTTGACGGAGCGGGGCAAGGATTCCCAGTTTCAATCCACGCGCCCGCGGGGGGCGCGACGATGGTACACCGGTATGATTGTGTCCAGTGAGATGTTTCAATCCACGCGCCCGCGGGGGGCGCGACGTGGCACCAACGTGCCGGATCTGTCGGGGGTCAAGTTTCAATCCACGCGCCCGCGGGGGGCGCGACCAAGAGCAGCCGCAATGGGTGGAAGTGGACCGCGTGGTTTCAATCCACGCGCCCGCGGGGGGCGCGACTTTTACTTTGCTTGCAATACCGATTGATATAAAGTTTCAATCCACGCGCCCGCGGGGGGCGCGACGACAGCTTAGCCAGTTACGCGCACAAGCCGGCGGTGTTTCAATCCACGCGCCCGCGGGGGGCGCGACGATGGAGGTAGTACGTCCTGCACATCTCCGGCGCGTTTCAATCCACGCGCCCGCGGGGGGCGCGACGATGGAGGTAGTACGTCCTGCACATCTCCGGCGCGTTTCAATCCACGCGCCCGCGGGGGGCGCGACGATTATCAGCCGTGCGCATTTGCAAGCGGCAATGTTTCAATCCACGCGCCCGCGGGGGGCGCGACGTAGAGTCCTACGCCTGTTTAACCATGGAGATATAGTTTCAATCCACGCGCCCGCGGGGGGCGCGACCCAAACTACCGGAGTTTATATAATGAATACTGCAGTTTCAATCCACGCGCCCGCGGGGGGCGCGACTGGTATGCAGCGCTGGCAGGTCGTAGCCCTCGTTAGTTTCAATCCACGCGCCCGCGGGGGGCGCGACCCGGCCTGCTGCCGCTGGCTGGTTGCGAGTTCGACGTTTCAATCCACGCGCCCGCGGGGGGCGCGACCTCGACTCACCCCTGGCGCTGCACCCGTAGCCGAAGTTTCAATCCACGCGCCCGCGGGGGGCGCGACCTCCTTGTGTAGTGTGGTTGTTAGTTACTTGTTGTTTCAATCCACGCGCCCGCGGGGGGCGCGACAATGAGTTGACTGAGCTGGGCGTATTACCTGGCCTTGTTTCAATCCACGCGCCCGCGGGGGGCGCGACTACGTGTACCCTGGTACTGCATAGCCTCTCGGATGTTTCAATCCACGCGCCCGCGGGGGGCGCGACGGGGGTGTCTCCGGTTAACGATAAGGCAACAAAGTTTCAATCCACGCGCCCGCGGGGGGCGCGACCAAACTTAACCGCAAACTTGACCTGCCAGCATGGTTTCAATCCACGCGCCCGCGGGGGGCGCGACGTTTTGATATGTCGGTCATTATGTTGGTACGGGGTTTCAATCCACGCGCCCGCGGGGGGCGCGACGTTCCCGTGCGTATTCCGTGGAGATGTTTTGCATGTTTCAATCCACGCGCCCGCGGGGGGCGCGACAAAACGCCAAGCTGTGGCCATTGTCAAGGTTTTTAGTTTCAATCCACGCGCCCGCGGGGGGCGCGACAAAATTTAACTTTTGCGCTCGACGGGGTGAGGCCAGTTTCAATCCACGCGCCCGCGGGGGGCGCGACCCGATTGTGTTAACTCGTCCTCAAGTCCTTGCCATGTTTCAATCCACGCGCCCGCGGGGGGCGCGACGGCTATCGAAAAGTACCAAGTGGATGCACGATCAAAGTTTCAATCCACGCGCCCGCGGGGGGCGCGACTCCACGGCGCAAGCGCAAGTGATCGATTACCACTGTTTCAATCCACGCGCCCGCGGGGGGCGCGACAACTTGAGCGCGCTGATATTTTCGGGAAAGTGGCGTTTCAATCCACGCGCCCGCGGGGGGCGCGACGTCTGAAAACCCCTGAGCAGATCGTTACTGAGCTGTTTCAATCCACGCGCCCGCGGGGGGCGCGACGGACAGCTTAGCCAGTTACGCGCACAAGCCGGCGGTGTTTCAATCCACGCGCCCGCGGGGGGCGCGACGGCGCGGACTATGCCCAAAATGCTACCGCCGCGAAGTTTCAATCCACGCGCCCGCGGGGGGCGCGACCACATAATGCGCCCCTCACTTGTACCATACGCAGTTTCAATCCACGCGCCCGCGGGGGGCGCGACGGTGGGCCAGCGGGTGAGCTTGCAAAGATCGATGTTTCAATCCACGCGCCCGCGGGGGGCGCGACGCTAGTCTGTGCAAGTTGCAGCTCAAGCAGTTCAAAGTTTCAATCCACGCGCCCGCGGGGGGCGCGACTCCCTGCTCTACCGTCACCCATTATGTCAGACACGTTTCAATCCACGCGCCCGCGGGGGGCGCGACGCTTGCGAACAGGCTATTTCTGACTACATACAAGCAGTTTCAATCCACGCGCCCGCGGGGGGCGCGACCTCCTGAAACTTAGCGATAACCTCAGGCAGACTTCCGTTTCAATCCACGCGCCCGCGGGGGGCGCGACGATGCACCACCCAATCAGCCATTAATAGTATTCGATGTTTCAATCCACGCGCCCGCGGGGGGCGCGACCCGCAAGACGCTGCAAAGGCGTATCAGGATCTAATGTTTCAATCCACGCGCCCGCGGGGGGCGCGACACGGATTTCACAGGGTTGGGGAGATCCATGAGATTGTTTCAATCCACGCGCCCGCGGGGGGCGCGACCAAGATAGGCGGGCAGTGGTACGATAGCGATGATGTTTCAATCCACGCGCCCGCGGGGGGCGCGACTCAGTCGCTAACAAGCGCATTAAGAGCATTTGGTGTTTCAATCCACGCGCCCGCGGGGGGCGCGACCGCGCACAATATCAAGATCAGGTCGCCCAAGCTCTGTTTCAATCCACGCGCCCGCGGGGGGCGCGACGCAGGCCACGCGATAGGATAGCTGATCGGTAGCGTTTCAATCCACGCGCCCGCGGGGGGCGCGACTATCGAGAAAGAGCAGGCAGTAGCCCGCAGAAAGTTTCAATCCACGCGCCCGCGGGGGGCGCGACCCGCGCGGTATTATCGGCACATGGGCAAACATGGAGGTTTCAATCCACGCGCCCGCGGGGGGCGCGACGCACATAATGCGCCCCTCACTTGTACCATACGCAGTTTCAATCCACGCGCCCGCGGGGGGCGCGACCACCCTCAAGTGCGAGGTTGCAGAGTTGGAGCGGGTTTCAATCCACGCGCCCGCGGGGGGCGCGACTAGCCCAGTGTAGTAGTATGGTTTTTAAGAGAGGGTTTCAATCCACGCGCCCGCGGGGGGCGCGACCAAAATTTAACTTTTGCGCTCGACGGGGTGAGGCCAGTTTCAATCCACGCGCCCGCGGGGGGCGCGACATGGATCAATGCGGCTTATCGTGCAGCTTACCTTGTTTCAATCCACGCGCCCGCGGGGGGCGCGACAAGGTAGGGATAATGCAAACCAGATCATTCAGAAGTTTCAATCCACGCGCCCGCGGGGGGCGCGACAAGAGCGCTTAGATGCCGTTCACGGCCGTTCAGTTGTTTCAATCCACGCGCCCGCGGGGGGCGCGACGCCATCCGGTATGACTGACCTGCTAGGCTCAGCTGTTTCAATCCACGCGCCCGCGGGGGGCGCGACCTCGTCCGTGTCCTGCGCCGTAACTACCAGGCGCGGTTTCAATCCACGCGCCCGCGGGGGGCGCGACTCTAGCGCTGGGTGGGCCTAACCAGACCAATACAGTTTCAATCCACGCGCCCGCGGGGGGCGCGACCTTCTAGGCCGGTTGGCAGCGTGCCTTCTGTGCTGTTTCAATCCACGCGCCCGCGGGGGGCGCGACACCGGGCTGGCAGCATATAAACGGACAGCGTCTGGTTTCAATCCACGCGCCCGCGGGGGGCGCGACGAAAACTTTCGAGACAGGATTCTACATCGAGTGGGAGTTTCAATCCACGCGCCCGCGGGGGGCGCGACCATGGCTGCAAAGAAAAGACGGATCATACTATCAGTTTCAATCCACGCGCCCGCGGGGGGCGCGACCTAGAGCGCCCACTGGAGACACTGCTTGAGGGTTGTTTCAATCCACGCGCCCGCGGGGGGCGCGACGCAACTAACTACGGAGTAGTAATTATGCAAAAAGTGTTTCAATCCACGCGCCCGCGGGGGGCGCGACGCAGACCCTCCCGCAAAAGCTGATAGAGTGCGTCATGTTTCAATCCACGCGCCCGCGGGGGGCGCGACACTCGGTTGGCTGCACTGGTAACCACGGCTTATCAGTTTCAATCCACGCGCCCGCGGGGGGCGCGACTCATCCAGATAGACTCTGTTATCCATGTTCACCGCCTGTTTCAATCCACGCGCCCGCGGGGGGCGCGACTGTAGCTTGCCAGTGCGGCGCTTATGCGGTCGCTGTTTCAATCCACGCGCCCGCGGGGGGCGCGACTACCCGCAGGGGCTTATCCGTTACAACAAAAAAGGTTTCAATCCACGCGCCCGCGGGGGGCGCGACTAAGCGTGGGTATCGACCTTGCAGAACTCCGTAAGGTTTCAATCCACGCGCCCGCGGGGGGCGCGACGCATGAACAATCCCCCGTAGCGCCTCTAGTACTGAGTTTCAATCCACGCGCCCGCGGGGGGCGCGACTACGTGTACCCTGGTACTGCATAGCCTCTCGGATGTTTCAATCCACGCGCCCGCGGGGGGCGCGACGCAGCACGTATGATGTGGCGGTGGTGCATTGGTCTGTTTCAATCCACGCGCCCGCGGGGGGCGCGACTAAGGGTGAGGGGGTTTGGAGGGCTTAGAGGGGAGTTTCAATCCACGCGCCCGCGGGGGGCGCGACCTAAGCCCAGCCGTACTGGTATCCGTCACGCCGAAGTTTCAATCCACGCGCCCGCGGGGGGCGCGACGTGACCTCGTTATTAGCGAGGGGCAGAGCCGCGTAATTGTTTCAATCCACGCGCCCGCGGGGGGCGCGACCCATCAGCATGGGTCCTTGCTGAGTTCGTAGTGGGGGTTTCAATCCACGCGCCCGCGGGGGGCGCGACGTCTGCAGGCTGCACATGGAGCGGTGCAGGGCTGCGTTTCAATCCACGCGCCCGCGGGGGGCGCGACCGGTCGCCGTAGCCTTCTTCGATGATCCATTTGGAGTTTCAATCCACGCGCCCGCGGGGGGCGCGACCGAAATCACGCAAACAAATTCCATTTTTCCAAATGTTTCAATCCACGCGCCCGCGGGGGGCGCGACCGCCGCCGGTCATGTTTTTGAGGGCTCCGGCGCTGTTTCAATCCACGCGCCCGCGGGGGGCGCGACACAAAACCAACTACGCGCGTTGCGACATTTTGCCGTTTCAATCCACGCGCCCGCGGGGGGCGCGACCAAGCTCCTCAAGTACATAGCAGATGTAAACAAGGTTTCAATCCACGCGCCCGCGGGGGGCGCGACCCGGCCTGCTGCCGCTGGCTGGTTGCGAGTTCGACGTTTCAATCCACGCGCCCGAGGGGGGCGCGACCCTC
>Ga0265295_1007472_pt1 | contig 12568 bp, 8 predicted proteins | sample Munlansysbiofilm_FD_192503 | JGI IMG/M metagenome (GOLD analysis project Ga0265295, IMG submission 192503) | Leachate microbial communities from a municipal landfill in Southern Ontario, Canada - Methane capture system biofilm | ecosystem: Engineered > Solid waste > Landfill > Unclassified ... | reverse complement strand
TCCAAAAATGTGCCTGCGATAAAAAGCAGAAGATCATGGAAAGCGTCGGGATCAAAAACAAGACCCTGATCGTCTTCAGCGATGATCTGGATCGCGCCCTGGCCTCTTTTGTGATCGCCAATGGCGCTGCAGCCACGGGCAGCAAAGTAACCATGTTCTTCACCTTCTGGGGACTCAATGTGATCAAAAAACCCGGAGTGCCTTTGGCGGATAAAGACCTCATGGGCAAGATGTTTGGCCTGATGTTGCCGAAAAGCTCCCAAGGCCTGGGCCTCTCCAAGATCAATTTTGGCGGAATAGGCGGAGCCATGATGCGTAAACGTATGAAAGATAAGCATGTGGACTCCCTGGAAAGCATGATCATGCAAGCCAAGCGAGCTGGAGTTCAGATGATAGCTTGTCAGATGAGTATGGATATCATGGGTGTGGAAGCCAGTGAGCTCCTGGATGGCGTAACCATAGGTGGAGTAGCGACCTATCTGGAAGAAGCAGAGAAGAGTAATGTGAATCTGTTCATCTAAAATATAGAACTTAATAGTAAATAGCGCGGAGTAAATCCGCGCTTTTTACGTTTATAGAGTTGAGAAGGTTTAGAGGGTTTAGAGGGTTTAGAGGGTGCTGGTGTGCGGGAGTGCTGGAGTTTTCGTAGTGGCGGACTGCGTTCCGCCAACATCAGGATTTAGGAAGTTTGAAAGAAAGGCCAGCCATGTTCTGCCTCGCACCGTCTGAAGCAAGCGCTACGCCAGCCTAAAGCCTTGGACTTGGCTTCGACGCGTCTTCGACTCGAGATGACTCGAGGGTTCGAGTCATCTCGAGGCAAAGACATGTTGAAACCGAATTGGTAGCTTCGGCAAGGGCTGGGCTTTTAACTGGGTAAGCTGGAAAATCGCTGTAGGCGGAACGCAGTCCGCCACTACGAAAACTCCAGCACTCCCGCACTCCCGCACACCAGCACCTTCTAAACCTTCTAAACCCTCTAAACCCTCTAAACCCTCTAAACCCTCTAAACCCTCTAAACCCTCTAAACCTTCTAAACCTTCTCGACTCTCTAAACTACCTAAACCTAATCACCTTGCGGCTCTGTGCTTTCCCGCCTTGCTGGGCCCGGATCAAATAGATTCCGCTACTCACAGCCTGGCCTTTCTCATTCAGGCCATCCCAGCTGTACACGGGCAGAGCTTTACCCTGATGCAGACTCCGCACCATCTGGCCTTTGAGGTTATAGACCTTTACCGTGATTTCAGAGGCAGGATCAGCTCCCTTCAGCTCTATTTGGGTGCTTTGCCGGAATGGATTGGGATAAGCGGGGCCTATGCTCATCAGCCCGGGCACGCTATTTTGGGGATCGTCGTTTGAGATAGGTTCAGCAAAGACATTGTGGAAAATATGATTGGTCAAAGCGGCGGCTTGATCTGCTTTGATGTGATACAAAGGCACGCTGGTCACGAAGCTTTTACCAGCACCGTATTCAGCAAAAACGCCAACGGGCATGCCGTTTAGCAATCCCTGCCCTGTGTCTGCTGCATAATCGGAAGCAAAATGATAGACATCTGTACCGTATTCGGAGGCAGAAATGCTTTCCACTTTGAGGATATGACCCGCAAAAGCAGGAAGGGTCTTGTCTGGATCAACTTCGAGCAAGGGATAGGCATCAAGCTGAGGATTGGCAGACTGGAAGCGGGTGGCGGAGCCATACTCAGCAGCGCCTATACCCAAAACCTGGTAGAGAAAATCATCGCCGGCAAAACTGGCAGGATAGCCGCTATTCAGCCCCCAGGCCTTGGAAGGAAAATAGCCGGTAAAAAAGAGCTTTCCACCCAATTGGAGGTATCTCTGGAAGTGCTCGCGCAGGGCAAAAGGAGCCGTGGTCTCAGAAGGATCCATGCCATGCCAAAGAATTGAGGAATAAATACCGATATCAGGGAGGCTCAAGGCTTCGGTGACATCCGCCAAATCAAGTTCCTGGACGGCAAATCCTGTCATGATCTCTGCAAAAAAGCTATCGACCATTTCATCACTGGGCTGGAAAGGACTCGAGCCGGCATAGTCTGCGCTTTCATCCACGATCAGGATTCCGCAATTCAGGCTCACCGGACGGGATCTGATCACTTGGGTATTTTCGCTGAGATTATTATCGGTATCGATGGCCGCAATCCGGTAATAATAATAGCTACCGATCTCGCCCACTACGTCTTCATCCAAAAACTGAGTATCTGCCCACACGCCATTATGAAGCTGTGATCCGGTTTCATCGGGGGACGTGCTACGGTAAATGATATAACCCTGCAGGTCAAGCTCGGTATTTGCCTCCCAGGACAGCGCAAGATGACCTGGCTCAGCACTGACCAGGAAACCCTGAGGCATTCGGGGAAGGCTCTGTGGAATAGCGGTGGCAGAGACCAGATAGCTTTCATTGCCATCAGCATCCACGCTGCTTACCGCAAGCTGATACTGGGTTCCTTCGTTTAAATTCTGCAGAATATACTGGTTTGCATTCACTGTTATGGGGGAGTTTTCGTTGATGCTATTCTCTCCATAATAAAGCAGATAGTGATCTATCGCGGGATCCGCCAAAGCATCCCAGGAAAGCTGCAAAGCGCTGCCAGTACCCAGATCGTGAACCATTAGATTTTGCGGGACAGAGGGCATATTGGCAAAACTGACCGCGGTGGCCAGAGAAGCGCGAATCACCTGCGCACAGTAAGCGGGATCGATATTGATCACCAGATCCTGATCGCTGTGATAGACTGGGCTGAAATCAGTTTCAAAGAAATAGATCACGGGAAATTGACGGCTCCAATAAGAAAAAGAATCGCTGCTATGGCTATTGGCATCGCCGTAAATAGCATCCAGATTTGAGTATAGAGCAGTCATACTTGCCGCATGGGCGCTCTCTTGCCAGCAACCGTCGTAAGGCATCAGGCGCACAGTGGTGGTGCCGGGATTTTTATTGGCTATCATATCGTGGTTTATCATCAGGCGGATGCTTAAGCCTTCATTCTGAGCCACTTGGGCGTTGTGGCTTGAGCCATAGAGGCCAAATTCCTCTGCCGCAAAGGTGACAAAACGGATGCTGCATTTGGGCTGATAATTTGCCGCTTTCAAGACCCGGGCAATCTCCAGGGCTGCTGTCGTACCGGAGGCATTGTCGTCCGCTCCGGGAGCCAGGACATAAGGCGTGGTATTGGTGATGGAATCATGATGCCCGCCGATCACGATATATTGATCCGGATACTCTGTTCCGGGGATCTCGGCAACCACGTTGTTTTGCGTGCCCCGGAATTCAAATTCCTGCAGATGGGCATTGTCGATGCCAAACCTGGTGAAGGTATCCTTGATCCAGGTGGCCACAGCCAGACGATTGTCTGCCAAAGCATAGCGGGTGCCCATGTCTTGCAAGGACTGGATGAAAAAGAGGATGCTATCGGCGGAGACCTGATTTACCAATTCCCCGATTTCCTGCCTGGTTTGAGCCACAAAATCGGGCATCAAATTGCCGCTAAAGAGGCTGAGGGGACGCTTTAGTTCTACAAAGGAAGACTTGCAGATGGCTCTCAAATTTACTTCGTCCAAGGTGCTGGCATAGAGTAGATCGGAACCCATTTGCTGCAAACAGCGGCCCTTTGCTTTCAGCGCTGGCAGTTCCTGGGGCAAAACATCTGCAAGCAAATAAAGCCTATCCTGAGCCTTAGGCTGATCTATCAGGCTAAAACCCGAGTTTTTGGCAGGATCTATCCTTGCCAGAATATAATCCTCATTGTAGTAATAGATTTCCGCTCCGTTTTCAGCCAGGCGCAGAACCTCTGCGTGTCTGTCGGCTGCTGCCGGAGCAGCTTTCACCGCTAAGGGCAGGCTTGCTGAAAGCATAATTGCGTAACAAGTTAAAAGGCTAAGCAATAATATCGTCTTTTTCATAGTAGGCTCCATCTCTCATTAGATAGCTATTAGTATTGCAAGTCATATTCCATTTGGCAAGTTATTATTGTCTTCAGGCCAGATCATGAGTTTGCGGCGGGTAGGGATGCCAAGCCAGCCCTGGTTTCAGGCTCCGCCATCTATTCTTCATATATAGCCATATCAAAATGATATTAACACGATCTATGAGGATATATGCTCTGCCTATATCTACTTGACTACTAATGACTTATATTAAAACCTGAGATTGGCACAGGGATTGCATCTACTATTGGTTAATCGACAGAAACTAAATAAAGGAGAACCCGATGAAAAAGTTTACTTATATCTTACTCGTGCTTGTGGCTTTCAGCCTCACGCTGACTGCGCAGGAAGCAAGGCTATCAGAGAAAAATGAGACCATCCAGCTCTATAGCTCCAATGACGCGGACACCCCGATGTTAATCAATGAGAGCATCCTCGGTGAGTCTGACGATGCTGCCTACTTTGGCCTCTATCTGGAAGACCTCACCTTCCCTAAAGCTCAGGAATTGAGCTATCCCCACACTTATGGAGTGCTGATTACCGGGGTGGTAAAAGACTCCCCCAGTTGGCATTATCGCCTCCGTCAAGATGATATCATCATGCAAATCGGGAGCAGACAGACCACAAATAACGCCACCCTGGACAAGATAACGCAAGGCCTCAGAGCAGGCGACCAGATTTCTATCACCATCTTCCGGGATGGCAAGGTGGAAAGCCTGGATATGACCCTGGGTTCCCGCAGTGGTAGCTTAACATCTTCTTCTTCTTCTCCGATTAAAACTCAAAAGAAAAAACTGAGTGCCGGCTATGGCGGCGGCTCCTGGATTCCCATGTGGGTACACCTGGATATGGGTGATATCAATGACTTAATCACAGATTCTACCCTGGGCTTTAACAAGACCAGAGAAAATGGCGTGCTTCAACAGGGCTTGGGCGGCAAACTTTCCATTGGGAAAGGTTTCTTCCTGGGTGGACAGGTGACCACTTACAGAGATACCAAAAAGAAAACCAATGCCTCCGATGCCACCTATCATATCTGGTTGAAACAGCAGAATATGATGGGAGGGGTGACCCTGGATCGTCGCATCCCGATTACCAAAAACTTCATCAGCAGTGTGGGGCTGATGGTAGGTGGAGCCAATCATGAACTGGAGTTTTTGAATACAGATTCAAATTATGATTGGAACGAGCTCCCCAATACCATTGCAAGTTCAAACAACACCCATTTCCGGCTGAAGAAAAGCTACCTCCTGGTTCAGCCCAGAGCCGAGCTAATGTATAGATTCCTGCCCTGGCTGGGCCTGAGAGCAGAAGCGGGCTATGCTTATGGCTACCCCCTCACTCAGGATTGGCGTGTGAAAGGCCTGGAAAATGAGAGCTACGAAGTAACCAATTCACCCGATACGAAATATGAAGGCCTGACCCTCAGCATAGGTCCCTGGTTCGGCTTCTAGATAAGATTTCCCAAAAAGCAAACCCCCAGACATCCAGGCTCCTTCTATCCGATAGAAGGGGCCTTTTTATGAAGGCATGTAGCGCAGGACGCTGTTCCTGCGGAACGCTGATATTCTTGCACTGATGTTCTTTCGCAGGAACGGCGTCCTGCGCTACAATGAGGGCTTAATTCCTCAAGAGACTCTCGTCAAAGCTCCGGCCGATCAGGCGCAGCCAATCGGGATTGGAGATCTCCATATCGTCATTGGCCACATAAATCAGGCGGAAGTTGTTGCTCATCTGTTGGTCCAGAAAGACGTAAACTGGCCTGTTGCCCGTGCGGTATTTCCAGATCTGGTAGTCCTTGCGCACAAAACGGGTGTCGTCTGAAGTCAGGTCTTTCTCGATCTCTGCAGGAGCGCCATTGCGGATGTAGATACGGCCCATATCGCTGAGCCAGCCTGGGTTCTGAGAGGAAAAGTAGCGGTTTGCGTACTCTACTCTTTCGTGAATCAGGTCCAGGATACCCTGATCGGACATCCGGGTGCTGAGCGCCATATTGCTCCAGAAGTTCGAGATATAGCGGCGTTTGGCATCCGGGCTGAGGGTCTCCCAATTCGACAAAGACCTGCTGGTCATGAAATAGCGCATGAGCTTGTATTCGTCGTCGGGATCAGGGAATAGGCTCAGCGCGGTCTCTTGTTCTTCGGAGAGCACGAATTCGAAATCCCGGCTTTGCAAAGTGTCACCGGCTTGCAGACTGACTGTGCCCTGATATTTACCGGCTTTTAGATCGATCAGGGGAATCTTCAGAGTAATAGCCTCTGTACCGCTCGACACAGCGGTATCCATGTATTCATCCATGACAAGTTGACCGTCTTGCTCCAAACTGAGCATCAGCAGTTGGGACTCCTTCAGCTCGGCCTGAGGGGTATAAAGCTCCAGATACAGAATCGCTTGTTCGTGATATTGCCTGTTCAGGATTATCGAAGGCACAGGCTCGTAAACCAAGTCTCCCCTGCGAAACTTCTTCAGATAGGCACTGCTATCGGCATAGACTCTGCTATTGAGCTCAAGATCACTGATGCGGGTGGCCTGCGGAAGTGGAGACAGATCAAACTCCCAGTGAAAGACGAGCTCGGAATTCAAATCTGTGGCAGAAAAGCTGACCCGATAATCCTCTTCCTGCATCTGGAAACTTAAGCGGTTCAGGTAAGATTTCTGGTGTGAGAAAGCATCATATTTACTGCTGATTCCGATGTTGTCCGTCACTGTGTGCGAATAAACCACGGAGTCCTGATTTGCGACCTCCAGCAGGATATCCACCTCGGCAAAATAAGCCCCGCTATGAGCTAAAAAGATCAGGCTGCGATAAGGAATCTGATAGTCCAGCAGGACGATGGTCTTGCCCTGGGCATCCAAAAACCTGCTGTGATCCAAATGCATGTTAAGACTTTCCTGGGCCGCAAGATTGGCCAGCATCCCCAAGCAGAAAAGGGCTATAATCAGCCTTTTATAAATCATCGTATTCATCATCTTTGTTCCTCAAAGTGTATTGCCCGAAGCCGCGTTCATCCGTAAAGACGAAGACCCGGTTCAGCCTGAAATAGTGCCAGCTAATACTGGCCGCACGCCCGATGGGGAATGCGTCTGTGGTGATCTGATCCGGTTCGCCAAATTTGATGTAGATGCGCCCGCGATCAGACTTCCAGCCTTTTAGTCGCTTGTGGAGGGTAAACCTTTCATCGGCCTGCAGCACCCTTTGATTGAAGAGGTCACGGTTTTCATTGCGGATCGTTCCCGGGGTGGGGTCATTGGCTTGCCAAAAGCTTTCTATAGCATTGTGGTATTTGTTTTTAGGGACTCTACTGAGCACCCTCCATTCATTCTGGCTGGCGACATAGCGCAATTGATCCAATTGATCTTTTAGCGAGTAGCGCGTGCTAAAGGAAAACCAGGGTCGGTACAAAAGTGGCTCCAACTGATAGCGGATATTCCTTTCGGTGAGGTCAATGCTTAGATCAGCAATGCTGTCCTGTGGGGCAATCTCCTTCAGATCAAGCTCAAAGGGGCTTTCCGGAAGTTCAAAATCGTGCCGGATGCCATCAATAGTCAGCCTCAGGCTCTGAGCCTCTACTGCAAAACTAATCCTGAAGAGCAGACTCTGCAGCTCATCCATCGCCATAGTAGAAGGAATATAGCTAAATCCCTCCCGCTTTGCGATCAGGTAAGCCTGCCCAATTTCGGTAGCTTGAGAGCCCACATTGAAGCTGCGTTCGTAATTCTGTTTATCGCCAAGTTTGCGATTCCGCAGGGTGACACTTAAGCTATAGCTGCCGGTGGGCAGGTTGTGGCTTTGCTGAACCGGGATGGCAGCACCCTGAAGCCAGTCCCAATTGGGAATCTCTAAAGTCTGCTCATTCACTGCCACTTGCTTGCCCCGGGAATCTTTGATCTGAGTGGAAAGCTGATATTCCGCCAGGGTATCTTCGCTGCCAAAATGGACAAGTTCATAGGGCAGGATGATCCAGATCTCGATCCCGCTTTCATAGCGCTCGAAGATGATCTCCTGCGCCAATAGCGGCAGCAAAAGCAGCCCCAGCAACAGAAGGCTAAATAGTCTCTTCGCCATTGTTATTATAATCAATTCTAAAGTCCACAGCCTGACTATCCAGCCAGGCCAAAGCTGCGTTATCCGGGAAGATGCCGGCCTTGGTTTCAAGCTGGTATTTCTCCAGATCCGTAGCCTCCACTTCCAGTTGCAATACTATGTTCCCCGGTAACCGTTTGCCCCAGGAAGCAATTTCTGCCAGAAGCTCTTTTTTGACCTGATCCGCTTTGAGCGTGATCTTCAGACGGCCCTTCAGCACCTGGGGTAGATCTTCAAAGGCAATCAGGGCGTTGGGCATTATCCGCAGGATTCCATCGTCATTGCCATTGTACTGACTTCTATTGCCCATGACCAGATAGACGCCACCGATCTGCAGACTTGCGATGTATTTGGCAAAGTCACGGTTAAAGAGCGGCACTTCAAATCTCCCGCTGGTGTCTTCCATCTCCACAAAAGCGATGGGGTTGCCTTTGGAATCTTTCTTACGGGAGATACTGGCCACGATGCCCACCAAAACAAGATCAGCATTCTTATTCTTGCCCGTTCTGGAATCGGCATTGGTCAGATGCTTCACCAAGGCCCGGTATTCAAACAGAGGATGTCCGCTCATATAAAAGCCCAATACAGCCTTTTCCTGATCCAATTTATAGAGATAGCTCCAATCTTCCACCGCAGGCAGAGGTGGGAAAAAGTCGGCATCATCCTCATCTGAAATCAGGTCAAAGAGTGAAGTCTGTCCCCGCTTACGGTCCCGCTGATCCCCGGAGGAAAGCGCCAAGGCCTGTTCGATCACTTCCCATTTTTGCGCCCTCGTGCCTTCCATCTCGTCCATGGCGCCAGCAGCAATCAGGCTCTCCAATACGGTCTTATTCACCGAAGAGCTATCCAGGCGAGAGCAGAAATGGAAGATATTGGTATAGACCCCGTTTTGCTCGCGGTCTTCAATGATGGCGCGCATAGCGGCTTCACCAAGGTTCTTGATGGCTCGGAGACCAAATAGCACATCGCTGCCATGCACGCTAAACTCGGCAACACTGCGATTGATATTGGGCGGGATAATATTGATGCCCATGTTCTTACACACTTCGATCTTATTGGGCACAGCGCTGGAATCATCTTCCAGAGAGAGCAGTGCTGCCATAAATTCCACCGGATAATGCGCCTTTAGCCAGGCGGTCTGATAAGCCACCAAAGCGTAGCAGGTAGCATGGCTTTTATTGAAGGCATATTCGGCAAATTTCAGCCAATCCTGCCAGATTTTATCGATAGTAGCCCGCGGTACCTGGTTCTTGGAAGCACCTTCGACGATCTTTTCCTGAAACTTCATCATCAGCGAGGTCTTCTTCTTACTGATAGCCTTACGCAGGGTATCTGCCTCGCCACCGGAAAGCCCACCCAGTTCACGGGAGATCCGCATCACCTGTTCTTGATAAACGGTGACCCCATAGGTTTCCTTCAGGGTATTTTCCACCAGGGGATGGTCATACTGCACTTTTTCCCGGCCATGTTTTCTGGCGATGAAACTATCGATAAACTGCATAGGTCCGGGACGGTAAAGGGCTACCATGGCGATGAGGTCTTCAAAGATATTGGGCTTCAGATCGATGAGGTATTTGCGCATGCCATCGCTTTCAAACTGGAATACCCCATCCGTCTCCCCTTTGCTGAGCAGGCTATAAACCTTCCTGTCATCCAGGGGAATGGTGTCGATATCGAGGTCCACATTGTGACTCTGTTTCACCAGTTCAATGGTCTTCTTTATTAAGGTAAGGGTTTTCAGACCCAGAATATCCATTTTGAGCATTTTGAGCTCGTCCAGCCATTTACCTTCATACTGTACAAGGATCACTTTTTCGCCATCTTTTTGCGCGTTGCAAGCCAGGGGCACATAGTCTGTGAGGTCTCCGGGGGCGATCACCACTCCAGCGGCATGAATGCCGATCTGCCGGATGAGACCTTCCAGAACAATGGAGTGTTTCAAGATGCTTTTATAGAGCTCATTTTGATTGATCAGCTTGGCAAATTCGGGAAATTGCTTGAGGGCATCTTCCAGGCTTTTCACCACTCCGGGAATAGTCTTGGTGATGGCATTGGCATCCGAAGCAGGCACAGAAAGCACGCGCGCCACGTCCTTGATCACACTCTTTGCGCCCAGGGTGCCGAAGGTGATGATCTGGGTTACGCTCTCCCGATTGTATCTTTGCACTATGTAATCTATCACTTTACCGCGGTCGTGAGCGCAGAAATCAATATCGATATCCGGCATGCTGATGCGATCCGGATTCAGGAATCTTTCAAAGAGAAGGCCGTATTTCAGAGGGTCTATCTTGGTGATATCCAGCAGATAAGCGATGATGCTGCCTGCTGCGGAGCCACGTCCTGGACCCACCGCCACATCCTGTTTGCGGGCATTGTCTATGATGTCTTTCACCACCAGGAAATAGCCATCAAAGCCCATACGATTGATCACGCCAAGTTCGTATTCGATCCGCTCCCGCACGTTATCGCCAAAATCCGGATACTTCTTCTGGGCGGCTGCATAGCAGAGATGCTTTAGATAGTCTGCCATGCTGCTAAACTCTGGCGGGGTCTCGACTTCAGGCAGCAGAAATTCATCATAAGAAAGCTCCAGATCGATGCTCTCGGCTATTTTGAGAGTGTTTTCATAAGCTTCGGGCACCTCAGGAAAGATGTTTCTCATCTCCTCGGAAGTCTTAAAATATAGCTGTGTGGTATTGTAACGCATGCGTCCGGGATCGTTGATTAGCTTTCCGGTTTGGATGCAGAGCAGGATATCGTGAGCCTCGTGATCTTCCTGATGCAGATAGTGGCAGTCGTTGGTCAGCACCAGGGGAACATCACATTCCCTGGCCAGAGCGATCACTTGGGGCATCGCCGTTTTTTCCATATCGAGGCCGTGGTTCTGAATCTCCAGATAATAGCGGTCTGCAAAGAGCTCTTTGTACCAGAGCACAGCTTCTTTGGCTTGCTGCTGACGGCCTGCCAGTAGCAGAGAGGGAATCTCGCCTTTCACACAGGCAGAAAGGCAGATCAGGCCTTCGCTATGCTGCGTGAGCATCGCTTTTGAGATGCGGGGCTTATAATAAAAACCCTTGATATAAGATGCGGAGGAGAGCTTCATCAGGTTCTTGTAACCCTGATAATTCTGTGCCAAAAGCACGAGGTGGTAGCGGGTGTCATTTTTGCTGAAATCAGATTCGATATCACCATTGATGATATAAGCCTCAATCCCGATGATGGGCTTGATCCCGGCTTTCTTAGCCGCATAATAAAAATCTATCGCGCCAAAAAGATTACCATGATCCGTGATCGCCACGGCGGGCATAGAAAGCTCTTTGGCCAATTTCACCATACGATCGACCCGGCATGCGCCATCTAATAAACTGTATTGCGTGTGATTGTGTAAATGTACAAAGGGCATCTTTTTCTCCATCTCTATCTTGTAGATCATGATTTGAAACAGCAGATATGTGTCAACTACAATTCCATAAAATTCTGCCTTGTTATTTGACAAAAATGCGCATAAATCCTGCTATCTATGTGCATAAGTCCCGATCAAAATGAAGTCTTTGCTTGACAGCATGACAATGGCGGTTATATTGCCTTATACTAACTTGAAGGATATATAAATGAATTACGAAGAAGAACAATACCCAGATTACGCCTCTTGTGAGGATCACGATCTAAAAATGCTCTTTGAGCAGGCAGAGACCGATAGCGAAGCTTATAACGCCATCATGGCAGAGCTCACCCATCGTGGTTATGATTTTGAGCCGGAGCCCGAGCCCGTGGCTCTCATACCTCCGATCAAGAAAAAGTGTCCCAAAACAAGGTGGTGGAACCTGCTCGCCATTGTCATCGGCACCGCTTTGGCTATCTTCTATTTAGATGTTCATGGCAAGTTTTATCGGGTCGAATCTTCCACGATCATCATGATATACGTAGCCTTGGCTGTGATCATCTCCATGGTGTATTTGGGAAACGGCATCCGCACCATTATCGGGCTCAAAGACTCCAAATACCAGATGCCGGTACTGCCGGATATTGAGTATTGGTTTTTAAGTGTATTGTGGTTTGCTGCCTCGGCTTTCGAATTGTATTCAGCAGTTCGGGCTATGATATTCTTCCTGCAAAATGAGGCTGGCATCCAGTTTTCTTTGTACGGCATTCTGCCTTCGCTGACTATGGGTGCTTTTGCCTTCTTTTTCGCGCTGGCCTTTCTGTATATAGCACTGGAATTAAAACACTTGAAAGGAGTAAATAATGAATAGCCTTCAGATTCGCACCGAAGCCCGCAGATTGATGAGCGCACAGATGGGAACGCTCATTCTCGTGCTGCTGATCTACAGCATGATGATGTCTTTTGCGAGTTCCCTCTTTGGCCTTGGGCAGTTGTTTGTTCTTGGCCCACTTTCTTTGGGTTTGGCCAAGATCTTATTAACCCGACTTTACCACCCCCAGGGCAAAAACAGGTATTTTCGGCCTATTTCTCGGCATTAAAAGACAAGTATTATGAAAACTACATATTCATAAACGACTGTAAGAGAACGGATTAAGCATATA
>Ga0265295_1007471_pt1 | contig 12569 bp, 9 predicted proteins | sample Munlansysbiofilm_FD_192503 | JGI IMG/M metagenome (GOLD analysis project Ga0265295, IMG submission 192503) | Leachate microbial communities from a municipal landfill in Southern Ontario, Canada - Methane capture system biofilm | ecosystem: Engineered > Solid waste > Landfill > Unclassified ... | reverse complement strand
GTGAGTGTTATGTTTGCATTAACACATTAAATATAAGCATTTTATCTGACAGATGCATCTTTTATTTTAGAAATTTAAGTTTAAGGGAAATACAACAGGCCATTGGAATATTGCCATTGGTAAACAAGCTTTGTATGGACCAAACACCGGGGACAACAACGTGGCTTTTGGTAAATTGTCGATGGAGAAAAATACTTCCGGATCAAACAACATAGCCATTGGAATTTATGCACTTTCGTTAAACACCATTGGTAATCAGAATATCGCCATCGGAGGTGGTTTAGGAGGAAACCGTACCGGAGATCGAAATGTTGGAATCGGCAGTGGCGCTGGGCGTGCTGTTTCCACAACATCGGGAACGGTAGCAATAGGTGCACGCGCAATTTTTAATGCTGGAGGAACTCAGAATACAGCAATTGGCGATTCATCGCTATACAATTTACAAAATGGCACAAACAATACTAGCATTGGGTCTAAAACTGGTGTATTGTACTCATCCAGTACATACAACAACTCAACAGCTATTGGTAATCAAGCAATTATTCGTGCTTCAAACCAAGTGATATTGGGAAATAGCGCAATAACTTCAATTGGTGGTCAAGTTGCTTGGTCAACCCTGTCCGATAAGAGGATTAAGGAAGACACAAAAGAAAACGTCCCGGGAATTGAGTTCATTAAGCTATTGAAACCTGTTACGTACAAGTTGAATATTCTTGAGCAAAATCGTTTGTTGGGAATTAATACTACGGCTGATTGGAAAGAAATATCAGAAATTAATAAAATGCGTTTCAGTGGTTTTTTAGCACAGGATGTTGAAGAGGCAGCTCGTTCCATTGGATATGAGTTCAGCGGAATTGATAAATCGGGCAGTGACAATAGAGGCCTATACTCACTCAGATATTCCGATTTTACGGTTCCTTTGGTAAAAGCAGTGCAAGAACAACAGGTTTTGATTGAAAATCAATCCAATATGATTAAAGAGTTATTAGAACGAATTGAACGATTAGAGAAAATGATTGAATCCAAATAGCGAAACCAATTATACTGAATTTTTATGCGAAGCCAATGAAATACTATTATCGAAGTATTTCATTGGCTTTGCTAATTCATAATATTAAGTTTGATAGCAATAAACTAAATTGTCGAAAATTCGGCTTTCATGGGCGGAGAAATCATTGGCAATGATGAATTTGAATGACTGAACGTGGATTATGCTGGAACGGATATCCCAATCCAACCTTACCTTAAATTTCATTTTATCTACCTATTCATTTCATGCTGAGCATTGGGTTTTGTTGGTATTTCAATAATCCTAGGATATTTGCAACAAGCTGGTAATTTGTCATATGCCTCATTTGTTGCTTTCTCCAGTTTTGTATCATAACCCGATTTAGCAATTGCTTTGTGAATATCTGAAAGGCTGCTTTTTTGGTCGTCAAAGGAAACATTCAACTCTTTAGTTTTCAAATCCCAATTTGCAACACCAATCCCCGGCAGGGATTTCACTGTTAACTCAATTGTCGATTTACACATTTCGCAATTTCCAGAAACAAAAAAGGTTTCCTGTTTTAAATTCACATTCGTCGGGTTATGCTCTGCATGCCCATGGTTCTTACCATTTAATGCCACCCCGTGATTGTGCTCGATTAAAATTTCGTTGTCATTTCGATTCATCATGCTTAGCTTTCCAGACAATTGTGCCGCTGCATCAATTTTAAAGACTCCATTTGTTGCAATCTCTTCGCCTTCGAGTAACCCCTCGCTTACCACATAAAAATTGCCGGCTTCGGGACCCAAAACAATTTCTCGATAAATAAAAGAACTCATTTCCCGATCTGGAACTTTTACATATACTACAGCCCTCTTTCCTGTCCATAAAATAGAGGTTTTTGGAATTAAAATTTCTTTAACACTGTGCTTTATGGTTGATTTTAGGATACCCACAGCAAACATTTCTGGTTTAAGATGTCCATTAAGATTGTTCAATTCCACACGAATCTGCGCCACTCGTTTTTGTGCATCAATAAACGGATCGATAAAAGCAATCTTTTCCTTAAATTGCTTTCCGGGGATCGATTGTAGGGTAAACTCGATGAGATCTCCTTTTTTAATCCAGGGCAAATCGCTTTCATAGGCCTCAAACATCACCCAGATGTTTGATAAATTAATCACTTCAAACAAAGGGGAGCCTTCTTTTACATAATCGCCAATAGATACCTGTTTTTTAGTTACAGTACCACTTATGGGCGATTGGATATCAAAAAACGTTTTAATTTCGCCATGGGTTTCAATCTCATCAATTTGCTGTTCGGTTAAATCCCATAACTTTAGTTTCCCTCTTGAGGCTTTGTAAAATGAAGGGTTGGTGATTTTATATTTCAACGATTCTAACAACTCTCGTTGAGCCGTTATCAATTCCGGCGAGTAGATTGATCCCAACTTTTCGCCTTTGTGAACTTTCTGTCCCGTGTAATTGATATTTAGTTTTTCTATTCTCCCTCCAAAACGAGCTGTGAGGGTTGAGATATTCCGTTCGTCGGCTTTTACTTTTCCAAGTAATTGAATCTCTTTTTCAGGAATCCCTTTTTTAACAATTGTTGTTTGCACCGCAGCCAAGGCCATGGCAGAAGCAGACATCTGTATTTCGTTTAGATTAACATGCTCGTCCTCCGATTTTATGTTTTCCATTGGAATCAAATCCATGGCGCAAATTGGGCATAGGCCGGGTTTGTTCTGTTTTATTTGTGGATGCATTGAACAAGTGTATATTGTTTCACTGGTTTCTGTTTCCAATTCGTGATTATGATTACGAGTTGCATTATTGCTTGATGAATAAAAAAAGACCCATCCTAAAACTAAACCTGCTGCCACTGCTATTAATATCAGCTTAATATCTCGCTTATTTATATTTATTTTCATCTGTTTGTGATTTTGTTATTAATTGTCTATCAACGTATTGAACCCATTCATGGTTCGTTTCATAATATTTCAATTTAATTATTGACCTTGTAAATACTCCATAAATGCAACGGAAGCTTCTTTATCGACAGTCGCTTTTTGTATTTCCAAAGCATACTTTAAGAGTTTACGTTCCATGCGAAGCAATTCTTCAAAGTTCACGTTGTTGGTGGCGTATTCTGACTCAAGAATTGACAGTGTTTTTTCTGCTAACTCGGTTTGCCTCTCGTATAACAAAGATCGTCTAATTGCATCCTGATAATCGCTCCAAATATTTTCAAACAATATTCTTATGGTATTTTCAGTATTGGCTTTTTCATTCATCTTTGCTTCGTGCAAATAAACAACTTCTTGGACTTTTGATTTATACTTATTTTGATACAACGGAATGGTTATTCCGATTTTAGGAAACATAATAACATCGCGTCCTGAATTTGGAGTGGCAGAACCTCCTTTATCAATAAAAGTATATCCAAACCCAAGATCGAGTTGGGGCAAACCCTCTTTTGATGCGAGCTTTTGTCGATGCTGTAAGCCTTCAAGTTCATAGTTGAATGCCCCCAAAGTGTTGTTGTTTTTTAAAATACTATCTAATACTTCGTGCTTGTTTAAAAGGGTCTGACTCATCAACCTTTCTGCAATATGGATATTGGAACTTGACTCAACATTCAAAAATGTATTGAACTCAACCGTCAACTCTTGAACATTATTTTTCAACTGAGCCAATTGGTTTTCAAGATCATTAATCTCCATTTGCACTCGATAAACGTCAACAGCTGATGCTAAACCCGACTCAACTTTAATATTTGCAACATCTTTAAGAGAGTTAAGAATGCTGATGTTTTCAAGAGTGATATCAATTGCCTTATGGATAAAATAGAGGTTGTAATAAGTCGATTTCACATCATAGAATAGCATCGATTTAGATTCTTCAAACACTTTATATTTAGCCTTTGCCAATGCTTCCACCGTGTTTTTACGCTTTGACAGCGTTCCAAACCACGGAAACATTTGTGAAGCCGATATTTCGGCTTGCTGAGAGCCCGCTCCTGTTCGGGGAATAAAGTAACCAAAGGCTACTGTAGGATCGGGCAGTGTTCCAACTTGCGGCACTATCTCTAGCGCTGCCATATATTCGTTAAACTTAACTTTTAAGCCTGTATTGTTTTCTGCCGCTGTCTTCAAATAGTGAGTAAGCTCATTTTGAGCGGTCGTTGTCCCCACAAAAGCTAAAATAAAAATTGGCAGAATATATAATATCTTTTTCATTGATTCTATTTTTTAAAATTACCTAACTGTCAACATTATGTGTCTATTTTTGAGTTTTAGAAATCTGGATAAAATAGGTTTTATCGAACAATTTCAACGTTGTTGGTATGCCTGCGTCCCTTGTATGCCAAAAATCCTTTTAAATATATCCGTTGCATCAAGTTATGCTTTTACATTTTTAGACTTTTTTCTCACAATTCCTTCTTGCCATGTACTGTATAAAACAGGAACAATAAAAATGGTCAGTGTAGCAATGAGCATTCCACCAACAGATGGGATTGCCATTGGAACCATAATATCGGAACCTTTGCCAGTAGATGTTAAAACGGGCAACAAAGCAATAATTGTTGTTGCGGTAGTCATCATTGCAGGGCGAACTCTTTTTAGTCCAGCCTCCAAAACGGTTGCTCTAACCTCTTCGACACTCTCTGGAGATTTTTTGTCGAACAGTTGTTTTAAATAGGTACTTATTAACACCCCATCGTCGGTGGCAATTCCAAAAAGAGCTATAAATCCAACCCAAACAGCCACACTTAGGTTGATGGTATGAATTTGGAACATATCGCGCAAATAAACATTTCCTAAATTAAAATCCATAAACCACGATTGACCATACAACCAAAGCATGATAAATCCACCCGAGAATGCCACAAATATTCCTGTGAAAATTAAACTTGCAGCAATAACTGAGCGGAATTGGAAGTAAAGAATTAAGAAAATAATAAGCAACGAAATTGGAATTACAATCAACAATCGTTTGGTGGCACGAATTTGATTCTCATAGTTCCCCGTAAATCGATAATTGACTCCAGCAGGAACATTAAAAACACCTTGATCTGTTTTTTTATCCAAATATATCTGTGCATTTTCAACAACATCAACTTCGGCAAAGCCCTCTTTTTTATCAAATATTACGTACCCCACTAAAAAAGTCTCTTCACTTTTTATCATTTGAGCTCCTCGCGTGTAATTTATTTCTGCCAACTCGCCTAGAGGAATCTGTACTCCCAATGGAGTTGGTATCAGAACACGTTTCAAATCTTCGGGGTTATCTCTGTATTCTCGAGCATAACGCACGCGAACGGGAAAACGCTCACGACCTTCGACCGTTGAAGTTAGACTCATTCCACCAATGGCACTACTCAAAATCATTTGTAAATCCTCGATGGTTAAACCATAGCGTGCAATGGCGGTTCTATCAATATTTAATTCCAAGTACGGTTTACCCACAACTCTATCGGCAAATACAGATCCGGGCTCAACTCCTTCGACATGTTTTAAATGGTTCTCTAATTCATATCCTACTTTTTCAATGGTTTCCAAATCGGGACCAAATACTTTTATGCCCATTGGTGCGCGCATACCCGTTTGTAGCATTACCAATCGGGTTTGAATGGGTTGAAGTTTTGGCGCAGATGTAAGACCAGGAATGCTTGATTGGTTAATAATTTCAGCCCAAATATCACTTGGCGATTTAATGTGTTTGCGCCATTGCCTAAAATATTCTCCCGATGGATCCGGAATTAATTGCTCTTTTCCAATAACCTTAAAACCATCGGAAGGATTATAAATAAACCCATCGTTAAGTTTAAAAGCACCCTCTTTATCAGTTTTAAACCGCAAGCGATGACCATCCGCATCGAGCATATATTCCGATTTGTAATTAATGATGTTTTCGTACATCGAAGTAGGCGCTGGATCAAGCGCAGAGTTAACACGCCCCCATTTGCCAATCACATTGTCCACTTCTGGAATAGCATTGACTTTTTTATCCAAGATCCGAATCACCTCAAGATTTTCTTCGATTCCTGAATGGGGCATTGTTGTGGGCATCAATAAAAAAGACCCTTCATCCAATGCAGGCATAAACTCTTTTCCAATTCCAGGGAAATTTTTATTGAATAACGCCCACGATTGACTCTTTTTAATGCTGTCGGGCATAAACGCAAAAATCTTGTCCGTCCCTTGCCATATGAGTATTCCAAAAAGAACTACCACTAAAGGAATACTCAAAAAGATCGCTTTATTGGCCAATGCCCATTTCAAAATTCTTGAATAAGATTTTACAACAAGAAGCATAAGTCCCAACACGAATCCAATTAATATCCCAACAAAAGCAAGGTTGGAAATATCACTATTATGTGCGCCCAATGGCATCCATTCTTTAGTTAATATCCAAACCACAACAAGAGCAATTATTCCAACGTTTATATAATTTGGAAATTCCGTTCTTGACTGATTGAGTTTTCCCCTAAAAAAGGATGGGATATATTGCCACCAATGTCTGTTTTCATACTCCTTTTTCGCGATGAAATATGTATCGGTGAGAAGCCATTTGTGGGCGAGTAAATTGTTAATGCCAATACCAACAATTGCTATGGCAATAACGAATTTATCGAAGAGAATAAAACTAAAACCCAACAGGATTAAAAGTGTATTGAGAAGTTGCTTGGTTCTTTTGCCATCGATTTTTATTGAAAAAATCATGTGTGCTAGCGTGGGAATAAATGCCAGCCCGATTACCAGCGCAGAAAGCATGGCAAAGGTTTTTGTGAAAGCCAATGGTTTAAATAACTTTCCCTCGGCAGCTTGCATGGCAAATACAGGTAAAAAACTAACAACCGTGGTTGTTAAAGCCGTAATAACAGCAGGTGCAACCTCTATTGTAGATTCGTAAATGGTAGTAAGTAACTTTTTGCCTTTATTCTCAATACTTTCTAAATGTCGAATAATATTCTCGGTAAATACGATCCCAACATCAACCATAACGCCAATGGCAATGGCAATACCGGATAAAGCTACGATATTAGCATCGACACCAAACCTGCGCATTGCTACGAAGGTCATTAGCACACCAATGGGCAATAAACTAGATATGAGAAATGATGCGCGGAGATTTAAAATAAGAATAATAATAACTAGAATACTAATGAGAATTTCCAGCGTTAAAGCTTCTTGCAAGGTTCCCAGCGTCTCCTTAATTAAACCTGTGCGATCATAAAATGGAACTATGGATACTTTTGAGACCGAGCCATCATCCAATATCTTAGAAGGCAATCCTTTGGATATCTCTTCAATTTTTAATTTCACATTGTTAATCACTTCGAGTGGATTTGCACCATATCGAGCAACCACAACACCACCAACAGCTTCTGCTCCTCCCTTATCTAAACCTCCGCGTCGTGTGGCAGGTCCAAAGCTAACATTTGCAATCTCTTTAATGCGTATTGGAACATTGTTTTTAACATCTACAACACTCTCTTCAATATCTTCCAAGCTTTTAATATATCCTAACGCTCTAATTAAGTATTCAACTCGATTAAACTCAATGGTTCGTGCGCCAATATCCAAATTGCTTTTTTTAACCGCTTGCATAATTTGCCCAACCGTAACACCATGGGCTTTCATTGCATTGGGGTCAATATCAATCTGATACTCCTTAACAAATCCCCCAATTGAAGCAACTTCAGAAACACCTTTAGCGGCGGTTAATCCAAACTTGATGTAAAAATCTTGAATTGTTCTTAACTCATGAGGATCCCAACCCCCATTGGGATTACCATCTTTGTCGCGCCCCTCTAAAGTGTACCAAAAAATTTGCCCCAAGGCTGTGGCATCAGGTCCTAACGATGGTGTAACGCCTATGGGAAGCGTTCCGGCTGGCAATGAGTTGAGTTTCTCAAGAATACGTGTTCTACTCCAATAAAACTCAACATCCCCTTCAAAAATGATGTAAATACTTGAAACTCCGAAAATAGAATTACTACGAATAGTTTGTACCCCTGGGATTCCTAACAAAGTGGTTGTTAAGGGATAAGATACTTGGTCTTCGATATCCTGTGGCGATTGACCTTCCCATTCGGTATAAACAATTTGTTGGTTTTCTCCAATATCAGGAATGGCATCCACAGGAACGGGATCAGACGGAAGAAATCCGGTTTCCCAACTGAATGGAGACGATATAACACCCCAAATGATAAACATCACTAAAAGTAAGAGCGTTATTAATTTGTTCTCTAAAAAGAATTTTATGGTTTTGTTCAACATATCTATATGATTTTGATAAACATTTAACTAAAAGTTTGGGCAATTATATTGCACAACAATTCAATTAGTTAATTGGTTAACAAAGATATGTTTGTAATAAAGAGAGGCGGGTTTGTATTTTAAATGGCGGAGAAATGCCCGTATAAAGTTCGTAGATTTCGTCAAAATCAAGAGATAATTCAAAATTTGAAGCAAAGATAAAGGATAAAAAGAAGTCCAACTCTACAATTTTATTGTCAATTTGAATTGGACTTACATAATCATTTTCAACTTCGATTTGAACCGTTTTATTTTCACAACATCCAGTGGTAGAATCACAACACGATTTCGTCTCCTTATTAATGGATGTGGAAACGTAATTACCACTACAATAATGCATGGAAAATGTTACTCCTACGGTAGTTACCAGTAAGAAAACAGATAAAATGATATGTGTTATTTTCCTAAGCATTATTATGCGCGATTTACACAAAAAGCAACACATTAAAATCAATAATGTTTAAAAAATGCCCTCCTTGTGATTTGAAAACAAGTTAAACCGGTTTATAGCCGAGTGCAGCGATTATCTCTTTTACTTTTTTGATGTCGATATTTTCGCCTGTAATGGTAACCGACTTCTCGTCAAGATTTACCGTTGCACTTGTGATAAAATCAAGCTTTTCGAGGTTCGTTACAACATTTGCCTTGCAATGATTACAAGACATTCCTTCAACTTTAATTGTTTGAGATTCCATGATATTATAGTTTAGTTTCAATTATTTTATATTATGATTTCGAGCAAGGCATGCCTAAAAATATACCATTGGGCACTTTTTGTCATTGTAGTGGTTGGTTATAAACTGTGGATAAGATATGTTACAAGAAAAATTCCGACTGTAAATATTGATAAAGTAAGAGTTATGTCAAGTATCGACGACGGCTTGAAGGTATCTGAACTTATTTGTTTCTCAACTTTTTTATATCTTAAAAATGCGAGCAAAACGAGTAATGTTCCCAATCCAACAAGAAATATCCCTATAACTGCCGAGTATCCTTGAGGAGGCGGCATTGCGTTTTCAATCGTTGATCCTTCAATAATTACGGACATTTGCTTTAGAAACAACACAAACTTTTCGACAACAAACCCAAATGCCATTATTCCCATACTTGTTCTTATCCATGCTAAAAATGTTCGTTCGTTTGCCAAATGTACACGAAGATCAATAACTTTCAAAGATTCAATTTTTCCTCCTTCTTGAATTTCACCATTGGTTACTGTCATTGTTTTTTCTTTTGAGGGATTTTTCATTGTAATTCGGTTCACTAAACGGTTCATGGTCAACTTTTATTCCGATTTACCCATTCCACTTTCGTCAAATGGGACTCCGTTCTTGTTGCTATTAACAATCCTAAATCGATGTTGTTCAGTGAATAAAAAACAATGACCCAAATTTAAAATTCACAGTACAGGCTAATCTTCATTAACAAAAAAGGCGTAAAAATGACCATCGTATTAATCCAATTTCGCCAACCTACATTTCTATCATCCCTTTTGTAATCCTATTTTCAATTATTTTATTGGCGGTGATATTGTCAAGGGTTAATTTTCCACATCATAGGCCTAGCTCCAAATTTCGATTCGTAAACTATCGCAATTATCGTTAATGACACATGCCTCATTAGTTTATAAATTCGATTTTGAATTCGTATCCATCTTAAAATCGGCAACTTAAAGCTTCACTAGCTAAAGTTAAGTATGAATATTTATGCTTAAGACCGACTATTTAACTTTATTTTTGTGGGGTTTGGAGGAAAAGCATCTAAATGATGAATGTCAAAATCAGGTTTAGCAACGGCTTGCCTATTTTCAGTATTCTCAATGTCTTTCACTAGTGTAAGCTTCTGATTAACAAAAGGAAAGGCGATTAAACCAATAAAGACATTGGGAATTAATAGAACTCGGAATCGAATATGTACCATAATTTAAAACCTGTAATAAATAAAAGGATTATAGGTAACTGCAGCTAGATACATTGAGCAAAATATGAGTATAACGGCATTAAATATCGTAGATACAACATGATAAGTATAGGAAAAGCTTTTGATTTGATACTGTTTGTTATGGGAATCTTTTTCAATGAATTTGCCAATGTAGTTGAAAAATCCAGATGAACCCAAAATGGCAATTACTCGGGCTAAAAACAGCTCGAGATTTACGGAGTTCAAAATAAGCTCCTTCGATCGTCGGTTATCAAAAATAAGATTTATTTGGCGTAAAATAATAATTAAAGTAAATTCTTTTCAGTCTCAATAATAAATAATTTTGAACAATAAGCTTAAGGAATACAAATAAAGGCGCTTTGTGTCCATATGTTAATTGCCGATACAATTTGAACCAAAACTATTAATACGTATGAAACGAATTAGATTCAATTTTCACTTAAACAAAAAAACGTGAGCATTTTCACGTTTTTTTTAAATCCAACATTTTTATATCGTACTATTATAGAACAATCTACTAATTAAATGACCATCGAATTAATCCAATCTCACCAACCTGCATTTCGATTACCAATTTAGTAACACTGTTTTCAATTACTTTGTAGGCGGTGATATCATCGAGGGTTAATGTTTTGCCATCGTCTGCCAAACTCCAAGTTCCTGTGAGTGTTTCGTCGCAATTATCTTTAATAACATACGTTTCATCGGTTTTGAAATTCCATTTTGAATCTGTATCGCAGTCTGTTGCAATATTTACGCCCGCAACGGTTTTCGATACCAATGTCCAATTACGAATAATCATATTCACTTCTGTAGTCTCTTTTTTACATGATTGAAAAAGAAGTCCCGATGCTACACAAATAGCCAAAAATAGTAATCCAATTTTTTTACACATGATGTCTGTTTTAATTTTCGTTAATAATATAACACAAATTTAAAGCTTACATTACCTTAATATGTTATATTATTCACTAATAAAATTGTATTATTCATACTTTATTGAAGAGCGGGGTGCATAAAAAGGGGTGCAAAAAACGGCGATCAACAATATTGAATCAGTTTATAAAACAGAGCCTACCTATACATACGTTGCTTTAACAAATTCAATGTGCATGAAATATATGCATCTGAAATAATACAACTTTAAGCTTTTACAACCATAATAAAGTCGTAGTATTCGTATTTGAGAATTACTATTTAACTTGGCTTTTATTGGGGTTTGATTGGAAGTTCAACAGATTTCGAATATTTGACTCCAGCACAATTAGCAAAAACACATCGGGATTTTCGGACTTTACAATATCTTCATTCAGTTTATATTGCCACGAATCAAATATTTTAACGCTTCGGCTAAACCCTTCGGCGATATAGGGGAAAATATTTGCGCCATAGGAATCAGAAATAATTAGAATTTTAGGTTTGTTGGAGTTTGGGATTTCTCTTACAAATTCATACTCCCAAGGATAAGGAAACCCAGAAATAACTGGATAACCCACCTTTTTATGATCGGCCGATTTGAATCCATCTTTTGGAGTTATTTCGAAAATACTGTCGGTAAACAACTCGGTATTTGACAACATACTGGTTAAATTCCCTTTACGAGAAATTGAGTCAACAATGATATAATCAGAATAGGACAATGTGCCTACATTTGAAATATCCTTTCCAATAGAATTCAGAACTTCTTGTGCGGCAAAGAAAGCACCTTTTTTGTTCCAATGGTTATCGAGTTTATGATACATCAACCCATGCCTTTTGTTTTGACGTAGTGGGTCGTAAATGTCAATGGGTTTAACCTCGCTATTGGTATTTAGATATTCTATAAGTTGTTCTCCCCACGATTGTTTATTAAACCGAAACAAATTCATGGGCATAAACTCGGGGTAAATATTAGCCTTAACTGGCGCAATTAGGAAATAGAATTTGCAACCTTTGCTTTCCAAATATTGCTTTCTGTACTCTAATTCTATTCGCATTGATTCCATTTCGTGCGTATTAAGACGATGTTTTCCTTGGTACGAATCAACTTCATTGTCGCCCATGAAAATCCAGTTTTCTTTGCCTATGACCACCTTATCAGGAAGCGGAGATTTTTTAAAAACCACTAAATTGAGTTGATTAAACTGCTTAATTAATATTTGGCGTATGCTAAAATTATCGGAATAATATTTATCAAAATTTGATGGATAAGCATCTAAATGATGAATGTCAAAATCAGGTTTAGCAACGGCTTGCCTATTTTCAGTATTCTCAATGTCTTTCACTAGTGTAAGCTTCTGATTAACAAAAGGAAAGGCGATTAAACCAATAAAGAC
>Ga0265295_1007470_pt1 | contig 12571 bp, 12 predicted proteins | sample Munlansysbiofilm_FD_192503 | JGI IMG/M metagenome (GOLD analysis project Ga0265295, IMG submission 192503) | Leachate microbial communities from a municipal landfill in Southern Ontario, Canada - Methane capture system biofilm | ecosystem: Engineered > Solid waste > Landfill > Unclassified ... | reverse complement strand
ATGCCAATTTTAAGAAACAAAAATACAAACTTAATATTAAAAAAAAAAAAAATGGTGATGCTTTCGTTTTTAGTTATTTATCTAGAAAACATTATGTACATTTGCAGTCCATTTTTAATCTAAGAATTACTTTTACAATGATTCGATTTATCTCCGTATTGATAATCAGTGTTCTGTTTTTGACATCCTGTTCAAAAGTAGATAAATCATATTATGAAAATGGACAAATAAAATCGGAATTAAAATTCAAAAACAAAAAACGCGACGGTAAGTCTATTTGGTATCATCCAAATGGACAAATTCAGATGGAGGCAATCTACAAAAATGACGTTTTAGACGGCACCCTTCAAAGATATTATCACAATGGTAGTTTGCAACTTTTGGAAAACTACAAGGAAGGGATTCTGCATGGCGAAAAAAAGAGCTGGGACGACAAAGGTCATTTAAGTTATAGTGCAAACTACGAAAACGGCAAATTACAAGGAAAATACAATGTTTATTATCCCGATGAATATATTCAGATTGAAGGAAATTACAATCAAGATAATTATCATGGGAAATGGATTTATTATTCCATCAGCGGACAAATTGTGGGAGAAGGCGAATTTGAAAATGGAAATGGCACTCAAACTGAATATGATTTTGATGGAAGTATCAAAAAAACAACACAATACAAAGACAACTTAAAAGAGGGTTTCGAATATATTTTCAACAATAAAGGCGACACTATTACAACAAACGAATATCAAAAAGGAGTATTAATTCTTTAATTAACACTGCATTTTAAAAAATAAGCATATATTGAACAAAATTTCAAATAATCTGGACATGGTAAAAACTGAACTAACTGAGAATGAATACGAAAAACTGGCATCACAAGGCATAATTAGCCTTCATCAGTTTATCAATCAAACGTTTAACATCACCGATGCAAAAATGGCTCACACTGAGCATGAAAACAATCGAGAAATCCTTACTCAGTTTTCGGGCATTGATGACGCCATGGGTTCTTTAATTCCTGGAAACTTATACTGCGTTGCCGTGAAACCAGGCAAAGGAAAAACTGCGTTTTTACTCTCGTTGGCAAAAAATATTGCCATCAAAGATTCGCATTCCATTGCTATTTTCTCTCCCGAACGCTCTTCTTCAAAACTTATCCAAAGGATTATTGAAAGCGAAACAGCTTCCTCGTTTTCGAAGATTGTAAGCGATTATGCAGAACAACTTTCTGACGAAAAAACAAATGAGCTTATTAACCGTATGAGAGAATCATCTTTTTTCATCGACGATTCAAGCATACTCTCTCCAGAAGAAATTGAAGAAAAAATACACTTATTAAAAGAAAACTTCAATGTTAAAGTCGTTTTTATTGACAACATTGAATTGTATGCTCAACATATTCAAAATCTTGAAAAAAACACTGAAGAGCACGATAAATTAATGAGAACATTAAAACAAATTGCCACTAAGCTAAACATCCCAATTGTAGCTTTTTCTCAGATATCAAATTCTAAATTTTTAAACGATCCATCGGCAGAACCTGGTTTGGAAAACATTCCTCCTTTTATCACCGAACATTGCGATTCTATAATGGTACTTCACCGCCCATCGGTTATTCAATTCAACAAACCGAAACACGAAGAGTGGGAAGGACATGCAAAAATTTTTATTGTTCGCCATTCTAAAAAGGTAGAAAAAACAAGTATTCGTTTGAAATACATTGAAAAAACAGATAGCTTTACCAATGAAGCCCCCCAATAGAACAGAGCTGAACGAAGATTTTCTCATACAGCAAGCTCATACAATTGGCATGCACATGATGACAGCTGCCGAAACGGCTCCTACTGGAAGAGGACGTAACACTCTGACAATGTGCCTTCTGCAAAAAGAAGAAAAAGAAAATATTGCCAAAGAGATGCTTCGCATGGCAGAGAATGGACATCCCCAGTTTTTTATTCGAGATGCCGAAAACATTCTTCAAGCTCATGCCTTACTCATTATTGGTTCGAGCATTGACCCGCTCGAATTACCCAATTGCAAATTTTGCGGCTTTGATTCGTGTGAAGAAAAAAACACATACAGCAATACTCCTTGCTCTTTCAATTCGGTTGATTTAGGCATCGCCTTAGGCTCAGCAGTTTCTACCTCAGCTCTTTTAAAAGCCGACACTCGAATTATGTATTCGGCGGGTAAAGCAGCGCTGATTCTTAAAACCCTAGGGGAAGACGTGAAAATTGCATTTGGTATTCCCATTAGTATTAGTTCTAAAAGCCCATTCTTCGATCGGAAACAGCAATAATCTTTCACTCTTTTTTTATTAACAAATGGGTTAAAAAAGATTTATTCTTTGATTCCTTTGTCAAAAACAAGGTTTTAACCACAAAAAAAGGTAATTTTGCAAAAAAAAATTGTATGGGTCGCATTATGGCAATTGATTATGGACAAAAAAGAGTGGGCATAGCTGTTACCGACGAGTTGCAGATATTTGCTACCGCCCTGGAAACCGTTGCCGCTCATGAAATTTTCGCTTTTCTAAAAAAATATTTCGCCCAGAACAAGGTTGACATTGTGGTTATTGGAGAACCCAAACAGATGAACAATACCAAATCTGATGCAGCTCGATTTATTGATCCATTTGTCAACAAGTTTAAGAAAGAATTTCCCGAAATGCCATTGGAAAGATACGACGAACGTTTCACCTCTAAAATGGCATTTCAAACCATGATTGACTCTGGAATTGGACGCGAAAAAAGAAAAAACAAAGCACTGGTCGACACCATTAGTGCCACCCTAATATTGCAATCGTATTTAGAATCAAAAAACCATTAAATCTTAATTCAAAATGATATTACCTATTGTTGCATACGGACATCCCACCTTGAAAAAAAAGGCACAAAACATTAGCAAGGATTATCCAAATCTATCAGAACTTATTGAAAACATGTGGGAAACCATGGGTCAATCAAACGGGGTTGGATTGGCGGCACCGCAAGTAAATCTTTCCATCCGTCTTTTTGTGATTGACGCAACGCATTATCTGGAAGAAGAAGAATCGGACATAAAAACCTTCAAGAAAATATTTATAAATGCTGAAATTATTGAGGAAGAAGGCGAAGAGTGGTCTTTTAACGAAGGCTGCTTGAGTGTTCCTGAAATCCGCGAAGACATAATCAGAAAACCCAATATTACCATCCGCTATTTGGATGAAAACTTTGAAGAACACACCGAAAAATACGACGGAGTAATTGCTAGAATTATACAGCATGAATACGACCACTTGGAAGGAAAACTATTTGTAGACCGCGTAAGCTCTCTTCGCAAAATGATATTAAAAAGAAAATTAAACGACATTTCGAAAGGCATCGTAAATGTAAATTATAAAATGATTTTTCCTAAATAAACAATTTAAAACCATTATAACATGAAAAAAGTATTTGTAGTAATTGCTATTAGCTCCCTTTTATTAGGAATTTCTTGCACAAAAAAAGTCAACTTAAAAGAAGAAATCGCACAACTCGAAAAAGAACTTTACGATACTACCAACAAAAAAGTGGACGAAAAAACAGCACTCTTATTGGTAGATAAATATGTTGCCTACGCCGATGAAAACAAGGAAGACACGCTCAGTCCTATTTACCTTTTTAAAGGTGGAGAAATTTGCATGAACATTAAAAGAGGAGAAAAAGCCATTGAACTGTTTACCAGAGTGATGGAAGATTATCCAAACTACAATAAATTGGCGGAAACTCTTTTCTTATTGGCATTTACCTATGAAAATGTACAAAACAACATCGCCCTTGCCAAGGAAAAATACGAACAATTTCTTTTCAAATATCCAAACCACGAACTGGTCGAACAAGTGGAACTTAGCCTTAAACATCTAGGAAAAACCCCCGAAGAAATTGTAGAGGAATTTGAAGCCAACCTAGCCAACGAAAACGAAGTTGTAGCTGAGAAGTAAGCGTTTGCCTTATTCTCATTTTTAAAACATAAAAACGATTCCATGCAAATCATTATCGAATATTTTCAAAATAATATTTTAGAGTCCGTTGCAGCATTTTTTGGTTTACTCTACTTACTTTTAGCTGCTCGGGAAAATTATATTTGCTGGATTTCAGGCATTATCAATGTTGCGATATTTGGATGGATTTTTTATCATGAACAGATTTTTGCAAATATGTTTTTGCAAATAATCTATTTCGGAATTAGTATTTATGGCTTTTATGCGTGGATAACTAAGAAAAAAGAACATGAGGCAGTCATCGGAAAAATGGATGCTTCTTTTCGAGGTTTGGTTCTTATATTGATTATTCTCTTAACGGCGGCGACCTATCTGATTCTGCAAAAAACAAATTCCAATATGCTCTTTGCTGACGCTCTTACGGCTGCAGCGGGCATTGTAGCTACATGGATGCAAGCTCGAAAATACATCGAAAACTGGCTTATTTGGATTCCTACCGATATGCTACTCACCTATCTTTTCTTCTCGCATGGGCTTTATATCACCGCAAGCCTTTTTGCCATTTATACCATTATCGCCGTTTATGCGTTTTTTAATTGGAATCGTAAACTAAAAAAAGCTTCGAAGTGATGAAAATAGCCATTACCGGTCCCGAATCTACCGGAAAAACAAGTCTTGCTCAAAATCTGGCTAAAGAATTTAAAACCCTTTGCACTTCCGAATTTGCTCGAAATTATTTGGACGAAATCAATCGTCCATACGAATTTGAAGACATTGAAATCATCGCTAAAAATCAACGAAAGCTAGAAGATGATTTGCTTCCAAAAGCAAACAAAATTCTATTTTGTGATACAGATATGTTAGTGACCAAAATTTGGAGCGAATTTGTTTACGGGAAATGCAGCCCTTGGATAACTAAAGAATTTGAAGCCAATAGATACAATTTATACCTGCTTTGCAACATCGACATCGAATGGGAATACGATCCGCAACGCGAACATCCTCACAAAAGACAGGAGCTTTTTGACATTTATAAAAACACCTTGGAGGCTTACAAATTTCCCTACATAATTGTAAATGGAACGGGAAATCAACGAGTTCAAAATGCAATTAAAGCCATTCAAAAGCATTATTCAGTAGTACGATCATTATGAAACTCAATCGTAAACTAAGCATCATTCCTTTCCTTACCTTTTCAATGTGTTGCTTTTTTGCATTGTTACTTCAAAATTCGTATCATATTGACCCCTGACTATGTTTACCTCATAAATGGGCTAAATGTATATCATGGAAATTTTGAAGACATTATCCATATTGATCATCCTGGAACTCCCTTGCAATTACTCATCGGACTTCTCCTTCCTATAATTGCATTTTTTCGGAATGCACCCGATGTTGCAAGCGATGTTCTACTCCATCCAAATACATATATTAAAACAATAATCATTGTTATTGCATTTTCTCAAACGATGGTTCTGTTTTTTATTGGAAAAGCGTAATACAAACATCGTAAAAACCTATTGCAATCGCTGATTTTACAATCTGCCATTCTCATTTCTACTACAGTCATCTTTTTTATATGAAGATTTTTACAGAAACCCTAATTCCGCTGGGTGTTCTTCTATTAATTCTCATTCTGATAAAGAAAATCGACCATAAAATTAATGACCTAACATACAGTATTTTAGCAGGAATAATTACCGGAATCTTTATTGCAACAAAAATCACCTTTGCTCCTCTTTTCTTTTTAGCCATAATAATGCTTGACAAATATCGCAATATTGCTGTATTTTTAAGTATTACGGCAATAAGCTTTGCTCTAGGTGTACTTCCTGTAATCGAGCGAATAAGCTATTTTCAAAAGTTTGCTTTTAAAGTCGTTACCCGTGATGGAGTATATGGCTCTGGAAACATAGAAATTTTTAATCCAGCAAGATTCTTCGGAAATATGATTGAACTACTTACTACCGAATGGGCATTTACTTGTATTTTCGTGTTTGCAATTACAACACTGATTATCAATGTTTTTAAACATAAAAAGAACTTTTTTAAGGACAAAGAGAGAAAATTACTTTTGGCCATTACTACAAGCTTGATAGTGCAATTAATCATGGTTTCAAAAAATGGCGGAATGAGATACATGGCTCCTTCGCTGTTGCTGCTCTCTTTTGCCATCGTTTTGATAATTCAACATTTTCCTTTAAGGAAACAGTACTCAGTCGCTTTTACATTGGTTATTTAGATGTTTGTTCTTCAAAGCCATACAAGTGCAATTAAAAATAACTTTAAAGTGATGAAGCATCAAAAATCGATGCAAGCTTTTATCCAAAATAACATTCAAAAAAAGGATGCTGTTTTAATTGTTACGGATGAATCGTGGATTGGCAGTCCTTTTCAGGAACATTCCATTATGTTTGGCAAGATGTATTGTGCTCGAGAAGGATTCAAATACAACAAAATGCTCAATGAGCTTTATCCCAATAAGTATTTTTGGGCACACAACAAAGAACAGTATGCAAATTGGGATGCAAACCAAATGCCGGAATTACTGCTCGAAAAACACGGCGATAATTTTTATATTTATTTACAATATGCAAATACAGATTTGCATGATATAGTAATTCAAGATTTTTTCAATTCAAATAAAAACGATTCCAATAAAATCTCTATTGTAAAGATTTTTAATGATCCATTTCTTAAAGAGAGCATTTATCAAATAAAATCCCAAAATAGAACAGAAACACTTCCCCAACAAGAATTTTCTTGTGATTTTGAAGAAAATGCAACAGATGAATATTCTAATTTTATCACAAACATAGATTCCATTTTCATTGGCGATGGCGAATACAAAACCGATTACACTGCTTTTGGCGGCAGGCATTCGCTGAGTATTCCAGCAGAAAGAGAATACGGATTACCGATTGCATTAGAAAATATTAAACTGCATGATTTTATTAAAGTAGAGCTAAAATGTAAACGCAATTCTCCATCCTCTGAATTTCTGATGGTTGCGAAAAACGCACATCCCGAAGATGGTTTTTTTGCATTCATCAGCAGTGCTTCAACCATCGAAAATGACGAATGGGAAACGCTCACTTTCACCTATCGAATTGTAAATCAACCCAAAGAAGGACTAATGCATATCTATTTTTGGAACAATAGCAAAAAGGATATTTTTGTTGATGATTTTAGAATTAGAATCTAACTAGGATAAGATAATTAGCTGATGTGTCCCGAAAAATAAAAAATCTTCGATTTTTATAAATTTTCGAGGATGTTTAAACCCTAGTTTACGGGGCTCGAATAAATTCAAATTAAAAATTTGTATTTATTCGGCAATGATCTGACTGGTTTCTGCGAATAAGAAATATGAAACTCGCTCAGTGTCCGAAGGCAATCTCCCTTCAATCTTTCCCAATCCCCCTTCAATCTTTCCCAATCCCCCTTCAATCTTTCTTCAATCCCTCTTCAATCTTTCTCAATCCCCCTTCAATCTTTCTTCAATCCCTCTTCAATCTTTCTTCTACCACCCCATAAAGAATCCGGCCAAGCCTACAATCAATCCAACAAGTAAATTTATTGCTTTAACCAGCAAGAAACCTCTTTTTGTTTCGGCAAGTAATGGCAAACCACCATGACCGTCTTGCACAATGGAATTGGCTAAAAGTACACTGAAAGGAACCACTCCATTCAAAAACAATAAAATAATGACATAATGCGGTCCAGATTCGGGTATGATTCCAATTATCAGCGCGATAAACAATAAATACAACAACGCAAATTGATTCGAATCTACCCAAGCCTGAATGTCGATGAAAAGGAATAAAATCCCAATGAGCAACAAGGCTCCAAACGTCCATAAAAAAACTTTTAAAAAGTGTTTTTTTATAACATGATTCCATAAATGCTCTTCCACAAAATGGCTATTGACTTTAAATAAGATAAAAAGCAAAATCAAAGCTGCCAATACAAACATAATTGTTTCGGGACTAGGGCCGTGGCCATGTTCGTGAATATGCTCATCGGAATGCTCATGAATCGCTTCCGAATTAGAATCAATATTTTCGGAATGAATATGCATTTCCTCAGCCAAATCTGCATCATGATCGCAATCTTCCGAATGTTGATGAATCTCTTCTGATGTTGAATCAATATCTTCGGTATGAACATGTGTATTCTCTGCTAAAACAGCTTCATGTTTACACTCATCTGTATGTTCATGGAGATGAACATCGGTCTGCGGATGATTATTCTGATCCACAAAACCATCATGAGAATGTCCCAGAACTCCAGTTAATTGACCAACGACATAAAAAGAAGCAACCAATATCAGCACCACTCTTTTCCAAGAAACAGACTTAGGGCTTACCACTTCCGACAAGTGAACATGTTTGCATTCGTGCTCTTTGTGCACTTCAAAAGTCAGATCTTTTTTAATGTATGGATGCTTGTTTTTCGCAAAAAAATCGACTACAAAACCTGTAAAAACGGCAATTATAAATAGTATCAGCGACATCCAAAGGGTTGTTATGGGCATCAGCGACATCATAAAGAAGGCTTCATCGCCAAAAGTCGCAATAAACGTTGCTACAATCGCTCCGATGGTCACCATCCGATGCGTATAAAGCGACACTACCGCAAATGCACCCATACATCCGGGAATGAGTCCCATCAAGGCTGCAATAAAGATTTGAAGAGAGGGATGCTTTTCCAAAAAAACTGACCATGCACCCCGTGTTTTTACATTTACATACTCAATAATCATCATCAACATCAACACCAAAATGGTAATGTTTACGGCACTCGTCAGAATTGATACGATGTCTAATTTCATACTATTTTACGCTTAATTGTTCAAAATCAATTCTATTTACTAAAGAACGCCCCAAAGTAACTTCATCGGCATATTCCAGCTCATCGCCAACGGCTATTCCGCGAGCAATAATACTCACATGAACATTGGATGACTCAATATTTTTGTAAATGTAATAATTGGTTGTATCTCCTTCGATGGTTGTGGGCAAAGCCAAAATAACCTCCTGAATACCCGTATTTTGGATTCTTTCAAACAAGGATGTAAAATTCAAATCGTCGGGTCCCACTCCGTCCATGGGGGAAATAATTCCACCCAAAACATGATAAACACCACGGTATTGACGCGTGTTTTCAATGGCAATAATGTCGCGAATATCTTGCACAACACAAACAATGCTTTTATCTCGTCGGCTGTCCTGGCATATCGGACATATTTCAGTGTCGGAAATATTATGACAAAGTTTGCAAAAATAAATATCATTTTTAAGCGAAACAAAAGCCTTGACAAAATTATCCATTTCGTCATTGCTGTATCTCAGAATGCTTAATGCCAAACGCAAAGCCGTACGTTTGCCAATTCCAGGCAAGCGACTTATTTCATTTACAGCATTTTGCAAGATTTTTGAAGAAAGTGTGTTCATATAAACAAATAGTTGTTCAATAAATTTTTAAATTCAAAAAGTTCAACTTCGAAAAAACAATTAAGTTTGCTTTTTGATTTGCAAATTTACCAAATAAATTAAGCCAATGACGCAACAATTAATTTTGTGGAGTTTTGTTTTCTACACAGTCTTAATATTTTTCATCTCATGGTTGTCATCCAGAAAAGCAACCAATCAAACCTATTTTATCGGAAATCGTCAAAGTCCCTGGTTTGTAGTAGCCTACGGCATGATTGGAGCCTCTTTGTCGGGAGTTACTTTTATGTCGGTTCCAGGTTGGGTAGGCGAACGCTCTTTTTCATACATGATGCTTGTGTTTGGATACCTGATCGGATATTTTGTTATTGGTAGCGTTTTGTTGCCCCTTTATTATCGCCTGCAACTCACTTCCATTTATACGTATCTAAAAGAAAGATTTGGTTTTTGGTCGCACAAAACGGGTTCTTTTTTCTTTCTACTCTCGCGAAGCATCGGATCTGCATTTCGCATGTATTTGGTAATAAACGTTTTGCAAATTTTTCTTTTTGATTCTTGGGGTGTTAATTTTGCAATGACCACCTTTATTTTCATTACTTTAATTTTATTATATACATTTAAAGGAGGAGTAAAAACCATCATTTGGACCGATACGCTCCAAACAAGTTTTATGATTGCCGCCCTTATTATCACCATCGTGATGATAAAAAACAGCCTTGGAACAAGCTTTACACAATTAATTAGCGATGTTTTTGACAGCAAATATTCGCAAATGATTTTTACCGATTGGCAAGATAAACGATGTTGGTGGAAACAGATTTTGGGCGGTACTTTTATTGCCATATCCATGACAGGCTTAGATCAAGAAATGATGCAAAAAAATATCAGTTGCAGAAATCTTAGAGATGCTCAAAAAAACATGTTCACCTTCAGCATTATTTTGGTATTTGTCAATCTTTTGTTTCTAATTTTAGGTGCCGTATTGTTTATGTACAGCCATCATATAGGATTTGACTTAAACAGCATGAAAACTCCCGACGACCTCTTTCCCACCATTGCTTTCCAACATTTAGGTCCCATTGCAACCACCGTATTCCTTTTAGGTTTGATTTCGGCATCCTATTCCAGTGCAGATGGAACTCTTACGGCCTTAACCACTTCCTTTAGTTTTGATATTCTTGAACTAGATAAAAATGAAAAAATAAGTGAACGAAGAAAGAAAATTACACGCCACATCATTCATGTCCTTTTTGCCCTTATTTTAGGCGGATTAATCATCTTTTTCAAAACCATCAATAACGAAAGTGTCATTTCGCAAATCTTCACTATTGCCTCCTACACATACGGTCCTCTTTTGGGACTATTTGCATTCGGGCTTTTCACCAAAAGACGAACCAAAGACATCGCGGTTCCTTTTATTGCCGTTCTGTCGCCGATTATTTGCTATTTATTGAGCACCTATTCAACTCAACTTTTCAACGGCTATCAATTTGATTTTGAACTACTAATGATAAACGGTGCCCTTACATTCTTGATGTTACTGGCATTTAGTAAGAAAAAGCAACTGAATGACGTGGTTACTAAGTAACTTGGTTACCCGATAACCTTTGCAGCTTTGCAAGAAAAAATAGTTGATGTTTTTTTGTCAATAAAATTTAAGTATTTTTACAAAAAACATTTGTCATGAGTTTTATTGTCTACAAAGCTTCAGCGGGTTCAGGAAAAACCTTTAGTTTGGCTAAAGAATACATCAAAATTACGCTGCAAAATCCCGATGATTTTCGTCATATTTTGGCCATTACCTTTACCAATAAAGCGGCGAATGAGATGAAATCACGCATTATTGAGTACCTCGCCGATTTTGCAAGCGACGATCCAAATGCTCCTGGAAAAAAAAGTTTGATGCCCATTATTATTGAAGAAACCAATCTACCTGAAAGTGAAGTCATTAGCCGTTCTTCCGTTGTTCTTAAAAACATCTTATACAAATATGCCGACTTCTCGGTCATGACCATCGACAGTTTTTTTCAAAAAATAATCCGATCCTTTTCGCATGATTTGCATATTCCCATTAATTTTAAATTGGAAATGAATCTGGATGAAATTGTAGCTCAAGTGGTTGACAACCTGATTGACAAAGTGGGGGAAGACAAAGCCATTTATGAGATTCTAATTCAATACATTAATAAACTTACAGAAGACAAAAAAAGCTGGCATATCGAGAAAGATTTAGGTAATTTCTCCAAAGAAATATTTTCGGAAGCTGCTTATCAACATCTAAAAACACTAGATGGTTACGATGTTGCCGATTTTATTGAAATCATTAAAAACTTAAGAAACGAATCCAGTGTTATTTCAAAAGAAATTGTCGAAATAAGTACCAAAACAATTCAAATTATTCAGCAACAAAATATTGGTCTCGAAGACTTTAACGGAAAATCAAGAGGCATTGGTGCCTGGCTTCTCAAAATTCAAGATGGACATAAAGAAGTCTCTAATGCGGTGCTGAAAGCCGTTAACGATGACGTTTGGTTTTCGAAAACCGGATACCTTCCTCATTTTGACATTATTAAAGAAGAAGTTTCCTCTAATATGACAAAAATTGTTCGTCGGATTCGGGATTATAAAGACATAAAAAGAATCAGCAAGGATATTTATGCTTTGGCTTTGGTAAATCAAATCAAGAACGTAATTTTTCAAATTAAGGATCAGGAAAATCTATTTTTCATCTCCGAAACCAATTTCGTTTTAGCAGATGTGCTTCTAAATCAACCAACTCCGTTTATTTATGAACGAATTGGGGAACGTTATTTTCATTACTTTATCGATGAATTTCAAGACACTTCGAAGCTCCAATGGAACAATATGATTCCTTTGATTTTAGAAGCCATTTCGGGACTTCACAATCAAAAACCGGGTTCGGCCATAATTTTTGGCGATCCAAAACAATCTATTTATCGCTTTAGAGGGGGCGATTTTATGCAGTTTATCAATTTGCCAAAGGTGAAAACGGAAAACGATGAACTTATGGATATTGCTGCCAACAATTTGATTTCTGCAGATTTTCGCACACAGAATCTCGACACAAATTACCGCTCAAAAATGCAAATTGTCGATTTTAATAACAAACTTTTTGACAGTATAAAAAGCTATATCC
>Ga0265295_1007469_pt1 | contig 12573 bp, 5 predicted proteins | sample Munlansysbiofilm_FD_192503 | JGI IMG/M metagenome (GOLD analysis project Ga0265295, IMG submission 192503) | Leachate microbial communities from a municipal landfill in Southern Ontario, Canada - Methane capture system biofilm | ecosystem: Engineered > Solid waste > Landfill > Unclassified ... | reverse complement strand
GGTTCATGATGGCTCATAATCTAATAAAAGTCAAAATAGTCAGAATATTTCTGTAAAAATATATTTCCCGCGCCTGCTGCTCCCCTCTCTCCCGATCTACCTTTTTTTAATTTATGATCTTTCACCAAACCAATCCGCGACAAAATCTTTAGATCATGGAATCTTCAAACCGGATCTGGAATAGATAATCTTGATAGGACCGGCAATATCTGAGAATCTTCCTCACGACAAATTATCATCTGTGGAGATAGAAATACTATTATTTTCACTGGTACTGGTCGGAAAACTGGCCTTACAGACGACAGAAAAAAGCTGCTGAAAAGAATTCCGAAGGGAACTATAGAATGCTCTTATAAAGAAATTTAAAGAATCGGGGAGAAAACAATTCCTGCAAAAGAAGAGATAGACAGCCAGATTATGGACCTCCGGGACGAGATCTTTGACCTTGAAGACAAAAGCAAAGAAGAACTGGATATCAAATATGCAGAATGGCGGAAAGTAGAACCGCGACTGGACGAAGGGGTAGATGAGTTCGTAATACATATAGAAGCAATGAAAGGAATCAGTGACGAAAGCATGCTTTTCTACAAAGAGGTTAAAGAAATCAAAATCAGGTATAAACAACAGAAGGATGAGATACAGGCAAAAATTGATGCGCTGAATAAGGAAAAAGAAAGGATGTAAAATTGGTTGGCTTTTTAGGGGGGAAGGGGTGGGAGTTAAGGTAACTGATAATGGGTTTTCCCAGGTCTGTTTTTATCTATTTTCGGCGCTTACTGCTCCCCTCTCTCCCACCTACCTTTTTTTCAAAATCATAAAATCCTCAAACCGGACCCCTGAATGCAAAATCCTCGATTATGACCGGGAATACCTGAAATATTTATAAAAAAATTCAGAAGGAAGTCCAGGAATTTACTGAACCCCCTGCGTTGAGGAACTGGCTGATGTGAAGGAGGTCATTGATACACTTTCCGGGATCAGGGGGTTTGAGTGGGTTGGGAGGGTGCAGGAGAGGAAGAGGGAGGAGAGAGTGGGTTTTGCTTATCGGGGTTGTTATTTTTCAAAAATTTTCTGCAATTCTGCAAAATACCATGTGAAATCTCAAATAGAGATTTAACTTATAAGTAACCTAATTTCTGGCATTTCATCGGAATACTCTTCATCAATGAGGCTTAACTGCTTTCGGATTATCCTTCTCATCTCTATCGCAGGATTTAAACAGTAAGTTCTAAATAGTTCTATATTCACTTCATCGACACTTCTTATATCAGGGAAAATTAGTTTAAAATAACCTGTTGCTACTCTTTTGATAGCAGTTGCATCTCTTTTATCTGAATCTTTTGGAACATATATAATTGAGGACACTATTGAATTAGGAATCATATCAGATCTTAATTCATGTAGTATTTCTGAAAAAAACTCTGAATTTATGGCATACCCCTTTACTACACTACCTTCTTTTATTCGGGGTAATTTCCAGCCTTCTATGAATCCATGGAATCTATCTAAAAAGGCTGACTCTTGCATGAATTTAGGTAAAGATTTTGTATATATTGCGTTCCTCGGTTCTTTTCCACTTATGGAAATATTACCGAGAAGCACGAAGCTTGCATCCGCTTCACCATGGTATGCTCCAATTTTATATTCTCCTGATTCAAGGTAACCTTTCAAAGCACCTACTACTTCTTCAGGGTTTGAGAACTTTATTGTCTGTATTTCATCTAATGCGATGTAATCAAAACGTGTTATAATTCCACGCCTTTTTCTCGCGATATCGTAAAAAAGTTGAGCCCTACTTACGGATCCACCACTTATTAACCATCCATACTTACTTAAACGGCCAAAAACATAGGATTTGCCAGTTCCTTTTGGAGCAAGTTCAATCAAATTAATACGAGGTTCGACAAAGGGAAGTAGCCTAGAGATCATTTTCAATTTCTGAGATACACTATCAAAGCTTCTTGGATCATATTCCATAGATTTAATTAAAAAATCTATCCATTCAGAAACATCGTTAAAGTGCTTCCTAGCTTCTCGATAATAGCCTAAATCAGCACTGTAAGGTTTAAATGGTTTAAAAGAGATCAATTCTATTTTTCCATTTCCTTTTTTGGGACCCTCTTTCCAAATTAATTCGCCTATTCCCCACATACCACCATTTAATAATTCTAAACTTTCTGAAGCTAAAGTTGGAGAAATACAACCTTCCTTTCCTTTAATGTCTAATATAGGGATTTCTAGCCATTCTTCTCCTGTTTTAATATCCGGCTCCACGGAAAATTTTGCCAGGATTTTTATTGCCTTTCTCTCAGAAATTAATTGATGTTTTATCTGATCAGCTTTACTTTTGTCAGGTAGGTACTGGCTCAAAAATCTCTGTAATGAAACAGAATCTAGCTCATCAGCTTCAGCGTACTTTGAAATCAGCCAATCTGAAACAAAGGAAGGCAACGCCCTTGTGGAAAGAATTCCGGATTTGCTAAGACCTTTGTTTACACATTCCCCTGGAAATAATTCTCGAATTTTATCGTTCAAAATATCAATTTCTGTGGAGCCAGCCATAGTTAAGCCTCAAAAGTCAAATTCATCGTCAAAATCAGTTTTCTTTGAACTGGAAATAAACTCGATGTTTGCTTTACTTTTATACATATGATTAATAGTGAATTCTATAACGTTATCACCGACTTCCAATCCATATTCCTTTAATTGATCAATTGAGCACAAAATAGTCTTATTGCATATAGCACTCAAGTCTATAGTTATTGAAGGGTTACGATTGACGCTTATTTTTATGTTATCTATTGGTTTAGAAAGATAACTGTTAATTAAGAAACTTATATTTTTGTCGAAAGCACTATACTGAGATTTTGGAGATTTAATAATTATACTCTCTTGAATACTCTCCTGATCTGAGATCTCGCATTTTGGAGGAGCTAGCTTGATCGAAAAGGCTAAAACTTCTTCTGGAGTCGCACCTCCATGAGCTTCACCTTTTGGATTCTGGCTATCAAAATTAACGTATGATAACGGTATTACAATTTTCCCTTTATCGTCACTCATTGTGTAGACATGCTCTTTTTGCTCAATTCTTGGATCAGAATAATATGCATATCTTCCTCCATGGTCTGGTAATAAACCTTCTAATTTTGGACATTTCCCTTTCCTGGCAAAAGCTGTTGATCCATGGTCAGAAACAATAATAATAGGTTTTTCTCGTGATTTGTATTTTTCATCAATTTCATCTACAATCTTTTGGATGCAAAGAAGTTCTTGGTAAATAGTATCAGGATATCTGTAGGGTTTGTGTAATAATTCATCAAAAGATTTGTGTTTTCCTACATAGCAAGAGTTTACTTTTGAATGTTTAGTGTCTGTAGGCAAATTTGCAAGTCTTGCATTTCCATCAAGTATCTGCCAATTTTTTCGTTTGAAAAGCATTACTATTAGGTGATACCACTCGAATCCTACTCCGTCAAGAAAGATAAAATCATTAGAAATGGCTTCATCCAAAAACTGAGGATCTTCCAAAGAGGGTATATCTCTGTTATTCTTCCTCGCCAGTAGAGGTATAAAATTATCAATATATTCATTCTGTAATTTTTTAAGTTTTTTAGTAGGTTCATCAAAAAGTAATTTTGACATTATATATTCGTTTATATATATTTCTGAATAATTTGTAAAGTCTTCGCATACACAAGGATCGTCTTCACTAAAATCGGTAAGTGGTTTTTCAAGGTAAAATGAGAGTGGCAACCATATATCTTTTATTCGTGAATATAGTAATGGATATTTCGACTTTTCGGATTTATTAAGTTCTTCTATTACATATTGTATTAAGTATTCTTGCTCAAAATCAAATATTCCACTAATGTACAGATATTTGTTTTTGATTTCCTTGTTAGAAACAAAAGATAAAAAAATGTTCATTAACTCATTTTTTCCCGAACTAAAAAGAGGTTCTTTCAACGACTTTAAAAATTTAATCCTTTCATTTAGTGTTTCTTTACTAATTGTATTATGAGTAGGATTACTTATGTAAATCTTCCAGGCTTTATCAATTAGCATTTCTGGATCTTCGGTAGTATTAACTACTTCTTGAATAAATGTTGATAAATGGTTGGATTTTTTAGCCTCATTTAGCCAGAACCATCTTTCAATATACTTCTTTTCACTCAATGACTTTTCCCATAATTCTGAATATTTTAATTCGAGATTTGAGATATCTCCAAGGGCTGAGATTACTACTTTTTCCCAGGATCTTGAATGCTTATCAAAAAAGTCCAATTTCTTAAAAATATATTTCCATATCTTCTCATCTGGCTCGATAGCTATAACAGATGGATCAATACCATACCATTTACTCAAAAGATCTATCTTGTTAGCAATTGATATTTTATCGATTTTTGGTACTGTTATTTCTGCCTTGGAAATGGCTGCTATTAAGTTTGTATCTTTAACCAATACTTTATCTTCAAAACTAAAATTACCCGATTCCCACAGTTGGATCCAATGCTTTGTGTCATTAATACAAAACATTTTTTCTTCCGGTAATAAACCAGAAGAATCGAGAAATAATTTTATTACTTTAAAATCGTCTATGTTTTTTTCATTTAAGTAACAAACTTCTGCCATACGATCTCGATGAATAAAATCTTGGAAAAAGTCTTTATAATTATGTGAATAATCGAGCATAGGTATGATTAATGAGGCATTTTCTGTTTGCAAAAGTCCTGTAAATACCTCATCCAAAATGTAATCATTTGTTATTTTGCAAAGTCGAATATATTCCGTTATAGGAAGCAGCACTTGTGGAGAATCAAAAGATTCAACAGTTACTTCTTCAATCCATCTTTTAACCATGTAACAGTTCAATTTACTTTTTCCTTCTGGAATAATTTCAGAGATATATTTTTTTTTAAAGGGAATTCTTCTCAAAAATTCCTCATAAGATATCTTTGAATTAAAAAAAATAAGTGTTGAAGGAAATCTTGAACTACTTTTGTATCCTGAAATTCTTCCTGAATATTTTAAGTGGATCATCTGAAGAAGGTCGTCTAATGTGTTAAAAGAGGTATAAAAAGATTCACTCATACATTTCCCCCTTTTCATCCTCCACAAAAGAATGCACTATATTTAAAAATTCTTTGGACACCTCATCATTATCAATAATTTCTTCAATTATTTCCTTTACCGTAGAGAAAAATAGTTGCATATCACTTCTTGCTATTAGTTTCGAATCCTCTCTCCATTTGTTAATATCATCAATAGATATTTTTGGTTTAGGGATTGTAAAACTTTCTATTTTACCCCTTTCTCCCTCTTTATTGAGTGAATTTATGGCGACTATATAATAAAAATATGTTTTTCCAACCTTTATAGAATGATCTTCATATAAAGTAGATGGGTGGTTTTTTGAGTCCAAGAATTTAATATTATCTTGAGATTCCCCACGGAAGATATTATACTTTACAATATCATATGACTCAACCACTTTTTCCCATTCTAAACTAACTTTTTCAGAATTACCCTTAACATTAAAATTTAAGTTGGGAGGTTCCTTCAAAAATTTAATTTCTGTTTTAGTGGTTGGTTTACTTTCGCCTGCTGAGTTTCTTCCTTTTATCCAATACTTGTAAGTTTTTCCAGGTTGGACAGATTTATCGAAGAAAGATCTCTCACTTTGACTTGAAAATACCTCTTGTTTTCCTTCATCGCTCTCCCTAAATATGAGATATTCTTCGGTTAAACTATATTCAGAGTCCAGACATTCCCAATCGAGTTTAATGCCCTCAGATGTTGAAATTGCGTTGAAAGTTTTAATTCCAACTGGCGGCTTCAAATATTGTTTTATAAATGCTGAAATGTAACTGCACTTTGGACCTTCACCTGAATCATTCGTTGCGTTTATCGAGTAGTAATATTTAGTATTTTTTTCAGCAGATGAATCCTTATACGAATTAGTTTCTCCATCTAAGATAGCAATCTGCTCTAATTTTGAAGAATCAATACCTCTGTAAACTTTGAAGTTTAAAATATTATATTTATTATTGGGCGACTCCCATGATAATTCAATATAGCTCTCTTTATCTTTTGCAATTAAATTAATTTCAGGCGGTAATGGCAATATCAATATTTTTTTCATTATGCTATAGGAGCTTTCTCCTGCTGAATTTTTGGCTTTAATCGCATATTTATATTTTTTCCCAGGAGATATTGATTTATCTAGATAAGAAAACGAGCTCGCATTTACTTCCGCAATTTGTTTCGCGATATCAATATCATCTTCATTATATCTGTAAATCAGATAAGTAGTTGGTAAAGGTCCTGTGTTATCCGATGGATTCCAAGTTAACAATACATGATCTTCCTTAAAAGACAAACTCAAGTTTTGAGGAGGTAATGGAGGTTTATCAACCACCAAAGAATTCAAGACTTCTATTACTTGTGTTATATCCCAGAGCCAGGGATCCTCGTTTATAATTGATACAACGTTTTCAATTAATGTATCAAAATTTGGGTACTGTATTATTAATCTTCGATTATTTGATTCAACAAATGACTTGAATCCTTCTTTTAATGAATTTTTTTCACATAGTTTGTCCCAAATTGTTGGGCTATATTCTAAGTCAAGGTTAAAAATTATTTCATTTAGGTCTGATACAAGTTTTTGGTAGTTGTTGTCTTCATCAGCTATGTATTTAATCAAATCATCCAGCTTTTCAATAAATGTAATTAAAGCTTTTCTTTTTTCGCCTTCATAATTATATGGAATAGACCACAGTGGAACTTTTGCACTGTTGATCCTTTCTCGGATAGCAAACGATATTTCTTTTAAAGTTTTCTTTTCTTCATCGAGATTAAATATTTCTACTAAATTTGAAATAAGTCCTATTTCTTCGCGGCTACCATATCTTAAATATATATCCTTTTCAGGTTTTTTAATAGACTCATCAATAGCATTTACTATGGGAGCACATTCTTTTGAAGTTGTGGAGTTTCCATTAACAACTTCTAATCTAGACTCTTGGTAGAAGCTTGCTAATGCATAACTAATTACTATTGATTCAATCCATCCACAAAGACCGTAGGGGGGTTTTTCTAATTTAAGATCTTGAATCATTTGTCTTAGGCTAAATTTCTTCCCCATTATTGAGTTTACATAATTTCTTATACTCACTACAAGTTCGTAAAAAACAGATGTTTTAACATTATCATCTCTTCTCAACTCAAGATTCTCATCAACTAAAGAATCTCCCTGATTTGAGCATAGAATAATATGCATATTTTTATCGATTGAATTTTTCATTTCATTAAACAAATAGTTTTTAGCATTTGATTTACCATATTGTTCGAAAATATCTTTAGCACTCCTCGGCTTCCAGAAATAATGAAATTCCCTATGATCAAATCCTTTGTAAAAAATTTCTTCATTGCAGCGTTTTATTTCTCGATTCAAACCTTCAGTTTTAGTTTCTACATTCCCTCTGAAGATAATGTACACTTTGCTTAAATCTGAAGTAAAATCGCTCACTATAGTCTTTATCCGGTCTTTTGAGTCATCAATCATTTGAGTATCTTGTTTTTCTTGACCGACTTCTTTTGTTGCTACAGCTTTCAACCATCTTTCGTAGCTTTTCTGATAGTCACCATCGTAAAGCAAAAATACTGCATTGTTATTTTCTTGGGAAAGTTGAGTTAACAGAGAATGAGCCTTTGGAATTTCTTGATAATTTTCGGGAATAATTATAGCAATTTCAAGGTTACTACCACTACCTATATTTTTCAATTCTTCTTCTTTACTCTTTAAGGAATCGGAAGATAATACTGCTAAATTATAATGATTGTTTTTAATTCTGCATACATCGCGCAGACTAGAATTCTTTATAATCGAATCTTCTATAGTTTCCTTATTTGAACTAATAAATAACTTGAAAGGATGAGATTTCTTTATTTTTTCCAATCTTTTGGCAATGTCCTGCTCATCCATTCCAGAATATGGAGTTTTATATAATCTCTCTCCTTTTTTGTCCTCTATTGCCATAATTAAATAATTGTCTATTAAATCAGAAAGTATAGTATCCAGATCTGGAATTTTTGTAAATTGGAATGCCTTTCTTAAATTCGTCTCCGAAGGAACTAAGCCACTTTCTGACCTAACTGCATGAAGAGATTCCATCAGCACCAGTGACTTGAAAACTTTGATATGCTCTGTGCCTAAAGCTTTAACTAAATGATTAGATCGTTTAAAGAAGTTAATTGCCTTTTCAACAGCTGGGTAATTATAGTATTCACCACTATCATCACTAATACTAGAATAGAAGTAATCAAAAATCATATCTAACGTATACCAAGAAATTGTAGATGATTCCGGCTCACTCTCCAAGAACCTTGAAAATCCAATTTTCGTTCCCCATTCATTTTCTTCAAATTCATCCCCATAGAGTAATTCGAAAATACTGCGCTCAGCTGAACCTACTAAATCAGATAATATTGAAGCTGTATATAAAGAATAAGGATGTAAAGGAACAGTTCTTTTGATATACTTCTCATCTTTCGGTTCTATATCTTTAAAAAGATTACCAAAATTTTCTTGCAAAGAATGATGTGCATAGTCTTTATCGAGATTAAAACCTTTCAATTCTAAGAATTGTTTCCACTTATCCTCTTCTGATATTTCTAAAGATGAAGCTATGAGATGGTATGCAGTTATTTTATCTAACTTGATGTCAGAAATAATAAATCTATCATTAATAAATGCAAGGTCCTGTGATAGATCTTTATACTTTCCGCTAAATTGTTGCGGGCTTCGATGACTTACCAAAAATAGATAAATATCATCTGATGCTAATTCTGCCCAAGATTGAATCGCACCTATTAAAGTAGTGTCATTAAACCTTCCAGCATGGTTAAAAACAGTTGTGAATTCATCCCAGTAGATCATTATACCGGAAATTTTGGAGTCAATTCTTTTTAGTTCTTCAAAGACTCTGCGATAATATTCAACGGTGTTAGTATGTTGAGGAGGAGTCAAATCAAGGGAATTGAATAATTCCGAAACAGTTTCAAGAGCTTTTTTGTCTCTGTTTTCCAACCCTTTAAGTAGATCCTGAACATCATCAAAATAAGAACTTTTTGGAATGTTTTTGTTCATATATTCGATCCATACATATCTTGAAGGATTTGAAAGAGATTCACTTATCCAAGAAATATATTTTTCAAAATCGGTTTTTTGTGTAATGGATTCACGAAGCCCGTGCAATTCCAATGATTTTTCTAAAGCAAACTGTAATTCTAATTCAAAATTTTTAGTTGTATTAGCGTTTATTGAGTTTTTTTGAGTCAAGATAACTGGAAATAATCTTGATTTTTCTCTAAAATAATAAAAAGAATGCCCAATTTCACCCATTTCTTTTTTTGCTTCATTCAACTTGCTCTCTACTTTTTCAAAATCATCCCATAATAAGTGGCTTAGCACTGAAGTTGCATGTGTTTTCCCTACCCCATATGTTCCGGTTAAAATGTAACCTTGTTTTTTGTTTGGATCATTTTGAAATATTGGGCTAAGATTCCTTACTAATTTCCCAAAATCTGAGGTAAAAACAAATCGACTCCAGAGATTATCATCTTTAGTTTCCAATGAATATACAGGTCTGAAGTTGGAATTTAGGGTTATGAAGTCCGAATACTTAGAAACCATTGTGATATTCCTCTTTAGTTGAAATTCCTTTAAGATTTTGTCTTTATATTCACTATATTATCTTCGAGATATTTTCTCTATGGTATAATTTCAATTAACGAAAGTACGAAGAGAAGAATCAGTTGATTTCTGATTTTTTCTCGTCAACATAATATTTTATTATTTCAAAAGAAGAAATATCTTCTTTTAGCTTAATGTTATCAAGGTTACCTGAAAATTCGATTTCAATGAGGTTTGAATATTTAGAAGAAGCTTTAACAAGTGCCGATTTTAACTCATCGAAGTCTAAAGAAAATAGAGTGGTTGGGGAAACTTCTTTGTTTTTTAACATCTCTTCTAATACTAGGCCTTTTCTACCTTTTTTCTCAGAGTAGCGATAGATTGAGTACACTATTGCTATATCTGGAACATTTTGTGAAGAACCTTTTTCATACAGTTTTATTTTTCCATCAGTAAACTCTTTTCCTTGATTCAATTCATTTCCGATTGGAGACATTTTAAATAGTTGTATCAGAGAAGATATGGCATTTTTATCGGTTCGATTAGGAATAGCACCGCCGGGAATGGTTTTATTTCTATGCTGTGAAGCTGCTTCGACTAAATCACTTCTCGAATAAATTCCCGGATTTATGTCAAGAACATACCAATTTATTAATGGGGAATTTTCCTTTTCCGCGAGGTTATTCCAAATAACGCACCACATAAATTCGTCAGTACTATCCTTTAATTCACAAAATAGAGAACCAATTTTAGTAGGTTTTCCATCCCAAAATTCAGCGTCTTTTAACCAGTTTTTCATTGATTCAATTTGTATATTTCCTAAGTGATTACTTGGCCCTTCAATCAACCAATCATCGCCTTCAAAGAAAAGAGGCATCCATTCTTCTCTCAACCCAAAAGTCTGATATCTACTCATTCCTTTAGTGTTCATGTTTTTTACACTTCCTGTTCCCACATAAGAAATAGATTTAGCAACCCAACATCCTTTTTCTACATAATTCAAGCAAGACTTGCAATGGATGCACTTCTCTGATGAAACTTTGACACCCTCAGTAATTCTAAGTGCGCCTGTAGGACAAACAGACTCACACGCCTTGCATTTGGCACAATATGAAGATTTGTAACCTATTTTTTTTAATAAGTTTTGTAGTATATAATTGTTTCCAATTCCTTTAATTTCATACTTAAACCCATTTTTCATTTTTTTTTCTAAAATTGGGAATATATTTCCTTCAAAAAGTAGTTCCCCACCATTTTTATTCTTTACAAACTTTCCTATTGTTTTTATCCATTCTAAGAAATCTTCATTTCTGGTAGAAGTAATGATTTCAAAGTCATCATCTTTTCTTGAAAAGTTTGTTTTGTTTCCTCCATTTTCTAAATAAAGCCCTCCACTCCTACTTTTCCACCCCCCATCTGAAACGTATTTTTCCACATCTTTAATCCCACCTCTATGAGCGTATTTTTTTAAATGGGATACATAAGGTTCAGTTTTTTCCGAGAATAATTTGCTTGATAAGTATTCTGCCCATTTTGAGGAGTAAGGACACACAATGCACCCGACTCTTGAAAACCCATATCTATACATCTTATTAATTTTTAGTTCCCTTTTGAAAATGTATAAAAATACTTCATAAGCTGTCCAATTTAAAATCGGGCTCACGTTTATCTGTAACATGCCTTTTGTTCCAGATTGAACAGAATCGTATTTGCTCCTTCGATTACTTTCTTCGGATCTGATCCCATCAAATAATAAAACTTTCGGAGTATCAGTATTCAATAATTCCTTTATTTTTTTTCTTATTGGAGCAGTTTTGTAAACTGTATGACACCATCTATTTATTCTACTAGGCGGCCCTAATTTTTCCCACATTTTTATTTGATCTTCATCAAACTTTGCAGAAATGAATGTAAAATTTGAGTTTTCCTTAACAAATTCTTCGATATAATCATAAGTAAATTGACTTTCAAGCCAAGTATCAGCAAATATAAAAATAAAATCATCTGAGCTTAATGACCGTTTAAGCAAATCCGCTAAAGCGACAGAGTCTTTACCACCACTAAATGAAGCTACAAAAATATCTACATCATTTTTATATTTATCAGCAACTTCTCTAATAAAATCAATAGAATCATGTGAATAAAAATGGATTTTATCTTCATTCTTCTCAACCATTCTTTTGACATTCGTAGGTTGGAAACTAATATTGTTTCTATATACTTTGATATTTATATCATCAAAAAAACCACCTTTTTCCACTTTAGCAATTTTATCGCCTTTATAGTAATAAAATCTGCCAACCGCCCAAAGAATAGGTTCTTCTACTTTTGGATAAGAAAACCCAAGATCGTTAAATTTTAGCAGATCTAGTTCCTCAAAGAAAACAGGTCTAACTGTCCCATTCATATCTCCTTCTTTGGAAACTAACAAAATCCCATTAGTCTCTGGGTCCCATTTTGCATTAAACATATTTTTCAACCACTGATGTAAAAGTAAATATGAAGTTTTGTCAAGCAGTCCTTAATAAGCATCAAGTTAATTGGAATACAGTATAAGTACATTACTCTTTTATTATCTCTTGTTAGTATTCACTCGAATTATAGTAAAATGTAATATCTTTGCCAAATGTTTCAGCTTAAATCCCTTTTCTTCCCCATTCCGCTTACCGAATTCCACCAGATTAAGCATATGATTAAGCCCTTCTGACGCCTTTTTGTTCTGTAAAATCTCTAGCGGCGGTTCCAGTAAAGGCCGAGGCAAAAAGACTAAACATTTGGATTTCGCCCTGGTAATCGATACATTCAGCCTATTCAAGCTGTAAATGAATTCCGCTTCATTCATTGCAGTATCAGTATCGCTGACTCCATAGCTTACT
>Ga0265295_1007468_pt1 | contig 12576 bp, 7 predicted proteins | sample Munlansysbiofilm_FD_192503 | JGI IMG/M metagenome (GOLD analysis project Ga0265295, IMG submission 192503) | Leachate microbial communities from a municipal landfill in Southern Ontario, Canada - Methane capture system biofilm | ecosystem: Engineered > Solid waste > Landfill > Unclassified ... | reverse complement strand
TTTTTCAGTTTTGCTGCTTTAAGACACATTCCTTCTGCAATTACCAGACAGGCACCGCCTCTGACGCGGTTTGTTTCAATACGTGGAAGATCCCGGAATCCCGAGATCTCCATTACTTCTGTTCCTTCTCCGTCGATACAGACAGGACAGTTTTGAACTATCAATGCGATCTCTGCGGAAGTAGGTGTGAATTGTAAATGTTGACACTGTTTGTATAATGGAATTTCCTCATCGAATCTTGCGGCTTCTTGAGGTGTTGGGATGTATTTTCCGATACCCAATGCCTGCCTGACCATATCTGCGATCAGTACACTCATTGCCTGTCCTGTACCACCTGCAGCACGGATGGGTCCCGCGAACATAAGATCGATATAATTCGTTCCGTCACTGTTCATTTTGATCTTTGTATCTGCGATACCTTCTAGGGGGGCGACCAAGATTCCTTCTGTCAATACTGCAAGTCCGACCCTCACTGCCCTGTCAACTGCTTTTTCTAAACTTTCTGCAGGTTTATTAGCATACTCTTTTGCTACCATCAGAGCAACGATCTCACGGTTTCCGTATTTATCCGTAAGTCTGCGTATATCATCTGCGATACCTTCTACGTGATATTCATACAGTAATTTTTCTACACGGGAAGCAAGGTCTTCAGCTTGAGGGATCTCAACAAAGGTCTCGGGATCCTTTCCTTCTTTTTTAGCTATCTCTGCAATAGCATAACATTCGTTATTTTGTCTGGAGAGTTCTTTAAAATACGCATCCATCTCGCTGCTTACAGCAAGTTTACTCGGCATCGTTATTCCTTTTCCTCTTCTTCGAGGTCTGTATCTACTGCTCTTTCACGGAACATTGTTCTGAGTTTAGTTATGAGAAGAGTTCTGAATTCTTCCATGCCTTCTCCTGTCTCAGCTGAGAAATGGATGTTTTCGCTGTCTGTGCGAATAAGATCTGCTTTACTCTCTGCGACAATGATCGGGACTGTTGTGAATCCTGCCTGAACAGAAGCAAGTAGTTCAAGCTGTTTGTCCATGGCGAATCCGCATGTTTCCGAAGGATCCAGGATGAATACCATTATATCGGTTAGATATCTGAGTGCAAGAACTGCTTGTTTCTCGATATCGTTCCTGTCCTCGAACTGACGGTCGAGAAGACCAGGTGTGTCGATGACTTGAAATTTTCTCCAGTCGTCTTCGATATGTCCGATGACAATACCTTTTGTTGTGAACGGATATGGTGCAATTGTAGGTGCGGCCGTGCTCAGTACAGTGACGAGTTTGCTTTTTCCTACATTAGGGAATCCTGCAATGACCAATGTTGGTACCTTGGGATCTACTGCCGGGAGGTTCCTGAATTTGTTCTTCGTTTCCTGAAGAAACAAAAGATCTTCACCTATCTGACGTATGTATGATGAGAGGCGTCCGTAGAATCCGTTCTTGATAGAATCTAAGATCTTTGGGTCCTTTGTACGTCTGACCTCTCTAAGACTCTCGTTCTTGAGTTTTTCGACTCTGTTGGCGGCCCAATTCACAGCACCTAATGATTTTTTGTATCTGTCGATACCAACAGTGAGATCGACGAGTTCCGGAATAAAATCTTCTCCTTTTTCCATTCTCGGGAACTTTTTGGTATATGTGTTCAGAGTGGTGGTAATGATATCTCCGGATGCTGTTATCTTTGCCAGAATTGTCTTCTTTTTACCATCTAATGCATCTGATCCGGTCTTCGTGATCTTCGATGCTCTGTGATATGCTTTATCCATCAATTCCTCTGAAGTGAGGACTGTTGGAATCCTATAATTCATTCCGGCCACCATAATTACGGGATGGTCTCCCCTATAATAAATACTCGTGCATGCGAATGAAAGGGGGGTTAAAAAGTTTTTAAAGAACCTTCTTAGGAGTTTACTTCTTTGAAGGTTGCCTTGATCAGCCACAGATCTGAATCGAGTGTCTTGTCCGCCTTCAGTGCTGATGGTATGACTTCGTATGGACAGTTCATTATAAGCACACCGCCAGTCACTGTCCATGTTCCGGTATCCTGTCCGATCAGTTTGCACAGAGCGGATATATTAGCTTTGATTTGAACTCCTATCTTTACGTGAGGATAGGATTTCAGGTCTTTTAAGATCTTAGGTGCTGTTAGTCCGGTATAGACGGTAATGCCAAGATATATGTCATCGGTGATGACGGTTTTTGGTTGTATTCCGTACGGATTTTCCATATTGAATAGCAGGGATTCTATCTCTCCGATCAGGCATTTCAATCCGTCTTCTGCGAAGTCAGAATCTATAACAATTGCTGCTCTGAATCCTACACATGATGTAGATGATGCATCGGTTATGTCCAAAGAGACGAATACTGACGCTTCAACCAGACAGCCCGAAAGCATTTCAATGCCTGATGTTATTGCGCGTTGCATGGCAACCTGGAAGAAGGCAGACAGGTCTTCTGTACTGGTTAGATTCTTCATATCGCCCATAGTTTTTACAGCTGAATCTTTTAGGACCTTGATTATCTGGGTTTTCATCATGTTACCGCTGAGGACACCGCCTCCGTTAGGCGAATCCTGCGATTCTTCGCTGAATGTCCAATCTGATGCCCCGTCTGCAACTCTCTGCCAGGTGTAGCTGTCATTTGTGCTGTCGCTTTTTGTAGGTGTCTTATCCACCTGTTCGCCGTCGGTGTTCTTCAGTAGAAGATAATCCCCGCCTTTCAACGAGGATGAGCTCGAATTGTTTAAGAATGTTCCTGGGAATACCACAATCATTCTTTCTCCAGGTTTCAAAACTGTGTCGGTTATGGTATAGACCTTAGTTTTGATATTGGATCCAGCACTTAATGTGTATCCTTCGAGATCTACTGAAGAGGTGGAGGCGTTATAGAGTTCCGCCCACTCATTTCCTGCATCTGAACCAGATGGGTTGGATTCGAATTCGTTGATGAGGAGTCCGTGTTCGAAGGGTATGTTGAATTTCAGGTCTATGCCTGCATCAAGTGACGCTTTCATCCCCGGGAAGGGAAGAGGGATGTTTGACAGCACAGCAGACAATCCGGGCACATCAGAGAGACAGAAGTCTATTTCATTGTATTGAACGAGTTCCGGAAGGATGATATCGAATTGCACTCCTTTTACTACACCTGACATTGTGATCAGGTGTTTACTGGATTTCATCGTTGGATCTATATCTGCATCAACTTTCCAGCCGTTACCCGAAATGCTTGCAGAACCTGTTACGAATGTTTCCTTTGTGGATCCTGATCCTTTTTGTTTAATGGTCATCGATCCGCTGATATTGAGTTTATCTAAATCGCATCCAAGTGTAATTGTGAGCAGTGTCTTCGTATTGTTCACGAGTGTGGCTAATTTCGTTGTAAATGTTAGGAAGAATCCCATAAACGAGAATCCTATTGTTTGTTTAGAAGCATCAATGCCTACAATGTATTGAACTGCATCAACGGCTGATTCAAGTATAGGGGAAATCAGAGCATCTATAGTGTTCTCTATAAGATCTTTTAGTTGTTCGAGAGGTTCCATCAGTGCGTTGTAAAGACGCTCGACAACGGCTGATGCATATTTCGCCACTTCCATGAGTGCTGAGTTGAATATGGCCATCGCGTCCATGATCATAGAGACGATCTTCCTCAAAGGTTCCAGCAGAGGAGATAAAAGGTCTATGAGAGCATTCCATACGTCTCCTCCGATAGTGTTACTTGCTTTGTAATCTTTTACACCGGAAAGTCCCCATCCGCTTGCTACAGCGATCTTCAACTGGATGTTGATATCTGCAGAATCATCGATCGATGAATCTGATATTCCCATGATTGATTCTAAGGTGCCTGCGCTGAATACAGAGTATTTCAGAGTGTCTTTTACATCTACAGTGAATACAGTACAGAACGATGCTCCCGTATCTTCATTGAATCCCACATAATGCATACATTCAGAAAGGTTGGAATTGGGTCCATCAACCGTGATCGATGGATTAGAGGTGCGGTTCATAGATAGTTTTTCGGTAGAGTTGTTGCCGTCTTTGTCTGTGAATTCGAAATAATCATATCCTGGAAGGTCCGTGAGTCCATAGTATGAGTTAACTTTGACATTTTCACATACTTCTTTGCATAATCCACAGATACGGTCTATTATTCCGCCGTATTTGTCCGCATCTGTAAGACCATATTGAAGTGTTCCGACACATATGTCTTTTATTAGTCCACTTTGTCCTCCTGGCACTTTATTCATAGAATCAAATGTAGCGACACATTTGGATATTGCCATACGATAATTTTCAATAGCATTTGAAACTTGATCGCTGGTCATCATTTCGTCAACAATCGATGATACAACAGTCGGGTCAAGGATCGTTCCGTATGTTTTATCAAGTTCGTTAATTACTGATGTTGTAAGGGTTGTTCTGATGTTATTTTCAAATATCGAAAGGCCATAGATAGTTTCTGCATTGTTGTTTATGACTTTGTAGATGGATGCGTAGAAGGGATCGATTATATTTTGACTTCCGATAGCATTTTCTATGATCTTCTCGAATTCAATATCGCCGTTCTTCAGTGAAGATGTAACAGTTTTGGAAACTGTTTCTAAGAATGCTTCTGGATCAGATGGGTTCACTTTAAATCTGATAGTTCCGAATGTTCCTGCTTGTCCGAGATTTATCGCGGCAGTGTTTATGATGCTTTGGAACCATTCTCTGATTTCGTTGGTATCTGCCCGGTAATCGCTTTTAAAATTTGAGATTCCTTTGTAACACATAAGGTCCACATTAGGATATGCTACTGATGCACAAATGTTAGATATCGTGAGTTCCTGGGTCTTTTCTGAGACAGTTGCTTTTATCACCGATTCTGGGATATTCAGAGTGAAGTTCTTTCCACTTAATAGATATCTGTAGTCAGATGCTGAATATCCGTTGGATGACATTAATTTATCGATGTATGGGGCAGCCGAGAATTCGTTTTTGTGTGAGAAGAATCCTTTGATTGAGTCCCAGGCATTGTTCAAGCTGTCTGAGATTTTATCAACAAGATTCAGTATTTTGTTACCGTAGAAGTAATCGAACCATTTTAGACAAAGATCATCCAAGACCGAGATCAGTGCTTGAGAATATATGGCAGAGATATCAATGTTTATATATCCATTATCTGCAACGAAATAATCTGCTAGGTCTATGTATTTAGAATCTGGAGAGAGTCCGTTTGAATATATTCTGAAGTTTAGAAGTTCAAGCATCGACAATGCGCTGCGATATGATTGTTCCACGTCATCTTTAGTAAGAATCGAAACTGTGCCCATTTCTCCGTATTCGGAAAGTGATCCATAACCATTAAGTACTCTGTACTGTGCCAGAGCTGTTAATTGATACGTCATCATCTGTGCAAGAATGGAACCAGAACCAGTGATAGCATTCTTGAATAGAGATCCTTGTTCTGCGACTAAAGGGAGGGCGCAACTTCCGTCGGTCTCTATAGTTGTTGTTTTCACTGAAGAACCCGAATCGCATACATATTTGGCAGTGAAACTTCCGGTTCCTATGAGATATGACGGCGTATATCCTTCAGTGAATTCATCGGACGTTGTAAGTTTTAACGATTCTATCGCGAGTTTGGTATCAAAATCGATGAGTGTGACTGTCACGCCTGAATCCATACAGGGGAATTGAAAATACATCCATTCTGAGGCTCTTTTTTGAAACGTTTCTGCACGTTGTTCTAATGTTCCCTCAGTGGATTTGGTACTTATATCGAAGATTATCTCCCCCAATCCTTTTTTGACAAAGTTATCTGTACTTTCTATCGCAGTTCCTAAAGTATCTAATTCGATAGCGATATTCTCTGTGTTGTCTCCATTTTTCTCGAGTTGAGATGTTACTATTCCGTAAGCTGAGCCCAAAATAAGAAGTGTTACAGCTATTATTGCAAAAGGCATATTGCCTTTGTTTGACTTTCTCAATGATATGATGGGTCTCGTGATCCTGCACATACGTCATGATTTGTCATTTTTATGCATATAATACGGTCCTTACAATTAATATAATTTTCAATACCGATATTTAGCATTGACTACGTCTTTATAATCTATGAAAGCAAGTATTATAAGGTGTCAGTAAATCTACCAGTTGGTACCATGACTGCAACAATGCAAGATTATGCAATCAAAAAGGGCCTTCCGAAACAAACAGGATCAGTTTGTCCTGAATGCGGAAAGTACCTTGACGCCACTCTTTTTGAAAAAGATGGCAAAGTATACATGGACAAAACCTGTCCTGAACATGGAAAATTCTGTGATGTTTATTGGTCTGATTTAGAGCTTTATCTCAAGGCAGAGAAATATGCACACGATGGAATTGGACTTTGTAATCCAAGTGATAAAAGCCTTGGACAGGGAGAGAATGTTCATATCTTCGTTGATGGAAAAAGGGTTGACATGCTTTCATGTTCAGCTCTTGCCAACATCGACCTAACAAACAGATGTAACATGAACTGTCCAATATGTTTCGCTAATGCTAACCAGGCAGGATATGTATATGAACCTGATTTCGAGACCATATGCAAGATGCTCGATGCATTGAGAGTCGAAGAGCCTATAAAATGTACTGCAGTCCAGTTCTCGGGAGGAGAACCTACAGTATACCCGAAACTCGTTGAAGTGATTAAGGCCGCGAAAGAGAGAAAATTCGCGCAGGTCCAAGTAGCTACCAACGGAATTGAATTCTCAAAGAATTATGAATTTTTGAAAGCATGTTCACAGGCCGGGCTCAACACTCTTTACCTTTCATTCGATGGAGTATCTGACGATATCTACATACAGGCAAGAGACAGAAAGATGTTCAACGTCAAGTTGAAAGTCATCGATAACTGCAGAAAATTAAAAGAGGATATTGGAAAATGTCCATCTATCGTTCTTGTACCTACAGTTGTCAAAGGTGTCAATGATCATCAGATCGGTGACATGGTCAAATTTGCATTCGATAATTCCGATGTTATTCGTGGAATCAATTTTCAGCCAGTGGCATTCACAGGAAGGATCACACGCGAAGAAGTTTCAAAGGGAAGATTTACGCTTCCTGATCTAGTGAAGGCATTCGAAGAGCAGACTGGATACACTACCAAGGACGACTGGTACCCTGTTCCTGTGGTAGCACCTGTTTCCAGTTTTGCATCTATCCTGTTGGATCAAAACAAGGTCACATTCACTACGCACCCGCATTGTGGTATTGCAACCTACATTTTCATGGATGGTGAGGGCAACGCTGTTCCCTTCCCTAGATTTGTTGATGTGGATAAATTCTCAGAGGGCCTTACAGAGATATGCGACAAAGTGGACAAGTCCATGTTCAAGAAGTTATATGTGCTCAAATTGGTGAAACTTTTGAATAATTGCGTTATCGAGGATAAGCTTCCTGGAGGAATGTCCAAGAAGCAGTTCGTTAATACTATCAAGGATGTGATGAGCGATAAATCAAAGAAGACGCTTGCAGCATTCTCGTGGAAGATGATGTTCTTCGGTGGTATGCACTTCCAGGATTCATTCAATTATGATGTCGAAAGGGTAAAGCGCTGTGCAGTTCATTATATTACACCGGATTGTCAGGTAATTCCGTTCTGTGCATATAACGGCGGACCAGAATATCGTGAGTCGGTAGAGAAGAAGTTCTCGGTCCCCCTCGCAGACTGGAAAGCAAAGAACAAGAAAGAGGCAGCAGATCTCGAAGCGGCAATGATCGTTCCAGATGATCAGAAGCCCAATGCACCTTGAGGATGAGTCAAATGATAGTCGATGTAAACAAATGCTTACACTGTGGCGGATGTGTAGGATCCTGTCCTACCAACGCTATTTTTCTGAATGATTTTGTTCTGGAGTTCAATAATAAGTGTAACAGATGTGGCAGATGTGTGAAACTTTGTCCTGTCCATGCATTAACATTGGAGGCGAAACAATGAAGACGTACACATGCGATGTCGTAGTTGTCGGAGCAGGCCCCGGAGGGAGCATGGCTGCGAAGTTCTGTGCCCAGGGTGGACTGCAGACAATAATGATCGAGAAGAAAGCTGAGATCGGAGCTCCACTCAGATGTGCTGAGGGAGTTTCTAAGAAATGGCTTCAAGAGGTCGGAATAGAGCCGGATCCTTCATGGATACGTGCAGACATGGTCGGTGCAGTTATCAGATCCCCCAGCGGTTATACATTCAAATTAGATGAGAGCAAAGCTGGTTCAGAGGTAGGATATGTCCTGGAGAGGCATTTATTCGATAAAGCCCTCGCAAGAGATGCAGTCAAAGCTGGATCAAAAATAATGCTCCGTACATCATGTACAGACGTCATCAGAGAGAATGGCAAGCTTGTCGGCATAAAAGCGAAGTGCATGGGAGAGGAGATCGAGATCCGTTCAAGAGTGATCATAGCAGCAGATGGATATGAATCACAGGTAGGTAGATGGGCAGGCATTGAAACAAAACTCGCATTGAATGACATAGATTCATGCCTTCAGTACAGAATGGTCAATGCAGACATCGATCCTGATTATTGTGAGTTCATCATCGGAAGATCCGTTGCACCCGGAGGATATCTTTGGATATTCCCGAAAGGAAACGGAACTGCCAATGTCGGTATAGGCATCATCGGAACTGAATGTAATAACGGTGAAGCAAAGACGTATCTCGATAAGTTTATCGATACTGATCCAAGATTCAAGAACAGCCAGGCTGTTGAGGTCATGGGTGGATTTGTCTCTACATGTCCAGGACTGGATTGTGCCGTTGATGATAATATAATCCTCGTTGGAGATGCGGCAAGGATAATAGATCCGATCACAGGCGGAGGCATCTGTCATGCATGCAGGACCGGAATGTACGCAGGTAAGGTATTGACCGAGTGCGCAAAGACTGGAGATTTCTCCAAGAAAGCACTCATGCCTTATGAGAAGATGTGGCGTGACAGGATGGAAGATAAGCTCTATAGGAACTGGATGGCTAAGGAGAGACTTGCAACACTCGACGATGAAACTATCGATGAGGTTGTGAAACTCATATCCGGATCTGATATCAAGGAAGTCAATGTCTATAACCTATTGAGGGTCATTAAAGAGAGATTCCCGAAAGTAGTCGAAGGCTTTGAGGATCTGATCTGAAAATTTTTCTAGGTGGCTTCGGCCATCTATTTTTTGTTTTTACAACTATTCAGTTATATTCTATTTTTACACCGTCAACGCCTGTTGATACTATGTATGGGATGCCACCTCTCGATGCTATAACATCTGATACGATCTTTGGTTTATCGGTAAGTGCTACCATGCAGCCCCCGCCTCCGGAGCCTGTCAATTTTGCTCCATACGAATAAGGAAGGGAAGCATCTACGAGTTTATTGAGCTCATTACACGAGACTCCGAGGATCGAAAGTAGTTTATGATCATACGTCATGATTTTTCCAAGCCCTTCGACATCATTCTTACGAATCTTATCCATTCCTTCCAACGTGATATTTCCAATCTCATCTACTATATCGGAAGCAAATTTGTTTCTATCTTTGTATTTTCTTACTTTCTCTACAAGAGGTCCAGTAGGTGCACGAATACCTGTGTATCCTATTACGAATGTCATTTTTGGGACTTCTATCTTAGATATGTCCCAGGTTTTGTCATTCTTGGAAATATTCCAAAGATGATTCTCTTTAGAATTCGGAACATTAAGGGCAATTCCGTGTCCGTGAGTAGAAACAGAAGTGTCCATAGGACTGCCCCTGCCCTGAGCATAATATTCTGCCTCGTAGGCTTCTTTGGCTATTGATTCGGGATTTAGTCTGAATCCATTGAGTGCCCTCAATGCTGCAGAGAATGCAACAGATAATGCTGCGGAGGATCCGAGGCCTGAACCGGCTGGGACCTTGCTGTCGAGATTGACGGAGACCGGGATCATGTTGTGTTGTCCGATTATATATCTCATATGTGGGCTCGTACGAATGTCCGAAGCTTCATTGTTAATCCTAAATTCGTTGCTTCTGCGCACCCTCACGGTAAAACGTCTGTCTATAGCAAGGGCTATGGCAGGTTTTCCGTAAACCACGGCATGTTCACCTAAAATGACAAATTTGCTGGGTGCTGAAACAGTTATATCGTTCATTGATCGGACAATCCATATTTGTTAAGCATTTCTTTGATAGCATCGTTTGGATTTCTTTCATTGAGTTTTGGTTGAGCTATGCTCCACCACGCTTCCTCAAAATCTCTCAATTCTGCATGATAATCTTCATCAGTTTCGAATTTGGTGGAATCTATACTCAAGAGTGCTTTCTGCTGCTCTTTGAATAGATCAACTTCGAAATTCTTGTTGACGAGGGCGACACCCATATACATGTCAAAATAGAATGACACGTCTAAAGCCATTTCTGTCGGAGTGGCATCGTCCATCATATCAAGGATGCTGTTAGCGGTCATCTTAAAAATCATTTGACGTTTTGCATCTTCGGGAAGGTCTGTTTTGTCGATGGTGTCGATAATTTCTTGATACCAGAGGTCACTGAGTGCTTTAACCCTTATGGGGTTTTTCTCATACAGTTGTTTGATTGCTTTTTCTTCATCTGAAGTTTTTTGTTCCTCTTCACCGAAAAGGCCTGCATTAGGATCGTTTTGATCTGTAACCATTTTAATTTCTCCTCAATTTCTTGACTGTTGATTCGAGAATGTCCATTCCAGCGTTGATCTTTTTCTCATCTGCTGCGTATGAGAATCTCAGATGACCTTCTCCGTACTTTCCGAATGCTGATCCAGGGGTGCAGATAAGACCATCCTTTACCAATTGATTGGCAAGTTCTGCTGAGGTCATTTTAAGATCAAATGATGGGAATGCATAAAATGATCCTTTCGGAGGTATGATGCTCATTCCTGGAATTTCATTTATTCTTTGTGAGATTAGGTCTCTTCTTTTTTTGAACACAGCTCTTGCATTTACAAGATAATTTTCTATGTTGGGTAAGGCAGCAAGTATGCCGTATTGTGCAGGCATCGCTGGGCTGGCACATACATGATATTGCATTTTGATAAGGTCTGCCATGTGTTTTTCTTCGGCACACAGGAAACCCATTCTCCATCCAGTGACAGCCATCATTTTTGAGAATCCATTAGAGACGATTGCTAGATCCAAACGGTCCATGAATGAGACATGTTTTCCTTCGTAAACGTATGAATCATACACTTCATCGGAAACAATTCCGATGTTTTTATCTTCGGCAATATCCAGAAGTGCTTTCTTGGTCTCTTCTGTTATGATTCCGCCAGTAGGGTTGGAAGGACTGTTGACTATGATCATTTTTGTTTTTGATGTGATTTTAGATTTGATATCTTCTACATCGGGCTGGAAATCTCCTTCCGTAAGTTTGTATTCTATCGGAATACCACCTGCGAGTTTTGTGTGTGGACCATAAATGACGAATCCAGGACTCGGTATGAGTACTTCGTCGCCTTGGTCAATGAATGATTCCGCGATTTCCAGAAGTCCGGACGAACCGCTAGGGGTGATCATAATGTCATTTTCAGTGATCTTCCCATACATCGAGAATCTTTTTGCTACGGCATTTCTGAGCTCAGGTATGCCTGCAGTAGGGCCGTATCTGTTGCGTCCGTTCAATGCAGCGTTGTTCATTCCCTCAATAGCTTCTTTGGGCGGATCCAGATCTGGTTCTCCTAAACCGAGATTGATGGAGTTCGGTCCTGCGAGATCGAACATTTTCCTTATCCCTGACATGGGGATAGAGTTTAGCCTCTGTGAGACCTTCATGTGAGGGTTATTGTATGCATTTGTTATATTGATTGCTAACATGCATGTGCAAACCAGGTTGGAAACAATGGTATTTAGGAATTGAAGATATACCGTATCGTCTCATTTTGAAGTGTGAAACAACTTGTTGAAAGTATCGATATGAGGCGAGTAGGAAATATAATATCAATCGTACCTGGTTATTAGAATATATTTCAATATGGTATGGTCCAGCCTATCTGTATTCAGGTTAGATGGGAATTAATTAAAGCAAGTGTCGATAACACTTTATTGACTTTTTTGTTGATATTCTATTGGGAATAAATTTTGTGTTGGGTTTTGATCATGAATGAGATGGTTAGTTACATTTTTCATTTATTTTTTCTGATCTGTGTAATATTTATGGGAGCCTTATAAAATGTTTCAGAGTGTTTTTCGCCAAGATTATTAATGCATGTGACGGTACAGTATTATGGTAGAAATAAACAGGAAGGCATGGCTCGTCCTAGATGTGGTCGGAGTTATCGTACTTCTTATCGGAGTTATAGGTTTCGTCGGCCTCATAGACATCGGTGAAACAGCTTCGACCGTGGTTTTCGGAATAGGGGTATTTTTGATAATAGAATCAGCGGTATTCATTTATCTTGAAGGTCTCACTATCAGAACCGAACTTCAAGAAATTGAAGAATCAAAAAAATTGATAGATAGAGCTAATACCGTTTCGGACAGTTCAGATGAGAATTATATTTTAGACTTGACAAAAGAACCTGAAAAAATGTCTGAGCAAGATGAAAGAACCATGTCTGAATCGAAAGAG
>Ga0265295_1007467_pt1 | contig 12577 bp, 15 predicted proteins | sample Munlansysbiofilm_FD_192503 | JGI IMG/M metagenome (GOLD analysis project Ga0265295, IMG submission 192503) | Leachate microbial communities from a municipal landfill in Southern Ontario, Canada - Methane capture system biofilm | ecosystem: Engineered > Solid waste > Landfill > Unclassified ... | reverse complement strand
TCTCTATCGAATGTTATTGTTAATTCAACATTACCCTTTTTACCATCATTATGAATTATAATATTATCATCATCTAATCTATGTTTTTCACCATATAATTCAATATCTACATAACCTACATCACTTAATTGTTTATTATGTTGTCTATTAGCAAAATCACTAAGACTTTTAGCTCTACTTTTATGTCCTTTTTTATCTAATTTTTCTGCAGCACTTTTATATGTTTCTGGTTTTAATTCCTCGTTTAAGAAATCTTCATATTTTTTAATATTTTTCATTTTATTATTTTTTTTTATTTAAATATATATTAAATTTTTAACCGTAAAATTCTTTCATTAAATCTTCGTATTGTTTAGGAGTAATCCCTAATTCTTTCATAATCTTTTTTAATCTAAAATCATTCATTAAGAAAGCACTCAATAAATAAAAAACAAAAATGGATAAAAACACTGAATATCCTACGGTTGAATATAAAATGACCCATCTAGGGGCATTTGATACTGTACCCGCAAATCCAATTAAAAATAGTAATAACAAAATAATCATTGCAAAATTTCCTATTTTAGACCATTTTATTTTACCTTGTTCATTTTCTGTACCGAAATGTTTATAAGCAAATTTAATATATCCATTCGGTGGATATTTATTTACAACTTCTTCAAATCTTTCTTTTGTTATTTTCATATTATTATTGATTATTTTTTGCTACATTTTTAAAAAAATCTATTCCATTTTCATAAGAACATGGACCTTTAACACCACCTAGATATTTATCACCTTCATAAACATTACATATATAAGCATTTTTAAATTTAGTATGTGGTTTCATATTAAATGTTAAATGTGGGTATGTTTCTCTTAATAACGATAATTCATCTTTATATTGATTTTTTTCTAATATACCAACAGAATCAATCTTTATAAAATTTGATTTATCATAATCAACATTAACTTGACCTATTTTATGATTATTATTTTTAGTAACATTTTTTCTTTCAGTATAAACAACTTTAGATTTCCCTGTTGCCTTACTATTTTTAACTGCTAGTTCTGCAGCTTTTTCAATAACACTTTTTGGTATATCACCATCTTGTTTTTTTATAACAACATGAGAACCAGGTACACCAGATACATGTAACCAAATATCATCGTCATTTGCTATATCAAATGTTAATATATCATTCATTTGTGCACTTTTACCTATTAATACTTCGTATCCGTCTATAATTTCTTTTTTATAGATTTTACTTGGTTTTATACCTTCATTAATAAATTCATTAAAATTTTTTATTTTCATAATTATTTTATAATATTTTCATTAAATGTTTTCCAATTAGTTATAATTTTACCATCTTTATAAGATTCTGTATATTTAGTAACATATAATTTATCAATTCTTGATGCTTTTTCAGAGTAATCATTTTTTTTCTTTTTCTTATTTTTTCTACCTGCTGATTTTTTAGAATATGTCATTGTTCCTTTTGATATATCACCACTTCCTTTTGTCGATCCTGCAACGTCACCAGGTATACTAGATGGTTGTGGTGATACAACATTACCCATACCACTTATATTACCTAATGAACCATATGCACTACCACTTGATCCAACATTAAAACTAGAAGCAGAATCACCTCCACCAACTGATACACCAGCAGATGATACAAAACTACCTTCTGCCCCACCACCGACAGCTGTTCCACTGCCAACTACACCTGTTGTAGAACCATCTGTTTCTTCATTTATAATAAAATTTTTAAAATCTTTAATATTTTTCATATTTGTTTGTTTTATTTTTCATACTTTTTTAATAACTCTAATATATCTGTATGCCCATACATATCTGCAACTCTAATTGGTTGATTATTTGATACATTTACATTAGCACCATTATCTAATAGAATTTTAACAATATCATAATATCCTTTGTTTACTGACCATCTTAATGCATAATCATCTCTATGATGTATATCAGCTCCTCTTTTTAATGCAATAACAACACCTCTTTTATATCCATTAACCGCAGATCTCATTAATAATTCATTAGGAGATAAATCTTTATATTTAGAATCTAAGAAATCAAATATTCCTTCCATTATAAAATTATTATATGTTTTTATATTCTTCATAAAAAATTAATTTATGGACATAATTTTATTTATATATAAAATATAAAATTCTAAAAATTATATATACTTATAAATAAAACACTAATATGAAAATTAAAAGGTTTAATGATTTCCTTAATGAAAAGTATATGGAAACGCCAGAACATAGAATTAAAAAATTCTTTGATGAATTAACTAAAAATATAAATAATTGGTTTACAGAAGGAACATTTGCAGCAAATGGTTCAGAATTAGCAGACATACAAACATCTACATTAGTAGATACTGATAAATATTTAATGTTTGATTTTAATGATAATGAATTTTATTATCAAGTAATGATAATAATGTCATTAGAGGGGGTAGAAGAAGAAACATTGGATACATGTCATATAAAGGTTAAAAAATATGATAATAATGGAAATTTAATTAGAACATTAGGAGAAGATATTGATGTTGCTGATTTAAACGAAGATAAAATTATTGAATTATTTTCAAAATTAGATGAAGAATCTGAATCACTATTAGATGAAACACCAAATACTTTATCTGATGAAGATTCTAAGTTAGAAGATACATCGATTGCATAATATAAAAAATAAATATAATATATGAACATTGTTAGTAATACCTATTTTCTTAGGAATCTTAGGAATTTAGATTTTTTTCAATTGGATTTAGGTAAATCCAAAAAAATACCAGGTAAAGAGGAATTTAGAAAATTAGATGAATTTTCCATTAAATATAGAAATATCTATAATAGAGATATTTTAAAATTTGGTAGAATCGGAGAAAAAATAAATTTTTATGAAGATATAAATATTCAAAAAAATATGTTTATAATATTTAAAAATGAAGATATCTATGAGATAACATATGAACAAGATGATATAAAAGATTTAAAAAATTATTTACTAGATATTTTAAGAAGAATTGATGAATATGAATCAAATGAAGATATAATTTTAGAAAAAAATGAGAATTTTATAAATAAACAAGATAATAACTGGGAAGCAAATGATGTTAAAAATAAAGGTAAAAAATATTTAATTGATCAGACATTAAGCAAAGAAGAATACAGAAAAAGATTATCTGAATATTTATATAAATAAAAAATAATATTATAAAATGAGCAAATTTAAAAAATTATTTAAAAAAACATTTATACCAAACAATAATGAAATTATTAATAATGAACCTGATAACTATGTCGAAATAAATAATGATATAAATGATAATATTATTAATGAACCTGATAACTATGTTGAAGTAATAAGTGAACCTGATAATATAAAAGAAATAATAAATGAATCAAATTGGATTAATTTAGAACCAATAAAAATATCAAAAATTAAAAAAGTTGATTTTCCAACAGATCAATATTATCATATAGAAACATCAAAAAATCAAATTACTATTCATCATACTGTATCAGGTGAAGGAGTAAGAGGGGATATAAATTATTGGTTATCTGATAGTAAAAGAATATCTACACATTTTATAATTGGACATGATGGTATACCTTATCAATGTTATAACTCTAAATATTGGGGTCATCATTTAAGTGTGAAGAGTACGTTTTTAAAAAATAATGGATTTGATGACTACAAAAGCAGAAATGTATTATTAAACGAAAGTTCTATTTCAATTGAAATTGATAGTTGGGGTGGTCTTATCTTAGGTGATGGCAATTCTAAAAAATTTGGAAGAAAAACTATTATAACAGAAAAAGATAAATATTATAATGCTTATGGAAACATAGTAGATGTACCAGTAATCCATTATACAGAAGGTTTTAGGGGATATTATTATTATGAAAAATATACAGATGAACAAATAAGAACGTTAGGTGAATTATTATTATTTTTTGGAAAAAGATATAACATTCCTTTAGATTATAATGATAATATATGGGATGTTAATATGGATGCATTATCTGGTAAATCAGGGGTTTATTCTCATTCTTCTTATCGTGAAGATAAATCAGATTGCCACCCTCAACCAGAATTAGTAGATATGTTAAAAACTTTAAAATCATTATAAATAACATTTAATTTGTATATTAATAATTTTTGACATATATTTGCATAATTATTTAAATATAATAACATGAAATACTTTTTCTACATAACAAAGAATGATAGAAAACTTTATATTCTAATTACAGATGAATATGATGAAGATATTACATTGGGTTATATTTATCTTAATAGATTATCAGAAAAAGTATGGGAAGTAAAATCGATAGCATCAGAAAAAGGATTAGGTTATAAAATGTATGATGCCGCAATGGATTTAATTTATCCTCATTATATTATACCAAATAGAGATACTCAAATAAAAAGTAACATATCGTCAATTTATAATTTTTATATAACTAAAAGAAAGGACATTGAATCAGAATTATTAAATAGAAGTGATGTTTTATATGTAAAAAATGAAAAGTTTAATGATAATTGGTATAATAGAATTTATAAATTAAAAAAACCAATTGGAATTGATTTTGAAATGGATAACCAGAATATCAAATACGAAGGTATAAGATTTTTTAATAGTAAATATGATTTTAGAAAAGAAGATGCTATTTAATTTGGATATTTGAAATATTATACTTATTTTTGTACTTTAATTCGTAACCTATTAAACTTAATAATATGGAATACAATAGAAATTTAAAAAATCGAACAAAAAGAAGAACTACTATACTTTTTGTAGTATCAATTTTTATACTATTATCTTTAATTACTTTTAATATATTAAATATCGTAATTAATACAAGAACAGGAAATGACGTATCATATTTTTTATTAATAAATGGTATATCATTTATTTTATTAATTAGTAGTTGGGTTGTTTATATGTGGCATAGTGCTGATTTATCAATTTATAAAAGACAACTTAAAAGAAAAAGACAATCTAACCATTTAGCTAGAGGAATTCAATATTTACTAAATGGTGATAATAAAAAATCACAATTCATTTTTGAAAAGTGTTTAATAAGTGAAGTAGATAAAGCATTTCTTAATGGTTTACATAAGGGTATGTGTTATATGTCAGATAAAGAAGGAATTAAAAAAATCGCAACCGATTATCTAGAAGATTATAAAGTAAACTAACCAAATAATATAATTATGAATAGTATTTTATTAGGTACAAATGAAAGTTATTGGTCATGGGAATATGATACAATTATTGTTTATGCTCAATTATATCTTAAACCAGATAATAGTTTACTATTAACATTTAATAAAAGAAAAATCAAAAGTGGTTTGGGTAAAGGAGATTGGAATAATTTAATTAGTAGATATGATGTTGGTACAATCAAAAAACCAAAAAAGAGATATATATTATCATTACTATCAAAAAACAAACTTACAGATTCACCATTTCCAAGAGATGGGTGGTATAATAAAGATAAAGGAAGATTAAAATTATCTGAAATTCTAGATATAAATAATCAACCTCAGTTGGTATATAGAACATTAAAAATTAAAAAAATAAAGGAGTTAATTTAACTCCTTTATTTTTTAAACTACTTTTATAGATATATTATCATCGGTATATACTGAATTAGTTCTAGCGTTTCTTGGAATTTTTTTAATTAATTGTAATAATTTAGAATCTACTGATGTAGATATATTTTTTAAAGTTTGTTTTGTCATTAAAAATGTAATTTTATATCCATCTAAATGATCAACCAATTTATTTGCTCTAGCAAGGTTTCTATCGATATAAACAATTGGTTCTGGATAATCTTTTTTGATAATTTTTGGTATAATTTCCATTAAATCAGAATCATAAAAATTGTTTTTTATATCATTTAAATCGACCGGTATGTCTAGAAATTTTCTATTATAAAACATAATGTGTCTATCGTTTTTAACTTTATTTAATATCTGTTCATAATTTTTAGTAGTTCTATTCAAATGTTGATTAAATAATAACATATTAATTTCAAAATTTAATGGATATTTAACACCGTTTATATTTTTTAATTTTTTATACAAATCAGATTCATATATTTTATTTAATCTATCTGATATAATTTTTATTGTTTCGGTACTAATATCAGAATATAATCTATAAAAATTTGGTACAATTCCATTAACTATTAAATCATCTGATAATATCTTTTCAAATGCGATTTTAATTTTATTTTCTGTTTCTTTACCATCAAATATATTTATATCTATATAATTAATTAATCTTCTAGGTGTACTAACTGTAAAATAATCTTTTAGTCTACTATCTATTTTAATTATATCATTATAAACAAAATATTCATGATCATTAAAATATTTTTTAATTAAACTATAAAATATCTCTGATTTAGTTGTTTTTGCCCCAATATTATTATCTAATATTGATTTTATTAATACCGGTATTTTATCTTTTTTAATTCTTATTGATATCTTTTTTATTGTTTTAACAGGAGTTCTCCTATTTATTGTTGAAAAATCAAAATCATCTGTATTAAATTTTACAGGGATTAAGTCTATAAAATCAATATTGTTAGATGATATTATTTCTCTTAATTGTGATGATGATGATACATCTAACACATCATGAGCAGCATGTATACTACCATCCACATTTAAAGTAAATCCAATTTTAAACTTAACATCATATTCATCTTTATTTTTATTATACAAAATAAATTGATATCTACTCTTTGTATAACTATTCCAAGTACTTTCAGAAGGCACTATACACCATGATGTATCACTTCCTAATATTTTAATATCATTATGATCTTTAATATTAAGTATCATTATATTATCATTTTCAAAAACTATACTAGTACTAGTTAATTCACTTAATTTATTTTTAATCTCATTTATATCATTCATTGAATCTTTTGAAAATAATTTCATTGCATTAATTAATGATTTATTATCTTTATATCTTGATATTTTAGAAATAAAGGTATTAATATTTTCCTTTTGCATTATTTTTATAATAAGAATTTTAATACTATCTATTGTTGAAGTAGATGCATAATATTCATCTTTTTTATCTAAAATATTTTTAATAATTTGTTTTTGTTCAGATGGTAATTCTTTAATAAATTGATTAATTGTTATTTTATTTTTTGTTTCTTGTATTTTGTCTACAACCTGTTCATATTTTAATTTATTAATATCTAGTTGATATGATTTATCTCTTAAATTAATTAAATCTTTATATAAATTTTCTAATTCAATATAAGGTACATTTTCATTAAATAAATAATCGGTTAATTTTCCAATATATCCAATATTTTTACCAACTAATTCTTTAAGTTTTTCAAAATCTGAAAGTTTTCTATTAATTATAGATTTTGCTTGCTGTAAATTTTCATTAACAAATAAATTATAATCCTTTAAGTATAACATATAATATCATTTTATATTTTTAATATATATTAAAAATATAAAATGTAAAATGATATTAACAAAAAAATATAGATTATTATGGGATATAACTACAAATGAAATATTAGTAAACCCATATATAGAATATACTAATTCATCAACAAATACAAATACAAATGGGTATTTTGAATCTGATAATATAAATAATATAAATGATGTAATAAATACTAATAATTTATATTATAATGATGATATGGATAATGATAATATAGATGGTGATGTATTACAATAAATCTAATGTTAAATATACAAAATCTATATCGTCATCAGATGATAATTGAAATGGAGCATCAACAACTCCTATATTAGTATTCCAATATAATTGATCACCTTGTTCTTCTTGCCCAAATGATCTAAATGATAAACCAGAATCACCAGAAAATGCACAATAACATCCGTTATGTGTACCTACATTAACTTCAACACCATTAACATAAACCCTAATACCACATTGTGGAATATTAGTCACAGATTGATTTGTTGCTAAACTAGTTGTTCCGGATTGTGTTATATTTGATGTTAAATTTAAATCATCACTTGAATATGATAAACTAGTTAATCCACTATCTATTGCATTCTCTACATACTCTTTTGTAGTAACATGAGTTGGATCAGTTATTGATTCTGTTGTTATTGCAAGATTATTTTGTGTTATAGTAGCATCTGCTATTTGTTTTCCTTTAATTTTCATAAATTATTATTTTTTTCATTTTTATTATATATTAAAAATAAATTATCATATTAAAAATAAATTATCATATTTATCATAAATATTAAAAAATATTTGTTTAATACAATTAATTAATTTATATTTGTATTCTAATTTAAATATAAAATTATGTCTAGACTTCACAAATGGAATAAAGAAGATGCAATTTTAACTCTCTACTATGTCAAGTATAACCTAAACTCCCTACCTGTTAAAGATGAAGAAGAATTATCTACTTGTATAATTGGTTCTACAAAAGCTTCTCTTAATATGCAAGCAGCAAACATAAGGTATATTTTAGGTGATGAACACTATACCTTATCAGACTATTCTAAAATTCAAGAGGAAGTAGTAAATGAATATAACACTTTGTCAGAATTAGACTTAAGACAAGTTGTAATTGATATTATATCAAAAAGAGACGTGGAATCAAATATTCAGGAACTTAGAATCAGAAAGAAAGAAAAAGAAAGAAAAGATAAAGAAAAATCCAAAAAACTTGAACTTGATGAAATTTTCAGAAAAATGGGAAAAGATCCTAGTAAAATGAGAAAAGTAGTATAGTTAATAAATAATTCATTTACATATAAACAATTTTAATCATTAATACTATAATTATTATTAAAAAATAATGTAGTATGAATGATTAAAATTGTTGCGCATCTATCTGACATCCATATCAGAAAAAATCCAGAAAGACATGCCGAATATAGAGAAGTATTTGAAAAATTATATAAAAAATTAGAAGAACAAAAACCAGATAGAATAGTAATTGCTGGTGACTTATATCATGATTTTATTGATTTAGAAGGAGAAGCAGAAATTCTTATGGGAGAATTTCTAAATAAACTATCACAACTTACTGATAAAGTTATAATAATTAGGGGCAATCATGATATGCGTAAAAAGCAAAAGAAAAGAAAAGACGTTGTAGAAACAATAACCACTCTTATAAATAACCCAAAAATAATATACTACAATAAATCAGATTTTTATGTTGATGATAATGTTGTATGGGTAGTTCATCATCACTTAGAAGGAGTAAATCCTTGGTATGATATCCAACATACTAAAGATAACACCAAAATTTATATAGATTTATATCATGATCCTATACAAGGATGTAAAGGTCATAATGGTTATCCATTAAAAAATAAAAAATATAAAACATCTGATTTAAAAGGTGATTTTGGTATGATCGGTGATATACACCTACATCAAGTATTTGATGATAAAATCGTTTATCCCGGTAGTTTAATTGGTCAAGATTTTGGAGAACCAACATCACCACATGGGTACTTATTATGGGATTTAAGTTTAAGTAAATTTGATTATATAGAATTACCAAATCCATATAATTATATAAATTTCACAATAAAAGAAGGTACTGATTATAATAATCTTAATTTAGAACATGAATTATTAAACCCATTATCTAATATAAAGATAAAATGGAATGATATTAGTGCAAATATTAATTTCGAAAATGAAGTAAAATTAAGAAATTATTTTAAACATGCTCATCATATAAATAATATCAAAATTGAAAAGAATGCGATATACACTGATGTATCTGGTGTTAAAATGATTAATGAATCAGTAGATGTATTAAATCCATCAACCCAAAGAGATATATTTATTGAATATTTAGAAACAAATGGATATAAAAAAGATTTTATAGATGAAATATTAAAAATAGATGATATTATTAATGATAGATTAAATGTATCATTAAATAAAGGCATTACATGGGGTATAGATAAAGTATTTTTTAATAATTTTAAATCTTATGGCGATGATATTGAAGTTGATTTTTCAAAAATGGACACTAGTAGTATTATACAAATAAACGGTATAAATCAACAAGGAAAAACAACTATATTAGATGCTATATCTTATATTCTTTATGGAAAAACTACAACTACAACTAAAAGAGAAAAAAATGGAGATAATAGATATATTAATAATAAGAGAGATTTAAATTATTGTAATGGAGGTGCTGTTATAACTATTAATGATGAAGTATATACTGTTATAAGAACAACAGAAAGAAAATGGAATAAATCTAAAACTGAAATATCATCATGTTCATCTAATGTTGATTATTATATAGGAACCGATATTTCAGAAGAAAATAAATTAACAGGAGAAAGAAGAACAAATACACAAAAACTTATTGATGATTCTATAGGTGATTTTGATGATTTTATAAGACTAGTATTAACAAATGCTGATAATTTAAACTCATTATTATCACTTGATAGATCAGTATTTATTGATTCTATAACAAGAGATGCAGGTTATGATATTTTTGAAAAAAAATTAGAAGAATTTAAAAATTATAGAAAAGAAATAACTAAAAATAGAATTAGTATTGATATTCAATCACATAATGATAAAATTGAAGAAATAAATTTAGAAAAAATAGATATTGAATTAAATTTAGAAAATATTAATAATGATATAGAAATATTAGAAGATAGTAAACCATCAATAGTATTAGAAAAAGAAAAAATAATAGAATCATTAGAAAAGATTGATGAAAGTCTATATAATTTTGATATAGAAGATGTTAATAAAAATATTAACGAAGAAAATGATAAAATAAATAAAAGAGAATTACAATTAAAAAAGATTGAAGAAATAAAAGAAGAAATAAAAGATTACGATAACTCTGAATTAATTCAAAAAACAGATAAATTATCAGAAATTAAAGATATTATATCAATAAAAAAATCAAATTTAAAAGATTTCGATATTAAAATATCACAACTTAATAATAAAGTTAGTACAATAAACTCTAATATTAAAGATATTGTTAATGATTATATAACTGATCTTAAAATAAAAATTAGTGATAATGATACAAAAATCTATAAATTAAAAGATGAATTCAATTCTAAAATAACTAATTATAAATCTGATTTAAAAGATAAAGTTAATAAATTAGAAATAGATAAAAATAATTTTAGTAATGATGTATCTAATTATATGGAACAAGGTAAAACTCTTAAACAAGAAACCACATCATTAATAGAAAGTTTAGATCATGTTTGTATTACATGTCATAGACACATGGATGATGATTCTAGAAAAGTTGTTAATTCTAAGATAAATGACAATAGAAAAATAATGTTAGACTTAATGGATAAAGTTCAAGATTTAAAAGTTAAGATAACTGAACTAACAAATGAAATAGGTGAAATAAATAATAAATTAGATATGATTTCTAAAAAAGATTATTCTTTTGATAATAATTTAAATGAATCATTTGACAATACATTATCTTTTATAAATGAATATAAATCAAATAATGAAGAAATAGAAAAGATTATTGAATTAATTAGAAATAATAATTATCCATTAGATTTAAAATCTAAATTATTATTTTTAAATGAAGATAAATCAGAAGTTATACTAGAAATATCAAGATTAGAAGATGATAAAGTAAAACTTAATAGAGAAATTGAAGATGAAAATGATAAGTTAGATTTATTAAATAATGAAGTTAAATTATTAAAAGAAGAAGAAGAAAAATACCAAAAGAAAAAAGAATCTATTCAATTGGAAGACAGAATTAAATTAGATATTGAAAAGTCAAATAATTTAATTGAAAGGTATAATAATCAAATAGATAATTATAATAAAGAATTACATAAGATAGAAAAAAATAAAGAATTAAAAGAAAAAATTGATAAATTAACATTAAAAATTAATACTATTGAAAAAAATATAAAAGAAACTAATACTATTAAAAATAATATTGAGAAAGATATTCATGCAAAAAATATTGAAATACAAAAATTTAAAAATGATATAAAAACATTCGAAAAACAGAAAAAACAAGATGAAATATTGGATTCTTATATGAAGTGTGTACATAGAGACGGATTACCTAGTTTCTTATTAAAGAAAAGTATTCATATTATAAATCAAGAACTTAATAATATTTTAAGTGATGTAGATTTTACTTTATTCTTTGATGATAACTTAAATCTTAAACTATCACATGATATTAGAATGGATATATCTCAAAATGCAATTGAATCTAGTGGAATGGAAAGAACATTCTGTGCAATTGCATTAAAAATTGCATTAAGGAAGATTAATAATAAATCAAAACCGAATATTATATTATTAGATGAACTATTTGGAAAACTAGTAGAAAGAAGCGTAGAATTATTAACTAGTCTAGTTGATTCAATTAAAAATGAAGTTGATAAACTTATTATTATTGAGCACGTTAACCCATTAAATTATGATTATCTAATAGAAGTAAATAAAGATGAAAATGGTATTTCGAATTTAAAAATAGATTATTAAAAATGAATTATAGTGAATATATT
>Ga0265295_1007466_pt1 | contig 12577 bp, 8 predicted proteins | sample Munlansysbiofilm_FD_192503 | JGI IMG/M metagenome (GOLD analysis project Ga0265295, IMG submission 192503) | Leachate microbial communities from a municipal landfill in Southern Ontario, Canada - Methane capture system biofilm | ecosystem: Engineered > Solid waste > Landfill > Unclassified ... | reverse complement strand
TTCCTGCCATGTTAGTATATACATATGGTAACCATGTGTATATTAATTTAACGCTATTATGTTAGGAAGTTGACGGGCTGTATCCCACCATTGAAATGGCGGGGATTAGCCCTTACTTGCTTCTAAACTCTGGAAAATATATTTCAAGAGGAGGATTCTATAATTGGAAGTAGTAAATCAAAGCCCATGGTAAAAATTCATTAACTTCATATAGAATTTGTCTCCATCTAGCTTGAAATTATAAGATGATGTTCGTATGATGAATGCTATAAGTAACAAACTCTTGATAAAAAGAGACGAGTCTTTTGATGCTCTTCGTGGAATTGCAATAATAGCCGTTGTAGCAATTCATGCGAGTGGTTATATTTTTGGTTCAGAAGTCGTTTCTTCAGCTAGTAATGATTTTAACGTAGCGTTCTTATATCGACAAATTTTAAATTTTGCAGTCCCGGTATTTCTTTTTATATCTGGATATTGGATGTCCAATAAAAAAGTCGACTCTTTTGAGGGATATAAGCAATTTTTGATACAACGATTAAAACGAATTGTTATACCATATTTATTTTGGTCCATATTTATTTTGTCATTCGTGACGACTAGAACTCAAGTTTTTGATGCACAAGAAATATTGTTTAAGCTCCTAACTGGAGGTGCAATTGGACCGTACTATTTCATAATATTAATTGTCCAGTTTTATATGTTAACACCAATATTCCAGCGTGTTAATAAGAACTTATACGGTTTCATTTTAATATTACTTATTAATTTTTTAAGTCTTTCATTTTCATATATTACTAGACTATATTTTGGTTCGTCTTTTTTTTCATCATTATCTGTATATGCAATGCCTTTTTATGCATGGATTATTTTTTATGAACTTGGACTAATATATAGAAACTTTGACAAATATAAAATATCTAACCATGCAGCCACTTTAATAGTGATATCAATTATTTTTGCACTTGCAATGAGCTTATTTGAAGCGAAAATTGTCTTCACAAAATATAATAATTTAGAATTCGCTACATCTGCGGTAAAATTTTCTTCATTTTTATACTCTGGATGTTTCATCACAGGATTTTTGTATATTAGACAAAAAGTGAGTAAATGGCCAAATCTACTTATTTCACTTGGAAACTATTCATTTGGGATTTACTTGATACATATTCCGGTTCTTTGGGCACTTGTAGATTTTTTGAAAGACACTATTTTCAGAGATGGTATTAACTACATTATTCAACCTGTTTTCCAATTAATCGTTGTCTTTATGACTATAATTATATGCTGTGTTTTTATATTCACAAGTAAAAAAATATTACCAACGAATATTCACAACACGTTATTAGGTTTTTAATTTATCATACTCTATTTTATATTTTTGTACATCCAACTGATTTTTAAGTACCCAAAAATCGGTTTGATGATTCACTTACAAAGTAAAAAAGTTGAAAACGAAAAATAGGCTACATGAAATTGGAGACTGAAAACGGATACTTTTTATCCTGACTTTGACAGTTATATAACCCAAGTTTGACAGAAACACACATTGTGTAATGTCAAAATGGGCTTCATGCCTCTGTTTTCTTTAGACAATTCTAGTTTTTTTCTTGCATCTTATGATTATTTGAAATTTTTCATTTTATCAAAATGTAGTGTGCCAGTGCAACGTGTTTTGTGTAACAAAATACTATATGAATTAGTAGAATCTGTCAAATTAGGGATAAAAATAAGTGCTTTCTGTTTTGTGTTATTCGGTCCAATGAACATCACAAAACAGAAAGCATTCCCTACAACCCACTTTCCGCAGATGTCCTTTCAATTTTCATAATTTTTCCTGCTATCGTTTTTTCTGAAAATTGCTCTGGTAACTCAAACATATGTTTTCGAAATATCCCCCAATTTTTGACCTTTTGCCTTCATTAAAATACTTTCAGTTCCCATTTCCAAAGCTTAAGAACCTATCCGAAAAGTCCTGCTGCTCTGAATGTTATCCATGTACATGCGAAATGAAGCATAGCAAGGTAATTTTCAATTTTCTTTTCCCATCTTATAAGCAGTCTTCTGAATCTATTTAACCAAGAATGTGTCCTTTCTACAACCCACCTTCTTGCCCTGAAACCTGGTATCTCTATTCTTATGTTTTCTTCTCCACGACTTTTTATATGGGCAGTATAACCATATTCTTTAACCAATTCTCAGATATCAGGAAAATCATATCCTTTATCCATACAGACATTCTGAATTCCCTCATCTGTAGACGGTCTTTTAATAATTATGGAATCAAAAGTCTCTTTTACAAGCTTTTTATCGTGGCGATTTGCACCATCAACAGTTACTGAAAGTGGCATACCTTTACCGTCTGTTAAAATACTCCTTTTTGTACCGGTTTTACCACGATCAGTTGGATTAGCTCCGGTTCCTGATCCACCTAATGGTGCTTTTGTCATAGCGCCATCAATTGCTTGCCATTCCCACTCCAATCCATTTTTAGTATCGTACTCCATTAGACCAGCTTGCCACATGTTCTCAAAAAATCCAGATTTTTGCCATTCCTGAAATCGATCGTGCACAGTGCTTGGAGCTCCATAAAATCGGGGCAAAGATTTCCATTGGCAACCAGTACGAAGAAGATAGAAAATACCACTCAGGATTCTCTTATCATCTTTTCTAGGTCTTCCAGGCTTCTTTTTGGGTTTAGGGAGAGGTAATAATGGTTTGATTTTATTCCAAAGCTCATTAGAGATCTCGTAGTCAGGTACGTTTTTTCGTGTTGCCACTAATCAATATTACCATAAAAGATAATTATTCTACTTTTCGGATGGGCTCTAAGTTGAAATAACGACTGCAAATTTTGAATAATTCTCCAAAAACGATAGCAAGAAAAATGTTATTTTTTTGAAGACTTCTGCGGAAGGTCGATAATAGATTCAAGATTATATAAAACTAAGTCAATGATTTAGGGACACGACCCAAAAATGGAAAGACCATTCATCCCTCGAAAATTACTGTAATACAATGACATAATATTATACTCATCTCAAAACGTAATATCCAATTACAAATAAATTCATTGAAGACAATGAAATTATAAAACTGCATATTCTAAATTTTTTCTGCTTAAAGGAGGTAACTAAAGAATTTATTTTATATATAACAAATTTTTGCCTTAAGACGCTATTGAGGGCGTTTTTGTTAGTAAAACAATGTCTAGTATAATAATCATGGGGGATAAAGGGCGAAGTATTTGGGTCTCAGCCCTTTTTGAAGGAATGAAGAGATAATCAAGTTTCTGTTGCTCAGATATCCTTAATCTACGCGATTGAAACTTTGCTTTTGGCATCCTCTGAAAATTCCTCAATATATTGCTTGATTGTGTAAAAGGTTACATTTCCAACGGGTTGATGGAATTAAAAGAAAAGATGCAGAGGATTCACGGGATGCCGAGATGAAGACCGATATACTCGTGACCTTTAGCACTTACGAAGCAACGAGGCAGTGTCACGAATTTGCTTTAAATTTACAGCAAATTTTTGAATACTGTTGTAAAACTGATCTACTTATCTCGGATTCTGGACTCAAAAATCTCTTAAAATTTGTAATTTTACACAAAAATTGTAATATTGCCAAGCAACATAGTTATGATTTTCTGCAGACATCTTAATAGAAAAGATTAAAAAGTTTAGTTTTAAAGATGTCTAAGAAGGGGGGGAGAGCATGTTCAAAGCTAAACATTTAATTATACTTTGTATTATAACTTTATTTTTTATTTATCCATGTAATGCTCAATATATAGACTTAGCTCCAACTGAAGATTCGAACACATACAGTAACTATGCTACCACAAACTATGGAAATTCTCCATATTTGGAAACTAAGTATAACGAGAAAAGTACATATCTAAAATTTTATGTTCCTACTTACGTAAGTTCAGCCAAACTTAATCTATATTGTACTGAGGCAACTGGTAATGCATATGTATATGCAACCTCTCCTGATTGGAATGAAAGCGGAGTGACCTGGAATAATCCCCCAAGTGTGGAATACCCTACACGATTATCTGAAATCCCAATGCCAACGACAAACACTTGGTACACAATTGATGTTAGTTCTGTAGTGTCGGAGCCTGGGTATTACTCGTTTGAGTTAAAGTCACAGTATGCAAGTCGGCACACGTACAATTCATCAGAAGCTTTAGCAAATACTCCTTATTTAAAAACTGAACCCTCTCCATACACAGATATAATTTTCAATAATAAAACGAATGATACTAACCGCACATTCCTAGTTAATACCGACGACTGTATCAGATTCTCGATAACTCCTCCGGATTCAGAAAATATAACTACTTATCAATGGCAACTAAATAAAACAGATCAGCCTGCGACATCATCATATTTTGATTTTATAGTTCCAGCTTATGATGAAAGACAGCCCTCTACGGGTATCTGGGAAATTTGGGTAAATGCCACTTATACAAATGGGACGAGTATATACAAAGAATGGCTAATTTCTTCATTACCTGAGTCAGAAGCCCCTGACTACATAGAATATTTTAGCGATCTGAATAATACATTTAGACCTGGATTCGCTGCTGATCCTTGGGGAAGATATCCGCCTTTTTATACTACAAGCAATAATTACATTTCAAAAGGTTTCCTTACAGGGTCAAGCTCTTCTTCTGGAACAACCATGCTTATAGATAACAATTTTGACATTACATATGGCACATTTAAATTCAAGATTAGAAATCCTGGATGTGTTGATGTAGTATACTTCAAAGTACTCGGAGAGTATGGAAATTGGAATTATGTACCGGATGGAAACGGGTTCCATGATTATTATGCTATATTAAATGGCGAAATATCGGAGAAAAGCTACATACCAATTTCAAGAAGGTGGATAGGACAAGCTCCTTCAATGCATTTTTGGAGAACGGATGATGCTCAATGGAAAGAAATCACACTTATACATACCTGTGATGATTGGTGGAGTGCATGGGATAATGGAGTTCAAATTCCAGGTAATTATCAACATTTCGCGGATGCATTTTCAAACGCAATAACATTAACAATGACTGCGAACAATCTTCTTGAAATGGACTGCATAGAAGTTTATAAAGACAAATATCTTTACCCAAATTCAAGAATCAGCTATGGCTCATATCCAAAATGGTGGTGTGTAGCAAATCCATCTGATGGATTCTTAAACCCAGTTGAGGAAAACGGTATCATAGCTTTTGGCCAGAATCTTACATTGGAATCAATTTCAGATTCAATAAATAATGACAGCCTTATGACTTATGACACCGTTACAAATACAGCAATAATAAAAACAAATCTTTTCATCGAAGCAGGTGGCAAATTAAATATTACGGATGAAACATTACTATTCGACACGTCTACTAATTCGCTTGATATAAATCTAATGATACATTCAACTTTCAATGTTGAAAATTCTACAATTTCCACGATTGGCAATAATCCGATTAGGTGGAATCTAGCAAGCGCAGCAACCGTTAGTGTATTCAACCCGAACATTACTAAAAGCGAAACAGACAGAACATCATCGTTGTATTATGAAAGAAAAAATTCCATATATGATTTTGGTGGTCGTTTTATTATACAAAATTCTATGATAAATAATACTTGTAATTTATTCCTTGATGGTGCTTCTGAAATTGTACTAAACAATGTAGTGTTTTCTAATCATAGTAGTAGCGATTATGGAGATTACACATTACGTGGATCATATTACGGACATAATAATGCAAAAAATCAATCAAAAGGTGAAAAAGCATTATGGATAGTTCCAAGAAACGATCTGGCAAATTTCATGATTAATAACATATCTTTTGTAAACCCTAAATCAGACATTGATCTGAAAGTAGTTGGCGGCGAATGGATATTCAATTCTACAACTGTAAAAAATTGTGATTTGTCAGGTGTCGATATCAGCACAAAAAAAGCATACAAGATGGTATATTTCGTCCATTATTGGAATCTTACAGAACATTCAGATTTCTCACTTCTAAACTGCAAATTCAATGAGAGTAAATTAAACGTAGAAACAAACCATTCAAAACTTGAAACAAAATATTATGCTGATATAGTTGTAAAAGATGCATCAGGAAATCTCATACGAAATGCAGTAATTACCCCAAATGCTTCAAATGAAGAATATGAAGCTGAAAATCTGCATAAATGGGATTGGTACATTTCAGATGGATATGGCCCAGGGCAAGGGGGTGCATCTGATTATGCACCGGGATACTATGATGAAAACGGAACTTTAGTAGGAAATATTCAAAATATTACATATTCAGGCGGGTCATATGTACGCTGGTATAACGCACAACCTTTAATTTCTGCTACTACAAATACAGATGGTAGAACTTCTTTGCCATCTGAAAACGTGAATAATTCAGTAGTTCTTACCGATTATGTGTTAACAAACGAAACAGGAAAAATATCGAAAGAATCAATAGAATATGACTTTGCGATAAGATCTCCGGATTCAAAATCGGTCTACCTCCAAGGCGTGAACCCAGATCCAACTTGGTACAGGCAAAACCCTTCCTTAAGTACGTACACCATCACAGCAATAATTCCAGATAACTCAACGGGCCCACACATAACCGGTTTTGCACCAGCTAAAGAAAACCCATTCAACTCAGGAGAGAAGAAAAACTTCAGGATCTGGACTGATGAACCTCTAACCAGTATGGAATGGCGTGTTAATGGATCATCTGTTCTCAAAGGATCCCTTAATTATACATGGACTGTAACAGACAGGAATACTACAATTGAATTCATAGGGTCCAATTCCAATGGTACTGTCAACCATATCTGGCCGCTGGGTGAAAGTCCCGATGAACCTTCAGTCCCGGATGATAACCCAGCTCAGGAAATTCAATTCTCACCTTCGGACTCGGAGATTACCCTGAACGTAAGCGAAAAAACTCTTTTCAGCGTCAGCCCGGATGTCTTCACAACAAAAGAATGGTACATTAATGGATATCCGATCCAGAACAACACAACTTCCATGACCAGGTGCTGGAGCACAGCAGGCACTCATGATGTAACATTCAAAGGGGCCGGAAGCGAGGAACCCGTATCACATACCTGGACTGTGAACGTAGTTGAAGAAAAGAAAAACGATGAAGAGAGTACCGAATCAATAATCGCAATAGCTCCTGAATACCAGATCGTTAAGCCGAAACAATCTTTTGGTCTGGATATAACTGTTGATCCCTCAGCCCCAATCATCGGCACACAGCTTGACTTCGAATTCAACAGCTCAATGGCATCAGCAAACAGTGTAATCGAAGGAGATCTCTTCAAACAGAAGGGAGCGTCTACTTTTTTCAACGAGGGAGATATTAACAGCAGTGAAGGGATAATCAAGCATATTTACGGCCTCATAATAGGCACATCAAACGTATCTTCACCCGGAACTTTTGCAACTGTCAACCTGACTGCAGGAAACAGGACAGGTATAGCAAAATTCAGCCTATCGAACGTGCTCATCAGCGACATAAATTCAAAATCCGTTCCGTATACTGTTACAAATGCGACCGTGCTGATAGACACTGCTCCGGCAATAGACCCTATCTGCTGCCCGAAATCAGTTGATGAGAAGAGTAACCTGGCTTTCAAAATAAGCGCTAAAGACGCAGACGGAGACAGGCTCATCCTTTCAGCATCAGGGCTTCCTGAAGGTTCAAGCTTCAACAGAACATCCGGAGCATTTGCCTGGACGCCGGCTGTAGGGCAGGCTGGAGTTTACACGATCACCTTCAAGGTAAGTGATGGGTACCTCACAGATTTTGAGAATGTCACTGTGACAGTAAACAAACTGAATAATCCTCCAGTCATTAATTTCTTCGAACCCATTAACGGCTCGTCCTTCAGCGAAGGGGAAAGGATCGGGATTTCAGTAAACGCAACCGATGCGGAAAAGCAGGCACTGAACTACTCTATCAAAATCGATGGAGTAATGTACAGCTCCGATCCCGCCTATATCTGGGAAACAGACTATTCCAGCAGTGGAAACCACACCATAGAAATATCGGTAAGCGACGGCATTGATGAAGCCAAAATGCAGCACATAATCTCCATAACCGACTGCCACCCACGCTACGACGTAAATGAAGATGGCGTGGTAAATATTCTGGACATAACAAACGTAAGCAGGGAATACGAAACAACCGTTAGCAAGCCATACCCACGCTACGACACAAATCAGGATGGAGAGATAAACATACTGGACCTCACTCTGGTAGGACACCATTTCGGGGAAAAGGTAGAATGAAACAGACAGGCACAGGCGTAATAACCTGTGCTTATCCGCTATTTTGCATTTCGATGGAAAACTGGGAGGGGAAACCATCGACCCGGATGCTTGACAAAAATATTAAGTCGTAAATCATGAAGTAACCTGATTAAAAGGATTAAAAAAATCAAATCGTAACCTTTTAGAAAAACAAGATGGGAGTGGGATAAATGAGAAAAAGTATAGTCAGTAAAAGTATAGTCAGTCTAATTGCACTAATAGCAATTCTTGCCTTCTTGAGTTCAACTGCAGCAGCTGCATCAAAAGTAACACTTCAGCCGTCATCTAAAAGTGTCTATGCAGGGGAAAATATCACATTGAATGTCGTCGTAACTCCGGATACTCAGATCTCAGGCATACAGTTCGACCTTGAATATGACGGTTCATTATTCCAGGCAGCAGATGTGACTGAAGGCAACCTGTTCAGCCAGAGCGGTCAGAAAACATTTTTCAGCCCCGGGCAGACCGGAAACGGAAGGTTCAGTAATATTTACGGCTGTGTCCTTGGGAGTTCAAGTGTCTCAACTCCTGAGACCTTTGCAACCATAACCCTGAAAGCAAACACCGGGGTGCAGGGCACTTCTCAGTTTTATCTGAAAAACGTAACTATAAGCAGCTCCGCATCAAAGCCTGTGGATGTAAGACTGGTAAATACAGGTATTACAATCTCGGATTCGGAGGCGAAAAAACCAAGGGGACTGCTGGGGAAACTGATTGAAGGCATTCTGGGTTGAATCTGAAGATCTAATTCTTCAGATTTTCAAATTTTCACTTTTGAAATACCCTGTTTTTTCTAGAATTTTAAAATTTTAAGACGATCTAATTTTTAACCATTTACACTCTTCCCGGAAGTAAAATTCCCATAATACAGAAAACAGAAGTCAACAAAAACATTGCATAAGTTGCCTGCTTTTCAGTTACCCTGTAGTAGTAAGGCAGGACCCATTTAAGAGTAAGAGGGTTTGGGACTTCCAGGGTGCCGTCTTCCCTGACTTTTCCGAACTTGACATGCGGGTATTTTTTAATTTTCCAGTAAACATACATAAGGAAATTAACCGTATGTGGGATCAGCATAATAAAACCGCTTATGATGAAGCCCTGGATAACGATAATCGTCCCGATTGCTGCTCCTACGGTAAGTGAACCGACATTTCCCCAGAAAATCCTGGCTGGATACTGTTCGTAAAGATAAAAACCAATTGTAGCTCCTGTAATGGCAACAACGGATATTATATTCTCAACATCACTGATCAAAATCGACTTTATGATCAGCGAAACAAGGACAAGTATAGCCAGTCCTGAAGAAAGCCCGTTAAACCCGGAGTGCATATTAACAAGGTTTGATGCGACCAGCACATAGGTCGGGACTATGAACTGGAGGTAAAGGATTCCAAGTTCCAGGTCTCCAACACTTGGAAGGGTGACCGCAGTATGAGTCGCGTACTGGATAAGCGGATAAGAACAATAATACATAATCAGCAGCTTTGAAGATCTGCCGATGTTAATCATATCATCAAGGACACCAAAAAGCCCGAAAAGCGCAATGACAATCATCGCAACATAGTTTGTGGATGTGAACTTAAAAAAAAGTGAGTTCATGGAAAGGGAAAGCATTGCGATCAGCAAAATTGCAGTCCCTCCGCGGTCTGCAATTGTCGGCGTGCCTTTTTTGTAAACATCCTTTGCTACAATATTATTTTCGGTCAGCTTCCGGATAAAGTATGGCATTGCAGCTGCAGTTACTATCAGCGGGACAAGAAAATTGCTTGTAAGCATAATATTTTGAATAAACGAAGCGGAACTGAATATCATTTTTTACTTACCCTCACCAGTACGTTTCATATTTTACCTGACACGAAAATAAAGGCTGTATTTGGTTTAAAACATTAAAAACATAAATATAGAAATACTTATCGAAAATATTGATCATAAATTATCCCGGAATATACATGAAGTGTCATGATGGTAGTTCCGGGTTAATTAAAATTAAACCTCCTTTTCAGGAAAAACAGCATAAATAGCTCTGAATACCACCGAGAGAGCTCATAAAATGAATAAGAATTATTTCTCGAATTTTATTGTTAACCGGTTGTTAAAACAAAGAATTTAAATGCTCTTCATGTGATAAACCTTAAAGATAAAATGAAAAAACCTGAAAAATCTCGCTTTTTTATTATAATTACAGTTTTATATGCAATAATGGTTTTTTACCTGTCAGTTAGCTCCGGCGTGGGAGATATCAAGCGCTTTCTCAAAATGGACCTTGGATACCCGCTTAGAAACTTCCTAGTTGCCAACGACATGTCTTCCATATCTAAATTTATGATTGACTGCCTGCACGCTGTCCAGAAAGCATCCTTAGACCCCGGGCATATAGGTATTTACTTTGGATTTGGAGTGCTGCTATATTTTGTTTTCTTGAGTTCAAAAAATCCAGGGATGGTAAGAAACTCGGCAGCCTTTGCAGTATTTATGGGAACTGTTTACGGCATACTGAACGAAATATTCCAGAGCCTTCTTCCTTATCGGACAGCAAGTGTTGAAGACGCAGTTTCAAATCTCATAGGTCTGTTGCTTGCACAGATTTTTGTGATTCTTTTTGTACTGGCGTTAAAGTCAGTCCTGAACAGGAGAAAAAAGGTTGAAGCGCCGGCGGATTAAAATCAAAATTAAAAAATAAAAATAAAAAGGTAAAAAACTAAAAAACAGGGAAAATAGCAACTTAACTGTTTGTAAGAGAAAAGGAAAGCTTTTACTTTCCTCTATTTAACTTTCCTCTACTTTTCTCCTTCCCATCTCAAAAGCCCTGATATTAATCTCAATCGTCTTCTTTGGCACAAGAGCTTTAACACTCTCAAGCAGAACTTCTTTCGAAATGGGCAGGTAGCCGGAAACTGCCCCGACCATTGCCACATTCATTGCAAGCCTGCTCCCGGCTTCATGAGCCAGTTCATCTGCATTAAAGGCTTTAACAACATATTTTTCAGAAAGAGCATCAAGGATTTCCTGGACTTCAGGGTACTTTGAAAGGCCCGAAGTAACAGTGACGGGAACAATTGGCTGTGTGTTTACTATAATTACTCCGCCGTCCTTCAGGAAATCAAGATACCGGACAGCTTCCATGGGTTCAAGGGCAAGCATGATATCCGCACCCTTTTTAGGGATCATTGAGCCCAGGTCAGAGCCCAGCCTGATGTGGTTTACAACCGAACCTCCACGCTGTGCCATGCCGTGAGTCTCGGCTGCTCTGATAGGGATGCCTGACATGACTGCGGCTTTTCCAATGATATCCGAAGCAAGAATTGCTCCCTGACCGCCGACCCCTGTGATAAGGAGGTCGAGTTTCTTCTCTCCTGCTCTTTCGCTCATCTCTTCACCTCCCGGATAGCATCAAATTTGCATATCTGCGCACAGACTCCGCACCCGCTGCACAGGGAAGTGATTACAGCGCACTTATTTTCTTCGTCAAACTCAATTGCCGGGCAGCCGAATTTAACACACTGTTTGCAGCCTTCACACTTTTCAGGGTCAACGATATAAGGGACTCTTTTGATCCCTGCCCTTTTTCCGGAGATCACGCAGGGCTGTTTTGCAATGACCACGGCTGTCCCTTCAAATTCCTTTGCGGCTTTGAAAGCTTCCTGGGTCTCTTCAAGATTGTAAGGGTCAACTACAGTTACAAACCCTGCACCCATTGCTTTACAGAGTTCGGCAAGTGAAACCTCAACTGTAGGCTCTCCTGTGACCGTAAAGCCGACTCCCGGATTTGGCTGATGGCCTGTCATTGCAGTTATGCGGTTATCAAGGATGGTGACCGTAATATTGGCTTTATTGAAGACCGCATTCAGGAGAGAATTCATGCCTGTATGGAAAAAGGTCGAGTCCCCTATAGAACAGCAGATGGGGCGCTTTTCCCCTGCATGGTAAAGCCCCGACGCAATGCTTATGCTTGAACCCATGCAGAGCGTTGTCTCAACGGTCCCGCTCTGGATCCCAAGGGTATAGCAGCCGATGTCACTCGGGTAAATAGCGTCCTTTCCGAAAACTTTTTTCATGGAATAAAAGGTCGCCCTGTGGGAACACCCTGCACAGAGAGAAGGAGGGCGAGGTGCAAGTTCAAGGGGGACTTTTCCGGAGTCGGGCTCTATATCCAGGTCAAAAGCTTTCCTGAGGGCTTCAAGGAAGGCGCTAACATCCAGTTCACCTTCCCGCGAAACAAAACCTCCTTCTTTTCCGAGAACGGAAA
>Ga0265295_1007465_pt1 | contig 12578 bp, 12 predicted proteins | sample Munlansysbiofilm_FD_192503 | JGI IMG/M metagenome (GOLD analysis project Ga0265295, IMG submission 192503) | Leachate microbial communities from a municipal landfill in Southern Ontario, Canada - Methane capture system biofilm | ecosystem: Engineered > Solid waste > Landfill > Unclassified ... | reverse complement strand
CCCTCTCCGATAAAGATATCGGTAACCAGGTTTTCTCCCGCTGCCAATTGATATGTATTCCCCAGGTAGGTTACCATCATCGCACCGGAGCAGATGATCTTCGGACACACCCGTTTCCGGCGCCCTACAATTGTCAGGCTGCCCGGTACCGTAATGTTGTAATAATTCCGGATGATCCCATCCTCAAAAGAAAACGTGTCCCATAACCAGGGTTCTAGACTGGACTGGGTTTCGTATTTGTAGGGGTCGACGGTGGCTGTGATGGTGATTGTTGAGCCATATGTCTTCGGTTCTGCCGATGCTACGGTTATGCGGCCGATCCAGTAATAACCCTGGTCTTTATTAAATGTTATTTTCATCTTCTTCCCATGGGCATAGTTGGCCAGCTCTGAAAACTTAGAGTAGTAACTATCTTTCCCCTGGGCCGATTCCAATTTGATCATTATGCTGCGCTGTTTATATTCGATGTCTCCGGAGATTGATTCTGTTAGGTCGATAACGTCGGATGTTCCCGGGATCTCGATCATGACCAGGTTGGGTTCCGGTGACGAAATGGTCTTATCGTTAAAAATAAACCCCCAGTCAGCCGAAACCCATTTTTCGCCAATTTTCACATCTGCTTTCATGCCATCCCCCTTCCTGCTAGACCTGTTTTAACGCCCAGCATGTTATTGATGTCGTCTATTAGGTATTCCGCTATTTTTGTTCCGTTTTGCAGCGTGAGCTGGAGCACCAGCGGCTGTTTCGCTTGTGTATTATTTACAATCCGCTTACTCTCTGTGTTTGTGTATACCGTTTCTCCGCCTCTGAAATTCATTAGTTCCGGTCCGTTTTCTCCTACCCAATGCAGTCCTGGTGTTGCCCAGTTTGTGCCGCCTGCGTAGCCGAAAATAGATGACGGATCAACCCAAGCGCCATTTTGCATAACACCAAAGTGCAAATGCGGTCCAGTGGAGTTTCCGGTCGATCCAACCAGACCGATGGTTTGTAACTGGCTTACCAAATCACCTACATTAACCAATACTTGTGAAAGATGGCCATATAATGTTTCTAGCCCATTCCCATGATCAATGATGACTGTATTTCCATACCCACCGTACCATCCGGCCTGAGTAACCGTTCCTGCTCCTGCTGCTCCAACTGGCGCACCGTATCCAGCACCAATATCGATCCCCATATGGTCCGATGATCCGACGCCTTGAACGTCGTCACGATACCCAAATCCCGATGTAATCCCGCCGCCAACCGGTACGGTTAACCCTGCGAAATCAGAGCCACCAATCCCAATTGACTTAAAAAATTCCGCTGCGCCGGTTCCAACAAAATCAATCGCCGCTTTTAAATTAAAATTCCCGGCCGCAAAAGAACTTTTTATGTTTTCAACCATGTTGTTAACAAACGATGTGATATCCGGAACTTTCATCCCGTTAATCAATCCTTCGATCCAGTTGAAACCAAAACCGTGAGCGATAATTGATGGCGAGTTAATCCCGAGCCCTACTTTAAATTTTTCTATCAGTAAACCAACTATTCCCCCAGCCCCGATTCCAATTGCTTCTTTCTTGGCTTCTTGTCCATCTATTAACCCCTGTCCAACATTTTGGCCAGTTTCGTTCCCGAATTTACCCAACGTCCCAAGTTTTCCAGTTACGGCATTATAAGCACCCACGGCTGCTATGGCCACCTGTGGAGATGCTAAATTAATTCCTGCCCCTAAGCTAGTGCCACCGTTGTAACCTGTATCGTTCATGGCTTCAGGCAGCGGATCTGTTTCCCTCTTGACCGCATCATGTAGATTCTTCGCTGCGTCGCTTGCTTCTGGTGTTGTTGTTACAATCCCTGCTCCGATTCCAGCTGCAGCATGTCCTCCTATTGCGCTCGCCTCGCTAGGTAGTAAATTGAGTTCTTGGGTAACTGCTCGACGTGCTGTCTTTGCTGCCGATCCAATAACAGGAACCCCTGCAATTATCGTATTGCTTAGCGCATTGTTTGATTCATTTCCAGATTTTTTAGATATTTCTGGCATCTGTAATACACCGCTTCCGTATACATTAGCCATCTGCTCGGATGCACTCTTTACTTTCGGTGGCGCCGTTGTGTTGAATTCACTTAAGATCGTATCGATATCTTTCGTCGCCGTTTCTGTTGCAGTGACGGTTGATCCTGCGTTTTTAATGTACGTCTCTTGTGCCGATGGGTCTTTTAAAAATGTTTGATATAGTTCTCCTTCTGTTGTTAATTCTGCTTGCTTTGTTTTTAATTCTTCCATCGACGCTTTTGACTCGTTAAGTTTTGTTGAATACTCAGCATATAAATCGTTTTTTAATTTTTGTTTTTCATTAGCATTCCCTTGCCCATTTTCGATGTCTTGCATCTTTTGTTGATATTCAACTTGGGCCGTATTCGCGTCTAACGTTCCTTTTGTTAACTGTTGAGCGATATCCAACTGTTCTTTCGCATTAGCAGTCAGTGTTTCTAAAACTGCTGATAACCGTATCCGTTCCATCTCCGCCGAAATTACTTCATTGATGGCATCTCTGTTGTTGTTTAACGCCCCGGTGTTTGTATCAACCGTTAAATTTGCACTCGGCATCAATTGATTAAATTGTTCCACCATGACATTTAGCGCCGATAATTCAAACGCTGATTTGTTCTGTTTGTCCGCTAAGTCAAATATCCGATCTGCTAAATTTTTAGCCGCTACTGCCTCTCCTTCTGTTGTCTCTAGTGCTTTCTTCCTTGTTCCAATATTTGATGTTATTGATTCGCTTAACTCTTTGTTATTTTTAATATACTTCTTATCCGCTTCTACTTGTTCGTCCGTCAATGTTGTTGTGCGTTTCAAAACTTGATGTAGCGCAACTCCACCCACGGTCAGTGCCGTTACGCCTAATATTGCTAAGCCTACCGGCCCAGTCAATGCGGTCATTGCCGCTGCCATCCCGCCGATTGCAGGTGTTGCTGCGGTCGCCCCTGTTGTCATTACGCCAATTGCGCCGCTGACGGTACCGATTGTTGTAAGCATCGTGCCACCAGCTTTTAATAAGCTGCCGCTTACGACTAGCAACGGTCCTGCCGCTGCTGCTAAACCCGCCGTAACAATAATTGCTTCTTGCATTTCAGGATTTAGGTCGCTGTACCAATCTGCAACATCGCCGATAATTTCGCCCGTTTCTTCAAGTGCTGGCGTCAAAACTTCTAGGACCGTTTCGCCCAATTCGCTTGATGCGATTTCTATTTTATTAAAAGCCGCTTTTGCGTTATCGGTAGAACTTTCAATTTGTTCATAGGTGTTTTCTACCGCGCCGCCAGCATTGTCCAAGGCTTCGATGTAATCATCTATTTCAAACCGACCGCCCTGGATAGCATCGGCCAGATCCGGCCCGGCTTTTTGGCCAAACACGTCAATGGCCATTGTCGTCGCCGCTGCGATATCTGGTGCTGACTTAATCGCATCCAGTGTGTTTTGGAATTCGACTCTTGAATCTTTTCCTTCAGCCGCCCAGTTTGAAATTGCTTTTTTCATTCCGGCGAACGCAATTTCTGTATTAACCCCAGCTTTTTCCCATCCGGCAAAAATTGCGATGGATGTTTTAGTATCTAACCCCATTGCCCGCATTGGCGCACCGTATTTTGTTAAATTCGTCGTTAATGAATCCATACTAATGCCGCTTTTTTGTGCAGCGACAGTCAGCATGTCGAGAACGGAATTGTATTCATCTGCTTCGATACCAGCATCCGCCATTGATCGGGTTACTAGCTGGATCGCGGAATTGACGTCCGTGTCATTTACTTTTGCGAATTTCAAAAAGTCGGTAGACGCCTTTTCTAGTTTTTCGCCCGTGAATTCAAGGCGCGTGTTTATTTCGCCGATCGCGGCGCCAACATCGCCCAGGTCCTCCGGAGCGTTCGATCCTAAATTTTTGTATATCTCTTCGAGCTCTTCAGCGCTTTCCCCTGTTGCTCCAGTTTTTTTGATAATTGTATCCATTCCGTCGTCAACGTTTTTAAACGCCGCGACAGATGCAGTGCCCAGGGCTATAATTGGAGCCGTAATCCCAACTGTCATTTTCTGTCCGGCGCCAACCATCCCGTCTCCGAGCGCTGTTACTTTCGCCCCAGTCGTATCAAGCGTCCTTCCGAGCGTGTTCCACCCCGAATTTTGCAGCGCGATTGTCTTGTTGTTTGTCTCTAATTGCGATTCTAGTTTATTTAGCTCTGCCGTTGCGGCATTTACCGTCCGCTGCCATGCTAAAGTTTTTTTATCAGCATCGCCATACTCATCGGACGACTTCTTCATAACCGCCGTCGTTTCTTCAACTTTCTTTCGCTGCAGCTCAACTTGCTTGGTTAATATCTCGTTTTGCTTAGTCAGTTTTTCTTGTGATTGATCGTTCTTGTCAAACGCCGATGTTACCGCATTCATTTCAGTTTTTAGCGTTTTATAGCTGTCATTAATTGCAGTAATCGACTTTCTAAATTCTGCTTCTCCCTGTATCCCGATCCGCGGTCCTATATCGTAAGCCATACTCTTTCCCTCCTTTCTATAAAAACGTCAGTGCTTCTTCAACGTTTTTCCAATATTCTTTTTCTTGCTGGTAGCCGAGAACGTCAAGGTATCTAAAAACATCCATCTCATCAATTTCATTCATCTTGTAACCTTCATCCAACCTGGCTACATAAAATAATTTCATCCATTCAAATAGCGTGATTTTTTTACCGGAACCACTGCCGGTTATTCGTTTTTTGTTTCGATTTTCTCCACTAATTTATAGCCAACACCAAAGCATTGATTATTCAGAGTTGCCCAAACTTCATGAGATTCCAGACCTTTTTTGATATCCTCAACCGTGAATTGGTTCTTGTATAACTTTACAACCTGTTCAGCCATCATGTTTAGCTGATTCAGCATTACCTTTTCAGCTTTTACTGTTTCTTCAAATTCCAGCGACTCCCATAGTGCCTCTCCTGTCAATTTTCCAGTGTCGTATGTTTTTTCACCCAATTTAATTTGCATTTATTTTCTCCTTTAATTTTTTTTATAAAAAAATGGGGCTTTTTAGCCCCATCATCATTGCTATCCTTCTGGCACCGGTGCTGGTACCGCTGCTAAAAACGCTGCTACCGTCGTTGGCGTTGTCCCCGCACTTGGATCTAGTTTAAATCGTCTGTGCCCATCGGCGCGCGGCAAAAATGTCGCCTTGAGGGTTGGCGTGGAGAAAGAAGTCTTTCCCTCTTTCTGTTTGCCATCAACACCTGCTTCTTCAAACCGCCCTTTAAGATACCAAAACGCATCGCTTGTTCCGTCTGCTTTTTCTAATTCAAACCCGATCGCGCCATACGGAGCGAGATCGTCCACGTGATCGGACGTGATACCAGTTAACGGATCGAGTGTGTGCCCTAGCATCTTACTTGCAATCAGAGAGGGGAAGCTTGTCACGCCTGCTTCAAATGTTGTTTCTCCAATCGATAACACGTTTTCCTCTGGGATCCCGTCGCCATAAAGTGTGTCATTTGAACTTTTTGTGTCAACCTTGATGCTCATCAATGATGCTACCGGCAGCGGGGCTGCGTATACCATCGCATCTACATCCGTCATTTCTGACCAGACTAAATTTTTAATATTTACATAAGCCATGTTTTTCTCCTTTTTTTAGCAGTGTCACTCCTGCGAGTGCCTACCCTAGTATTTCTTTCGTTCTTTTTTCGATTATTTCGTTCATCTTTTCAACAACTCGTTTTTTTACTTTCTTCATTGCCGGTCTAACAAACGGTTTTGCCACTCTGTAGCTTGTTCCCGATTCAATCGATCGTGCAATTAATTGATACGATACGCCTTTCGGATACTTTTTGCTAGGGTTGTTGTCGTATCCATCAAACCCTACTTTGGCATTCCATCCATTGGCGTCTTTAGTAATTGGCGTGACCCCAAATGCCTCGACAAGTCCCCCGGTTGCTTCTTCTGACACGACCACTTTCAAGTTTTTGCTAATCTCATCAGCAACGATTTCAGTCCCAGCGTAGACCGCCTCTTCAGCTACAGAATCCATGTCCGTCGCTAATCGTTCCAGTTTAATTGCAAAATCATCAGCTGCCATAAACTCGCATCTAGCCATGTTTACACGCCCCTCGGCAGGTTCCACACCCACTCATAATGCGTGATTCCAGTGTCCTCTTCAGATTGTTTCGAATTATATTCGAATGCTATATCGGCAGAGTTTAACCCCTGTTGGATCTGGTCAAACAATGGGTCGTCTTCATCATTTGTGAATAGGTTAATTGTTCCCTCAATTACCTGGCAATTCATTTTCCCGTCGCCGTGTAGGGTTTCGCCTTGAGAATCGTCATCCCAGACAATATACGGCGGTTCTTCTTCCTCTGGGGCAAATGTCCGGTGCGTCTTTGTTGTTATTGCCTTTAAAGTATTCTCAATCTTCGGAAATATCATAAAATTTTCCTAGCCTTTCCATGGTGATCAGCATTGTCGGCGGCTCTCGTTCCTCTGGATATTGCAGGTTAATGATTTGGTACTGTTTCCCATCCTGGAACATGGCTACGCTCGTTGCTGTTACCACTTCTCTGCGCGGGCATTCAATTAGCTTGTCGGCCTTACTATTGTTCTGTTTGGCCAGATTCATTCTGGTAATTCCGACTGTTTTCGCCTTATATCGGATCGTCTCTTTAAAAACCAGGCTTTTCTTTGGCGTTTTCCCTGGTATTGTCGTATTTTTTACTTCATAGATTCTGACAACTCCATCATTAAACGTCTGTTGTTTCTTGGCTTGCGACATATGCTTTCACCTCTTCTGCCTGTTGGAGTGTTAATAGCTCCGGCAAATAATTTTCCATGAATTCCGACAATGCCCCGGCACGTACATACCTGCAGTAATCAAATAACAGTCCCCGGGCCTCCGCTTCAATTGTGTAATCTTGAACCGCGCCCGCGACATTATCGATATAGGCCAGGCCCCTTTTTATGATCCCCGTCAGTTTTTTGTCTGTATCATCATCCTGCCATGTAATGTCCAGCTCGTTCTTTGTGTCGAGAAGCAACTGGTTAAATGCTTCTTCTGTCATCTTCTCACCTCCATACAAAACTGAGGAGCAAGCACGCTGTGCTGCTCCCCTTTAGCTTAAACCTCTTCTTTAGTTGCCACAGTACCTTTAACCGTTACTTCCTGAACTGCCGGTTCTAACCCGCTGATATCTGCATAAACAAAAGCTGTATTGTCCAGCGGTTCACCGTGTCCATACATTTTAACCAGATAAACCCGCTCATCTTCCAGGAACTTGTATTCGTCAGAATACTCAATTTTCCCGGACAAGGCCGTCCCGATCCCCATGAAGTATCTTTTCGCAAGCCCAAAGATCGCCTTTCCGGTTGGCACCTCTGTCGATTGGATCACCCGGGTTGGGAATGGGAATACATTGTTAACATAGGTACCGTCTGCGGCCCGAATGGTTGTTGATGGCATTACTTTGGTCAGGTAGTCGGTTGGGCCGACAATCATGATCACCTCTGTCACAACCCGTTGGTTACCTTTTGCATCAATGGCCATCCCGCCGATCAACGTTCCGTAGGTTACCGGATCCAGACTTGTTACGGTAACGGTTGTTTTTAGCGGGTAAACCCCGTCTGTTACGGTAACCCCTTCGCCCACTTGCCGGTTCATGCCAATTGGCATTTCTTTACCAGTACCGTTAATGATCCCTTCTTCGACTCCGAAGTAAAGTGCTTCCGCCAAAATTGTCCGGATGTATTTATCCATCCATGCCGGACCCAGATCTAGCATGGATTTCGCTACTGGGATAAACGCCGACAATTTCTGCAATGTCATGTTGATTTTCTTAAATCCCGATGTCAGTTCTTTGACGATTGCTGATGTCAGCGTTCCCCATGTTGCCAACTGCTTGCTGTTGGTGTTCACGATAAATTCAATCAGGCCGCTGGTGTTGGTAAAATTGATCACGCTGAGTAGCGGATGGTTTACCACCAGATCATCAAATACCGCATCGACGGTTGTGATCGGCATTACCACATTCAGGTCGCTTAATGCCTGTTGCGGGCTTGAAGTCCGCATGGCTTCAATCACTGCCTGGTAATATTTTGTTTCTTCAGATGTCAATTGTCTAACGCCTCTTGACGCTAATACCGTGGTGTCAGCTCCCTGGGCTATTGATCGTGCTTCGGAAATGATTGATTCCTGAATCCCATTTGCAAAATCTGCAAATACTTTGGCTAGTGCCTCAGCATCTTCACTTTTTAAGGCCTCTTTTACTTTTTCCGCCGCCAACTGACGTTCTGCCTCTTTGGCGTCATCGCTTTTTGCCGAAAACAACTGCAGTTCCATGTACTTTTTTGTGCTTGGTAATTTCATTTTTTCTACCCTTTCTGGCTTAATGCAGCCACTAAATTTTTAAGCAGGTTTGATTCTTTTCCCTGCGATTCCGGTATTTTTTCTGTTGATTCTGGTGTTTTTGAATCCAATTCCGGTATTTCTACCGCCTTAATTTGTTTTTCCAACCCATTGAGCAACTCTTTTATTTCGGCTTTTATTCCATCCATTTCCTGCGTAAAAACAGGATTGGTTTCAAGATTGATAGTTAACCCCTTGTTCTTGTTCGCCAGTGTCTCGATCACATTCTTCTTTACGCTTTGGCTGGCCTGCGTCTCAGCCTCTTCTTTTGTTATTCCGGTGGCAAAACCCATCGCCACAGCTTCTTCTGGCAGGATCCACGTTTCGGCATCCAATAAAACTTTTAGCGCTGCTTCTTTGATATTGACGCATGACAGATAAGCATTGACAGAAGCTTTTGTGATGATGTCCAGATCCTCCGCCTGTTTCCGTAATTCTTCTGAGTTTCCTGACGTGTACGTCCAGGCATTGTGGACCATCAAAAGTGACGCTTCTCCCATGATCCGCTCATCGCCGGCCATGAATACAACCGATGCTGCAGAGCATGCGAAACCATCACAGATCGTTGTTACTTTTGCTTTGTGTCGTTTTAGCTGGTTGTAAATGGCCAGCCCCTCTGCGACTTCTCCGCCATAGCTGTTGATATAACAGTTTATCTGTTCAGCTTCTGTCAGCTCCAACTCTTTGGCCAAACCATAACTTGAAACATCCGACTCATCCCATGGCCATGATGTGATATCGCCATAGATGTAGACGTCAATGGTGTTTCCGTTTTTAGCCAGTGAATAATATTTTTTTATTGCCATCTTGTCCTCCTTTCTTTTTTTTCTTTTGTAATAAAAAACCACCTATCCAGTATTAGGTGGTTCGGCACCAAGGGCATTAAGCAGATCTTCGACGGTGCTGTAATTTTTAGTAATAAAGTGTTGGTTTGCCCAGTCTTCATCGATGGTTAATTCTCCCAGCATATCAAGCATCTGATTGATCGAATAGATCCCGCTGGCAATTAATTTATCAATTGACGTGGCTGAATCCAGGATATCCGTGTGTTTTATGTTCCTGGCATCAATTTTTAAGTAAGTTCCTTTGGTAAATGCCACGTACCCGTTTCGTTTTCTGTTTATCTCTTCCTGCAGCATATCAATCAGCGGATCAATACAGAACGTCAGATAACTCTGCATAGCATCACCAATTCCCGCGATGTCTCCCCGGATCAGTGCCGGTGGCACGCCAAACGCCCGGGCAGTAAAGTCGCTGATATCATCCATCATTGCCCGGATGTCCCGGGTCCCCTCATTGGAATATGTTTTACTCCCAAGATCGTCATATTCGTATCCCTTTGGCAATGGCAACACCGCGTTTTCGCTGTCAAAGAACTTTTTAAAGCGCACATTCATGAGTTCGTCAAATGCTTTTCGGGCCTCTTCATCGCCTTTTTTTATCGCTTCATAGTTCAGGATGCCCTTATTTCCCCTTGACTTTTGGTAAGTCCTCATGCCGTAAGTCAACAATTTACCGTAACTGGCATAGATCGCATTGGTAACTTTTCGCATGTCCTGTTCGGATAGCTTAAAATAAAATACATCTTTCCCTTGAAATGTTTTCTGGAAACTATAATCTCCCACTAAAACGTTTGAGTATGTGTTTTCCCGCAGCGCATATTCCTTAGCAGTAAAGTTGTCAGCCACCAGAAACTGCTCACCTTCAATGATCACCAGGCATTCATTTTCTTTATAGAGCTGGTTGATTAGCTTATGCAGAAATTGGGAAGAGTTCTGGTTTTTGTTCGGCTCAATGTTCCAGCGATAATACTCTTTTTCTTTAACTTCTTTGTTGCTTTTAAATGTCTTGAATTCGCACTTGCTGATTGAATTAGCAATCATGTTGATGGTTGTATAAAATGCCAGCTCCCGGAAGCACGTTTCGGCAACGGCATTGTAAAACTCTTCTTCGGTTACCGGCTTTGATGTGACGATCCCGCCGCTTAAAAAATCGCGTATCCATGTTATTAACCCCATTTTTATCACCTCCTTTCTACCTTTTTTTCTCAATAGGTGTATACCGGCATATCAGCAATGACGCTTTCTTCTTCGGTCAGGCTTTCCTCCAGCACAACCGAATGCGCCAGCGCCATGAATGGATCTGTCTTTCTTGATTTTCCTTCAATTTTCGCGTAAAAGCGGTTCCCGGTATCGCTTCCTTCTTTTCTTCCGGAAGTCAGTACCTTGGTGTTGTTGGTCGCCCATCGGAGCAGCGGGTTGTCTCCCCAGATAAACCGCTGGTTATTGAAGTGGCTCTCGATCACCGGCACGATTTTATAGATATCCGACGGCCGGATCAGCCTTACGTTTTTCTTTTCTTTGGCGTCAAATCCAATTTCTTTTAGAGCACCCGCCAACAATGCGTAACGGAAGCCATCGCAAGCGATCTCGGTAATGTTATAAACCTCTGCCTTTTCTGCTATCCAATCCGTTAAAAGCGTTGGCCCGATCTCTACATCGTCAACCATGGTCAGTAGCCCCATTTTTATGAGTTTTTCTTTATCCATCTTGACCCGCTTATAATCCGCTGATTTTGTACAGAACCAAGTATGATTAATGTCAATCCGGGTATCACCTTCCCTAAAGTGCAGAATGACGGAAGCCATATCATTTATTTGTGTATAGTCAATTCCACAGGTACAGGATTTCCCGGTTAGGTCTGGCAGCGGCTTATTGGTCGCCTTAATGTTTTCATATTCCGTTACTTGTGTTTCTTTGTTCCCCCTTGGCAGATTCATCCGCTTGGTGAAAAATTCTTCTTCCATGGCAGGCTTGTATTTCATTTCTATGAATTCTTCCTGCATCTCCGCCAGTAATGACGGAAAATGTTTAAGTGACGGGTTCGCCTTTTCCCACATGGCCGGATCCATTGCCTCTTCTTCGCTGTCAATTTTATAAATCAGCGGCAACCAGCGTAGATCTTCGATGATTCCATTTAGCACATCGTTAGCGATCGCATGCATATCATCCAAGACACCTTCTCTTACATTTCCATTAGTTGTAATATAAAAAGCCCTGGAGTGCTTACGCTTTCCAAAGCCCGATGTGAATACTTTTATGTTGGCATAGTCTTCATACTGGTGCACCTCATCAAAGATCAAGCATCCAGTTCGTTTGCTGTCCTTTGTTTTAGCATTGGATGTGTTGAACTTGATGTACGATTTTGTCTTAAGGTTCCGGATTACTTCTTTTGATTTGTAGAAGAACTTTTTTGATTTCACCCAGGTTCGTTCCAGCATTTCATAAATATCGTCAAACGATGTTTTTGCCTGGTCTTCGCCGTTGGCCACAATGTCGATGTTATACCCCGCGATACCATGGTAGTGAGTTGTAAGGTACCAGGCGATCGGTGAGATGAATCCGTTCTTTCCGTTCCCCCTTCCCATTTCGATAAATATGGTACTAAAAACAACCGTATCTGTCGATTTGTAGAAGCAGTGAATGCAAGCCGTCACGAATAATTCCCAATCCAAAAATTTAATCTGAAAATAACGTTCCATGAGTTCAACAGCCTTGTCAATCGCCTCTGAATCAATAAAAACATCAGGGTTATTTAGTTTTTTTTCAACCAAATCACACATTAACTTGATCTTTTTTGAGGTATAAATCACCTCATTTTTGATGTTATCGATGTATGAATCGATGTATGGATGGTAGTTACATTTCCTCGTCGTCACCTACATCACCATCCTGTCTTGATGGCTTTATCCCCAGGGAGTCAAGAAGCTTAAGCATCTGAACGTTGACTTTTATTCTCTGCTCCACACTATCATTTTTCTTAACACCTTTTTGTCCGCCGCCATTGTCGTAACCTATGGAAATTCCACGTTCCTGGATATCTTGCACCAGTAAACATTTCGTCACCCACATGTCCATATAATCATTCACCAGATCTAAATAATACTTGCCAACTGTTCCATTCCGATCAAGCTGATCGGTGAGGTCAAGCTTGATCTCTTTATACAGTTTTGTGCGCATTAATTTTTTTGTTTCTGCAGAAGCCGCCATCTTTACCACCCCCCTTCATGTGCGTGTTTTAAAAAATCTAAAGAGTCAAGAACCCTATCGAAAGACGGCTGCGAGGATTAAAATCCACTTTTTTTCGACCGGGGGTATCTCA
>Ga0265295_1007464_pt1 | contig 12583 bp, 13 predicted proteins | sample Munlansysbiofilm_FD_192503 | JGI IMG/M metagenome (GOLD analysis project Ga0265295, IMG submission 192503) | Leachate microbial communities from a municipal landfill in Southern Ontario, Canada - Methane capture system biofilm | ecosystem: Engineered > Solid waste > Landfill > Unclassified ... | reverse complement strand
AAACAAGGGGCAGGCCGCCCGCACGGTCATGGAGCGGGCCGGGTGGCCGGTGCTGCATTCCCTGGCCATTGGCGACACGGAGAACGATGAGCCGCTTTTCGCCCTTTGCGGGGCTTGCGCCGCCATCGGCGATGCCCATGAATGGACGCGGCAGGGAGCGGATTGGACCGTGTCTCCGTGTACGCAAAACGGTGTGGGAGGATTTTTGGACCGGGTGCGTCAGGGCCGTGGCTGGGAGGGTCTGCGCTCTGGCATGAGCTTCTGAAAAAAGAGGGGGAGGGGCGGTCACGCATCGGTGCGGCATGCCCCACTCGGTTGGTGCCCTGCGTCTGCGTCACTGCTGCGGCGGGAACGGTTCCTCGGCGCCTTCGTACCCTTCGGAATCGGCGTTGCGGATGGTGGTTATGATCTGCTGCAACTGGCCCGCACTGATCAGATTCTGGGAATGGAGCCAGTGAAACTTGCGGATTTCCTCTTCTGGATCGTTGGCGAAATTGATGTTCCCGTACCATTCGAGGAGCTGCTTTTTTCTGCGCTCCCGGATTTCTCCCATGATGCGATCGTAATGCTTGTCGTTGAGCAGGGCGATTTCGCCTGCGTCGGAGCTGAGCGACGTCAGTTCGACTTTGGCCAGGGCATGCAGGAGAAAGCAGGCCGTGGCCGGGAGAAGAAAGATGACTCCCAGGACGTCGTGGTGCGCCAGTGCGTATCCAGCCTGTGCCAGTCCCCATGCCGCCAGCAGTATCCCGCCGTTGAACAGGGTGCCGTTGCGTTCCGTTGTCTCCCTGGGATCCATGCCGATGGATCCGTAGGGCAGCTGGAAGGAATGGGAGCCATAGGCGTCGGCCCTGGTGTAGGTCAGGGTGTCGGGTTCGAAGTTGAAGGTGATGGTGTTCGAAAATCGGCGCTGGGTAACGAGCATGGCGGACTCTCCTCATTCAGGGCTGGTGCGAAGGGCAAGGTTAGGTGCAGTGGTCAGGTTTCGTCAAGATTTGCGGCGGGGCGGGCGTCTTTGGGGTGGCGAAGCGTTGAACGGCCGGAGGCGGGGGCTTTTACGGCGGACGAGGGAAATTTAAAAAAAAAGGCCGCATGACGCGACCTTGATTTCATGGTGCCGGGGGACAGAGTTGAACTGCCGACACGGGGATTTTCAGTCCCCTGCTCTACCGACTGAGCTACCCCGGCTCAACGGAAGACCGTTACTATGGAAAACACTTGGCTTTGGCAAGTCCAAAATTGCAAATTTTGAAAATTGAATTGCCGCTTCGAGATTGCCGCCGGCTCCGCCGTTCACGGCGAGCTTTCGCTGTGCGCGGAGGGACGCGCTGGAAAAGGGCGGCCAAAAAAAAGGCCGCATGATGCGACCTTGATTTCATGGTGCCGGGGGACAGAGTTGAACTGCCGACACGGGGATTTTCAGTCCCCTGCTCTACCGACTGAGCTACCCCGGCAACGTGCGGTGAGAGGTGCTTGTATGCAAAGGGCGGGGCGAAGGCAAGAGGGAATTTCGTCCATTTTGGATTCCCCCTGATTTTTCGAATCCCGCTCGAACACGCCCGCCGTCCAAGCGGAAGCGGCGGGATTCATGCCGCGAACAGCGACAGTGGCCCGCCCTGCATGATTCGAACATGCGACCAACGGATTCGAAGTCCGCTACTCTATCCAGCTGAGCTAAGGGCGGTAGGCGAGATTAGTGGTGGTGTTTGTCGGGGCCGTGTTCCTTGTTCAGGGAATAGACGATCAGTCCTACGAAACCAAGGCCCAGGGCGAGTATGAGTCCGGAAAACATGGTGTGCCTCCTCTTGATTGTGTACTAATTGAAAAATATAGGCGAAAATCCTCTTGACTTCAAGTTCTTTTCTTCACAAGTCGGGGACGAGCGTCGCAGGGTGGCCTTTTGCAGAAGGGGAGAGTATGAGAACGGCGTTTCAGACACCACAACCCAATCAACCGGTTTCGGAGCTTTTATGAAAAGAGTGATGTGCTGCGCATGCGTGATTGCCCTGTTTTCCTTTTCCGCATGGGCCACAGAAACGTTGACCATGCGGGACGCCGTGGAGATGGGAATCAAGGCCAATCCTTCGATTCTGGCCGCGCGCGAAGCGCTTATGGCTTCCGATTATGCGGTCAAGTCGGCCAAGGCCGCCTTTGGACCGTCCATGAGCACCCAGTACGGGTACACCCGGCTTGATGAACGCCCGCAGGCATTCGGTCAAACATCGGGCGCGCTTGACAACTGGGAGCTGGCCTTCAATGTGCATCAGCCGCTTTTCACGGGCTTCAACCTGCTTACCAGTCACGAGAAGGCCATCCTGCAGAAGGAGCAGGTCGCCTCTCAGATTGACAATGCCGAGCTACAGTTGGTGGTCGCCATTCAGGACGCATTTTTGCGCCTGTTGCAGGCTCGGGAGAATGTGCGTTCCGCCGAGGACTCCCTTGTCCGGTTGCGGTCGCAACTGAAGGTCAACACCGCTTTTTACGAGGTCGGACTGCGTCCCAAGCTCGACATGCTGCAGGCCGAGGTGGATGTGGCCACGGCGGAGCAGCTTCTGCTGGCCGCCACCAACAACGAGGCCACCGTGAAGGCGCAACTCAACACGCTGCTTGGCAAAAGCGTGGACGCGGACGTGGAGTACGTCGGGGAGCTGCGTTACTTTCCCTTCTCCCTGACTCTTCAGGATTGCCTGGAGCGTGCGGCCGACGAGCGCCCGGACCTGCGCATCGCCCGACAGGCCGTCATGCTGGCCGAAAAGGACAAGGATCTTGCGGCGGTTCCGTACTATCCCCAGGTTGGCGCCGATTTCAACTATATCCGCGCGGGCGAGGACCCGATGGTGCATGGCGGCGATTACCACACGCCCAGCCAGTGGAACGCCCAGCTCGGGTTGAAGTGGACCTTTTTCGAGTGGGGCAAGACCTACTACGGGGAAAAACAGGCGGAGAAAAACGTGAGCCGCCTGGGGCAGGAATATCGCAACCTTGAGAATGAGGCAGAGTTCGAGGTCAAGAAGAGTTTTTTACAGATCGGGTCCGCCGAAAAGCGCATCGCCGCCGCCAGGCAGGGGCTTGTCGCCGCCAAGGAGAGTTACCGCATGGCCGTGGCCAGATACGAGGCCCAGGTGGGCACCAATACGGACGTTCTCGACGCCCAGGCCAAGCAGACCCAGAGCGAGGCTCTGCTGAACGAGGCCCTGTCCGATTACGGACGGGCCGTGGCCGGGCTGTACGGAGCCATGGGGAAAAAAAATCCCGAGCTTCTGCCGCAGTGAGGAAAAGCCGGGTCCCTTTTCAGGATCCGGCTTTTTTTGCGTCTTTGCGTCGGGGCATGGCGCATTTTTTTTCAGCCAGCACGGCCAGTTCGGTCAGCCTCTCGTCCACGGCCGCGTAGATGGAATTCCTGGAAAAACGTCCGTCTTTCAGCCGCTCTCCCGCCTTTTTGCCGGTCAGGAACTCCATGGCCTCCTCGATGGTGCTCACTGGATGGATATGGAACTGCCCGTCCTTGATGGCCTGCAGCACGTTGTCCCTGAGCACCAGGTGCACGATGTTGTCCCGGGGCAGAAGAACGCCCTGTCGGCCCGTGAGGCCGCGTCTGCGGCAGACTTCGAAGAATCCCTCCACCTTGTGCGTGACTCCGCCCACGGCCATGATGGCCCCTGACTGCGAGATGGCGCCTGTAAAGGCCAGATCGAGACGGATCGGCACGTTGGAGAGGGCGGAAAGCAGGGCGGCCAATTCCGCTCCGGACGCGGAGTCCCCGTCGACCTGGGCGTAGCTCTGTTCGAAGCACAGGCTACCGGTCAGCACCAGCGGCTTGTTGCGTGCGAAAAGGTTCACGAAATAACTCTTGAGGATCATCATGCCCTTGGTGTGGATCGGCCCGCCCAGTTCGGCCTCGCGCTCCAGATCCATGATGCCGCCATGGCCGACCCCGACCGTGCAGGAAATCTGATGGGGCAGGCCCATGACGTAATCTCCGACCTGGGTCACGGACAGGCCGTTGGCCACTCCGACTCCCTGCCCCTGGGTGCGGACCTTGATGGATCTGCGGTCGTATTCGCGCAGGAACTCCTCCTGGTACAGGTTGGTCCTGTACTCGCGCTCGTCCAGGGCCTGCTTGACGATGCCCGCGTCGATGTTGCGCTTGTCCTGGCCGGCGGCAAGCGCGTTGGCCTCGATCATGATTTCGCGCAGATGGGAGAAATGCAGGGACAGTCGTTCCTGATCTTCGGCCATGCGGGTAGAATAGTTGACGAGTTCGGCGTAGGCGTCTTTGGTGAAGCTGCGCAGGGCGGCTTCGCGGCCTGCCCGGTCCAGGGCCTGGGCATATCCGGTAATGGACTCGGGGGTGCGCTCCACGGTGTCCTGGATGTGCGCCTTGAGCTTGAATATCTTCCGAAACCGTTCGTCATGCATGTAGAGAAGTTCGTAGGTCTCGTCGTCGCCGATGAGCAGGACCTTGAGAGACAGCGGGATCGGTTCCGGACTGATGGTGCGGGTGCGCAGCAGGTCGTAGTGGTCCGTGGGGTCGTCCAGGCTCGACTGCTTGGTGCGTAGGCAGCGCAGCAGGCCTTCCCAGGCGGTGGGATGGCTCAGGAGATCGTCGACGCGCAGGATGAGGAAGCCCCCGTTGGCGCGATGCACCGCCCCGGCCTTGATCAGGGAGAAATCCGTGTAGTAGGTGCCCCATTCGGTTTCGCGTTCAACGCACCCGAGAAGGTTGAAGAAACCGGGGTTTATCTCCTTGACCACGGGCGCACCGATCACTTCGGAGTTGTCCACGAAGAGATTGACATCGTAACGCTGAAAAAAGGAGTCGGGCAGGGCTTCGCCCTGTTGTTCCGGCCCGCTGCGCGGCTCGCGCTCCTGCCGACCCTGGTAGTGGGGCAGGTTTTCGAGGACGTCTTCCTTGAAGGATTCGAAATATTTTTTGAGAACCTTGTTTTCGGAAAATTTCTTGTGGATGGGCATGAGCAACCGGTCCACGAGGCCAGCCGCATGTTCCTGGGCCAACTGGAGTTCCTTGGCCCGGAACTCCTGCTCGCTTTTGTTGACCTGGCGTGAAAGGTCCGCGATGGTGTTCAGCACGGCGCTGCTTTGGTCCTTGAGGACTTTTTTCTGGGACGATTCAAGGCGTTCGAAATCTTCCGACGAGAGCACCTTGCCATCAACCAGCGGCGTCAGCGAGACGGCTCCGGCGTCGTCGATGTTCAGGCTGAACCCTTTTTTCTGGGCGGCTTCCTCCATCTTGTCCATGAGATCGTCGCGAACCAGGGCCAGTTTGGTGAACAGCTTGTTCTGCAGGCGCAGGTAGCTGGCCTGCTCGAAATGTCGGGGCAGATCGCGGCGCAGGCGTTTGACCGTGCGTTGCAGATTTTCCTTGAGGAGTTTGCCTTGCCCTGGCGTGAGGCTGACCAGTATCGGCTTGTCGGGGTTGTCGAAATTGTTCAGGTAGACGAGGTCCGGGGGCGTCGTGCCGTTCTTGGCCTGGGGGAGAAGGAAGTTTTCGACCAGATAGGTCCGGCCAAGCCCCGGTTCGCCGGCGACATAGACGTTGTATTCCAGGCCCGGAATGGAAAGGCCCAGTTCCAGCGCTTTGCGCGCGCGGGGCTGGAACAGGCACACGGCGTTCACATTGTCTCGGATGTCTGCGCTGCGCAGGACTTTTCGCGGGTCCGGTTCGACTTTCAGCTGGCGGACTTTGAGTTCAGGGATGTTTTTCATTGATTCTCGTGCTGCTGGGTTTGATGCCAGGATTGTTGATTTCGTGTCCGGGCATAGTGCGAATACGACGGGCTGGCAAGCCGGCGCGCCTGTGGATGCCGATCGGGCATCCGCGCGTGCGGGACGACGGAGGACTGGGCGAGGTGAGAAAATCGGCGTTTGCGCAAAACTTTGATTGACGCGAAGTTGGGGGCTATGGTAGCCCCGATTTCGATTTGTGATTTATTGCACGAACCACATGGGGCGGTCATTCGTCCCGCGAGATGATACATGTTCTTTAACAAGAAAAAAAATAAGCATTTCGAATCGCTGGGCCTTGCGTCCATGATGGGGATCCATCTGGTGTCCGGCGTGATCGTGGGCATGGGGATGGGGTACTACCTCGACAAGTACTTCGGGACCAAGCCTTGGCTCATGTTGCTGTTCCTGGTTTTCGGAATCGTGGCCGGATACAAGAACATGTTTCGCGAAATGCAGCGTATACAGAAAAAAGAAGCGGAAGCGGATGCTCCAGAGAATACAAAAAACGATTGAGCGCGGGCTGTACGCCAGGGGCTTTCATGTCCCGGAAGTGCGCAAGATGGCGCTGTACCAGGTTTGCATTCTGCTGGGGTCCCTGCCCGCGCTGTTGCTGGGCGGCATGGGGGTGGACTTTGTCGCGGGGGTGCTGCTTGGGAGCATCAACTTTCTCGCCATGGGCAAGGTCATCCAGGAAGTCGTGTATTTGCAAAAAGGCGCGGTGGCGGTTCAGCTGTTCAGCTTTTACGGGCGATTGGCTCTGACGGCCCTGGTCCTGTATCTGCTGATAGCCGTGAAGGGATCGTCGGTCCCATGGCTGCTGCTGGGAGTGTCCACTGTCCTGATCAATATTTTGCTTTGGGGAATGTCACAATTTTTGGGGAAAACTTCTAAGGAGGCGTAAAATGGCAGGGGGGTTGCATCCAATTTTTCTCGTTGAAGAAGCAGTAAAGGCCATCGGTCTTGTCGATGCTCACGGTCATTCTTTGATTCCCGTGAACGTCCTGTATTCCTGGACCGTCATGGCCATTCTGATCGCTGTGGCCCTAATGGCGACCAAGAAGATCTCGCTCGTGCCCAAGGGCTTGCAGAATTTCTTCGAGCTTCTGATCGGCGGCCTCGAGGATTTCGTCGTCGCCAACATGGGCGAGGACGGGCGCAAGGTGTTTCCGGTTCTGGCCACGCTGTTCATCTACATCCTGTGCTGCAACGTCGGCGGCTTGTTCCCGGGCGGCGATGCTCCGACCGCGAACATCAACACGACCGCGTCCATGGCCGTGTTCGTCTTCGTCTATTACCAGTACTGGGGGTTGAAGCTGCACGGAGCCCACTACATCCATCACTTCACCGGGCCCATGCTGTGGATGGCGCCGCTCATGTTCCCGATCGAAGTGATCGGGCACTTCGCGCGCATGCTGTCGCTTTCTCTGCGTCTTTTCGGAAACATCCGCGGTGAGGACATCGTTCTGGCCCTGCTGTTCATGCTCGCGCCCATCGTGTCCACCATCCCGATGTACTTCCTGTTCATGCTGGCCGACGTCATTCAGGCCTTCGTCTTCTTCATGCTTTCCATGCTCTACCTGAAGGGCGCTTTTGAAGAAGCTCACTAATTCTGGGGGAAATGGTCTTTTCGACCACTAACATTATACGTTTTTAGGAGGATTTTTTATCATGCGTAAAGGTTTCCTGTCCGTACTGGCCACTGTCGCTTTGGTTGCCGTTGCTTCTTGCGCTTTCGCCGCTGACGCCGCTCCTGAAGTCATCTCCACCATCTCCTGGGCCGCCGCTCTGGGCATGGCTATCGCCGCCGCCGGTTGTGGCATCGCTCAGGGTCTTGGCCTGAAGGCTGCTTGCGAAGGCACCGCCCGCAACCCCGAAGCTTCCGGCAAGATCACCGTGACCATGCTGATCGGCCTGGCCATGATCGAATCTCTGGCCATCTACGCCCTGGTTGTTAACCTGATCCTTCTGTTCGCCAACCCCTTCGTTGGCTAACTCCGGTCGGAAAAAAGGGGGAGGCCCAGCCTCCCTCTTTTTTTGACATCCTAGTGAAATGACTCACAAAGTTTTTTGTTTGGAGATATTTTGAAAAGCGCCCACATACCTCGCGCCACAATTCAGCGCCTGGCTGTCTACGTTCAAGTCCTGGAGACGCTTCTCCAGGAAGGGGACTCTGTCATATCCTCGGACGGACTGGCTCGCGCTTGCGGTGTGAATCCTTCACAGATTCGGAAGGATCTTGCGTATTTCGGTGAATTCGGCGTGCGAGGCGTCGGATACTACGTCCAGGATCTGCTGACCGCCATCAAGCAATCCCTGGGAATCGACCGTACCTGGAATGTCGCTTTGGTCGGGGTTGGCAATCTTGGCCGGGCCTTGCTGCGTCATGGCATCTTTCGCCGTCGGGGGTTCATCCTGGTCGGCGCCTTCGATTGCGATCCGTTCAAGATCGGCGAGGAAGTCGCCGGTCTGGAAGTCGTCTGTTCCCGTCGCCTGAAAGAAAAAGTCAGCGAACTTGCGATTGAAATCGGCATCATCACCACTCCTCCCGAACGCGCCCAGCGCGCCGCCAACTACCTGATCGAGGCCGGCGTGCGCGGCATCGTGAATTTCGCGCCGGCTCGCATCTCCGTCCCGGAAAATGTGGCGGTCGAGTACGTGGATTTCATGCACCATATTTTTTCCGTGGCCTTCAATATCTCGATCAATCAAGCCAAAGGGCTTTCCTGACTCTCTTTTTTCCAAAACCGCTTCGCGCGAATTTCGGCTTGCCATTCGTCACCGAGTGGTTTAGTTGTCCTCTCTCTTTTTGAAACTGGAGGTTTCCCATGAAGAAAGATCTGCATCCCAAAGTTTTTGAAACCGCGGTCCGTTGCGCCTGCGGTTACGAGTTCACCACCAAGTCGACTGTCGGCGAGGAACTCGCTGTTGAAATCTGCTCCCACTGTCATCCTTTTTTCACCGGTGAGCAGCGCTTTATCGACTCGGCCGGCCGCATCGACAGATTCCGGAAGAAATACGCCAACATCAGCAAATAATCCGCAGGGATGCCATTGGTATCCGGTGGAGTTGAAAAAGCATTCACATGGTCGACAAGTTAGAAAGCCTTGCGGCGAAATACCGCGAACTCGAGCGCGAACTGAGTACTCCCGAGATTTTTCAGGATCAGGAGCGCTATCGCAAAATCGCCAAAAAGCATGCCGAGCTTGAAGACGTCGTCAAGGCGTTCGAGCTGTACAAGACCATGCTGCGTGAGTTGGCCGAAAACCAGGAGCTGGCCAAGGATCCTGATCCCGAGCTCTGCGAGATGGCCCAGGCCGAGATCGCGATCCTGAAGTCGCGTATCGGCGAGCAGGAACGCGAGCTCAAGCAGCTTCTTACCCCCAAGGACCCGCTGGACGAGAAGAACATCATTCTCGAAATTCGCGCCGGGACCGGAGGGGAAGAGGCGGCACTGTTCGTCGCCGACGTGTTCAGGATGTATTCACGATACGCGGAGCTGCATGGCTGGCGCGTCGAAGTGATGAGCAGCAGTGACACCGGAACGGGCGGCTTCAAGGAAATTGTAGCTTCCGTTTCCGGTACGAATGTCTACAGCAAGCTGAAGTACGAGTCCGGCGCCCATCGGGTGCAGCGCGTTCCAGCCACGGAGAGCCAGGGGCGAATTCACACCTCGGCCATCACCGTGGCGATCCTTCCGGAAGCGGAAGAGGTTGACGTGAAGATCGATCCGAACGATATCCGCGTGGACGTGTTCCGTTCTTCCGGACCGGGCGGGCAGTCGGTCAACACGACGGACTCGGCCATCCGCATCACCCATCTTGCGACGGGTCTTGTCGTCATCTGCCAGGACGAGAAGTCGCAGCACAAGAACAAGGCCAAGGCGCTCAAGGTGCTGCGCTCCCGGTTGCTCCAGGCCGCCCAGGACGAGACCAAGAAGGCCTACGACGACAATCGCAAGGCCCAGGTCGGTTCCGGCGACAGGTCCGAACGGATCCGTACCTATAACTATCCTCAGGGCCGGGTAACGGATCACCGCATCAATCTCACGCTATACAATCTCGATCAGGCCATGGAAGGGCACATCGATGACATCATCGATGGGCTGGTCCAGCATTATCAGGCTGAAGCCATGAAGGAAAGCTGAGGAAACTCGGCTTTTTTCTTGCCCATGCAATCCCGGAAACAGGTGCTTGAGAAATGGGAAGCGGCGCTGCTGCAAGGCGGTGTCGATTCTCCACGCCTTTCCGCCCAGGTTCTGCTTTCCCATGTGCTGGGCTTGCCCAGGCTTGAAATGCTTATCGATGTCGCCTCGCCGGTGGACGAATCCTGCCGTATCCGAATGGACGCGTTGTGCGCGCGCCGGTTGCGCGGAGAGCCGGTGGCCTATCTTGTCGGGTCCAAGGAATTCTACGGGTATTCTTTTCGGGTCGGTCCCGGAGTCCTTATCCCGCGCCCGGAAACGGAACTCCTGCTCGACATGATGACGGAGATGTTTCACAGCGACGCCCCTTTGCGCGTTCTGGATTTGGGAACCGGAAGCGGAGCGCTGGCGGTTTCCTGCGCGAACCTGTTTCCTTTCGCCCGGATCGTGGCCGTGGATGTGTCCCGGCAGGCCCTCGCCATTGCGCGTTCGAATGCCCTGGCGCACGGCGTCCTGGGCAGGACGGCGTTCTTTCAAGGCGATCTGACGGACGCCGTCAAGACGCGCGCTTTCGATGTCGTCCTGGCGAATCTTCCTTACGTGCCGCTGCGCACGCGCTCTTCGCTCAGTCGTGAAGTGATCGACTACGAGCCCGAACTCGCCCTTTTTTCCGGACCGGACGGCCTGGACTGTTACCGGTCTCTGGCCCAACGGCTTGCCGGGAGGATGAAACCCGGATCTGTGCTGATGTGTGAAATCGACGGCAGTCAGGGAGACGCCATGGTCGAGCTGTTTTCCGAGCGCGCTGGGGGCGTGCGTGTCTGTAAGGATTACGCGGGCCATGACCGGTTGGTGATTGTTGTTTTTTAACAAAACCACTGTTGCTTGAAGGGAACGGCGAGGGCGCCGAGAGGGTGGCTTCTAAAATTTCGTCATTAACTCCGGGGTGTTGTATCGACAGTATTGTTGGCACGATGCTTGTAATGGTCTCGGCATGAAACAGACTACACTCCGTAAAGAAGTTCGATGCTCCGGCGTCGGTTTGCATAGCGGCCAAAAGGTCGAGATGGTACTCAAGCCAGCCCCTGCGGATACAGGTGTCGTTTTTTCGCTGCTGACCAAGAGCGGTCGGCAGATCATCGTGCCTGAGCCCGGCAAGGTGGTGGGTACTGGCCTGGCCACGACTCTGGGCACCGAGCGGGCCAAGGTCTCCACTGTCGAGCATCTTCTGGCTGCCCTTGTCGGTCTTGAAATAGACAACGTTCTGATCGAGGTCGACGGACAGGAGATTCCCATTCTTGACGGGAGCGCTTCCGTATATGTGTACCTGATCAATTCCGCAGGGGTCAGGATGCTCGATCGTCCCCGTCAGATCGCCAGGATCACGCGCACGCTTGTTTTCGAGCAGGAAGGGAAGCGGGTCGTCGCCAAGCCGTTCAACGGATTGAAGATTGATTATCACATCAACTTTCCGCATCCCCAGATCGGAGCCCAGAATTTTTCGTTCGAATCCACGCCGCTGACCTTTTCCCATCGCATCGCCCGGGCCAGAACTTTCGGGTTCATGAAGGACGTCGAGTGGTTGCAAAAGAATGGCCTGGCGCTCGGCGGCTCTCTTGAGAATGCCGTCGTTTTCGACGATTACGGAGTTGTCAATCCTGAAGGGCTGCGTTTCGCCGACGAGATGGTGCGTCACAAGATTCTTGATTTCATGGGCGACATCGCTGTCGGAAGCCATCGTTTGTGGGGGCATTTCGAAGTGAGCTGCTCCGGCCATGATTTCAACAACAAGTTCATGCGCTATCTCTTTGAGAATCATGCCGAATACCTTGAGTTCGCGGCGCTCGGAAATGCCGTGAGCGCGCCCGCGCGCCCCGAGCCGGTCCATCTGCCGGCCGGAGTGCCTGCCTGGGCTTGATTCGCAAGCGCCGCAAGGCGCTTTTTTTTTGCTTCCTTGAAAAATAATGCTTGCCATTGGGATTGAATACTCATAATGGGTTCGTTCTCACGGGCTGGCGTAGCTCAACTGGTAGAGCAGCTGACTTGTAATCAGCAGGTTGCGGGTTCAAGTCCCATCGCCAGCTCCAGTTGATGGAGGGGTTCCCGAGTGGCCAAAGGGAACAGACTGTAAATCTGTCGTCGAACGACTTCGGAGGTTCAAATCCTCCCCCCTCCACCAGATTAGCCGTGAAAACCAGTAGGAGACAGAGATAGTGCTGTCGCCTGACTACTGAGATGAAATGCGGGAGTAGCTCAATGGCTAGAGCATCAGCCTTCCAAGCTGAGGGTTGCGGGTTCGAGTCCCGTTTCCCGCTCCATTCCACATCTCTTCAGTCTTGCGCCTCCATTTTCCCAATCTTGTCTCGCGAAGCACTCACTTATACATATATATAGTAAAACGTAATTTTATTAGGGGGTAATGTATGGCCAAGCAAAAATTTGAAAGAAAGAAGCCGCACGTCAATATTGGTACCATTGGTCATATCGACCACGGCAAGACGACCCTGACCGCCGCGATCACCAAGATCGCGAGCTTGAAGGGCGGCGGATCCTTTGTCGCCTACGACGATATCGACAAGGCTCCTGAGGAAAAGGAACGCGGCATCACCATCGCCACGGCCCACGTCGAGTACGAAACCGCCAAGCGTCACTACGCCCACGTGGACTGCCCCGGTCACGCCGACTACATCAAGAACA
>Ga0265295_1007462_pt1 | contig 12585 bp, 12 predicted proteins | sample Munlansysbiofilm_FD_192503 | JGI IMG/M metagenome (GOLD analysis project Ga0265295, IMG submission 192503) | Leachate microbial communities from a municipal landfill in Southern Ontario, Canada - Methane capture system biofilm | ecosystem: Engineered > Solid waste > Landfill > Unclassified ... | reverse complement strand
CTAAATTATCCTACCTCAAAAGTGGCACTTCCAAATTGAAAACACATACCTCTTAACCAACGGGTTTTAGTCCAACATCAGGCATGATTAATGCGGCTATGCCGAATAATCATGCCTAATTGTTAGTTGCTGTTAATTGTTATCCACCAAGACAACCCATTACACATCCTTTTGTTGAAGTCTTTGTGTGAGCACTATGCTTTGTGTATGCTCCAACTAATTCATCCGATTTGTTAATCGCAAGAACTGTCTCAAAAGTGTCCTTTAATGCAGGGTTGCTGATATTTTGTAATTTCTTTTCATCCTGAAAAACACTTTTTACTTTTTTGGTTACGATTTCTTCTGTTGTCATAATAATTTTAATTAAAAGTTAATGATTTATTTAATTGCATCATTGCGTGTTCTATTAATCCAATGTAAACATCACAAAGATGGTCAGGTGCATTTAATTCATTAAAATGACTGATTGCATGATGCATACAGCCCCCATTACAGTATTTTCTAATTTTACAGTTTTGACATTTGGAAATATATTCAGCACTTCTTTTCAGCAATTTTAGTCTAATAGGCGATTTCATTATTTCTTCTAGCTTTTGTTCATTAATATTTCCAAACTTATATTGTTCATTATTGTCGAACCTATTACATGGGTAAACATTTCCTTTAGAGTCAATTGAAATAAAAGTCATTTGGCAGTTTTCACTTAAAAAACAATCAGAAATTCGATTCTGTGATAAGATTAATTGTGTTATTCCGAATCCTGGATTAACTCTTATTAAATTATCCTGTTGATTAAACCATAAATCATAAACTTCAATACACGCCTGCAAATAATTTTCTGGTGAAACTTCTAATCCATCATGTTTTGAAAATAAATCGGAAGTAATTGGGTTTATGCCAAAAGAAAACCCATTTTGCTTACAAAAGTCGAACATATCCCTGATATACGACAGATTATCATTAGTTATTGACATTAAAATTCCTAATTCTATTCCTTTTTTTTGGGCTTTTTCAATATTTTTCATGATTGAATCATGTGTCCCTTTTCCATCTTTTGTGAATCGTATTCTATCATGGTAATGAGCAGGTCCATCCAAACTAATACTAATTGATACATTGTTTTGAATACATAAATCCATTAAGTCTTCACGTAACCTAAATCCGTTTGTTTGAATTGTATGTGTGATTTTTTGTCCTTTGAAATTACTTGATGTAAAGTCAAATGCTTTATGATAAAAATCTGTAGGTAAGATACTTGGTTCTCCACCATGCCAAATAAACAAAGTGGGATTATTTCTATTTGAATTATACGAAATGGATTCAGCTAAGATTTTCAGCATTAAATCTTCTGTCATAAAACTACTTGATTTGTCACCTTTGTAACAGTATAAACAGTCCAAGTTACAACTATCAGTGGGTTGTATTAGAATATTAACTGATGATTCTTTTAAGCATGTCATGTTCGTCATTTTTTAATAGCAACTAACGGATTGGCGGTATGTTTTTGTTGCCGACTTCGGAGCACTGTCCTGTCAAGTTACACGAAAGTTTATTAGATGCAGAAACACTGAAATACCCACTGTCTCGGCAATAAAATATACCGCCTGTTACCGCCTGGTGTTCTGTCTTCCAGTCTTGTAAACCATTGTCAATATTGAGTTTCCGTTTCATTGCCATTTTACTTTCTTTCTTTTCTGTCGGCTTGTGTGTTAGCGTTTTTTATTTTTTAAAGTGTAGGCAATTTTTTTTAAACAATTTCTCTCGGTGCGTTGGCTTTGCAAGCTCTTTGACAAAGCTTTGGTTATAGCGCTGGCTCGTGGGGCTTTGGCAATGTGCTTGCAAAATGCGTTGGCTTATTTCAAATGCTCTTTTAGTGATTTCCATATTTCAGTATTTACACATTTAATTTCTCCAAGTTGTCCTTCAATATTTTTCTTGTCAACTAAAAGAACTTCAGATTTTTTCTTTAATTCTTCTATTGGTATCATTTTTAAAAGTCTTGTCGCTAAAACTTTGTCAACCTTTGCTAATGCACATAAACCTGCTTTCAATTGGTAAAAAGTTAGAGAATGAATGTCTTTTTCTAACCTTGGAATGAAAGAATTAAGTAAAGTATTTACTACTTCTTTATTTATCTTACTTAGTCTGTAAAGTGCATCTGCAAATTTTGCAAACTGAATTTCTCCATTGTTTGCACTTACAAGGCTTTCGGAATATGTTGCAATGATATTTTCTGCTATTTTTTCTTTAATGTTAAAAGCGATACTAACGCTATTTATAAAATTCTCTATGTCTGCTTCTTGAATCTTACTTTTAAAAACATTGTGGGCAAATAGGTTATTCAGCAAGTCAATTGTTTTCTTTTTGTCAAGGCTATACAAAGGCTTAAGAGAGTTGAAAATTGGCTGAATTCTAAATTTTCTAACAAGACATTTTTTGATTATTGTAATGTTTTCAACTAAGTTGTAAACCCTTTTTGCATTATCAAAATCTACATTTTTTAAGTACAAGAAAATTGAAGGTAAATCAGTAATTTCCGTATTGCTGTCGTTTATTACTTTTATTAATTTCTCGTCTGGAATATGCTTTACCAACTTCTTACCATAGGAAGGTTCAATTTCATTTATTGCATTAACTAATTGAACCGAATGTTTAATATTTGAGCTTTGTACCCTGCCTTCAATGATGTCAAGATTGACCTTCTTTAATAATTCTTGACCTTCTTTTCTGACATCAAGCTGCGAAAACAAGAGGTAAAAGGTGAATAAATCAACTGTCGTAATTTTGGCTGAGTTCAGTTTATTTATTACAAATTCCTTTTTTAATGTGTGACGGATTAAATTTTGTGCCTTTAATGGTTCAATTTTTCTAAATTCCTTTAGAATATGACCAAATGCAGTTAAAGGTTTATTTTCAAATAGGTTTGATAAAAAGTCAATGTCTAAATCCTCAAATATTTCCTTTGAAACAGACTGGTCAATATCATACAAACGAGAAAGCCCAATTCCTATTTGTTCTACAGATGCTTGTTTTGATTTTCTTTTAAGGATTTTAACATCAATTGAAGCCAATATTTCAGAAGTCGTTGCAAAATCAATCTGTTTTAATTCACTCAATGTTTTTGTGATATAATCAAACTTTTGATAATGAATTTTTGCTGAAACTCTTTTTATATCAACTGTTTTTAGAATTGATGTGGCAAGTTCAGGCTTTACTTTTTTAAGTTCAGCAAGTGAATTGCCATAAATGCCAAAATGAATATCAGAATTGAATTTTTGCTTCCATTCCTCAACACTCAAAACATTAATTGCTGTTGTTCTTAATTCATTGTTTGGAAGTAACCTAATTGTTAGTGTTAGACTGTTTAGGGATGCTTTTCTAAAAACATCTTTTAATTCATAAGGTTTAAAAGGTGCTAAAACATTTTTATTTTTTAAATCCTCGAATTTATTCTTATGGGTTTCAATGTATGATATAGCCGAAGCATTTTTAGTACCTCTTTTTAATATTTCCGTCAAGTTACGATTACTGAAATAAAGGCTATTGCAATAATCCTCAAAGCTACGCTTGGAAAAAATTCTGATTAACTGAATTAAGTTAACCAATTGGTCTGAATCCATTTGGTTGGAATCATAAACGTATTTGAAAAACTGTTTCTTTACAGTATCACTCGACAAAATCTTGTTAAATAAGTTAATGTTGTCGGAGATTCCAATGTTGTAAAGGAAACTATAAATATTTTCTACGAAACCATCAGAGTCGCCAATTACCTCATTCAAATAATTCTCTATGTTTTTTAAATATAGGGCGTTTCTATCATCTCTATATCTCGCACTAAGTGTTGCATTAGCTCTATAGATAGAATCAAGTAGCAACCTTGCAAACATTGAATGCATAAAAGAATGAAAATCGTTTTCATTCTTAAATAAAATTCCATTTTGTTTAGATGATTCAATTTGATTGGGGTCAGCTATAAATTCTATTTCATAAGCATATAGAGTAGCAAACTGGTGAATCTTATTTATTTCATTTTGATTAAGCCCGTATAAATACTTTCTGTAAATGTGGTCTTCTATCGTTTTTTCGGTAATTTCGGATAGTGGAACATTATTTTCTAACCAATATTGTAACATCCAAGCAAGTTTGTACAAATTGCTCTTTGAGTTTTCAATCACTTTTTTAATATCGCCAATTTCTCGATTTATTCCCTGATGGTCTAAATAGGATTTACAATTTTCAATAACACCTAATGCTTTTTTGTAAATATGCTGAGGAGTGTTGAACGATTCTAACCTTAGATTACTATCTTCGAGTTGCTTGAAAATATCAATGTTGTTTTGAGTATCTCGCCTAACATCTTCACTTAAAAAACGAGAAGTAATAATGAATTTGAAGGTTGGAAATTCCTCCTCCAATGAAAGTAATTCAGCTCCAAAAGACAGATTCAAGTGTATATCTTCAATAATGAAAACTATATTTTCTCTGTCGCTAAGTTTATTCAAGTCGCTTTTGAACCTATCGAAGCTCAGATTTTGGGAAATGTTTAGATAAAAAACCTCAAATCCGTTTTTGGTTAATTGTTGGTATATTTTTAATGTGGAGATTGTTTTGCCTGTGGATGGATAACCTGTTAATAGAAAATAATTGTCAGAATCGGTTTTAATACTTTCAACGCAATTGTTTATTTGCTCAACCTCCTCTTTCAAGAAAAAGTAGTAATCAGCTTCCAATAATTCAAAAGAGGGGAGAACAAACATATCTGCATTAACTTTAAATTTTGCCTTTGCCGATTTTAAAGTTTCTAACTTTTTTAAGCTATCAAGAACAGAATCTAACTTTTTATCAATTACTTGAAGATTCTTTGAGATGTCAAAAATTCTCTCTTTGTAATTCTCTTCTACAAATAGCTTTTTCAAGTATTCATTGCTATTTGCATTGGTTTTGAAGAGTTCGTAAAAACTTTCTAATTGCTCTTTATTTGGCTCAATTATGTTTGGATTAGTATTTAATTCTTTTTGTAAATCTGTTTTAGAATGTTTTTCCTCATTAAAAAGAACATACATTGAGTAATGCTCCAAAAGAATCTGTGAATGGTAAAATGGAAATTTGTTTCCGTCTTTTATTGCAGGATTTTTCTTTTCAAATTCTTCAATGGTTTTGTAAATAATGCTTATAAGTTCATTTTTGTAGCTGTCTTTCGGGAAAACCTTACTAATTCCTATATCCAATAATTTTTGTACAGAAAAGTCAAAAAATGTATCAGCTAATTTGTCGATAATTTTGCTCAGTGTAACTATTCCTAAGATTTCTAACATATTCGACTTTGGCGTTAATATAGATTCATTGCTTTTACCATAAAATCCAATCTAATAAAATCAGTATTTAAATGTTTAGAATTTTAAGTAGTTTACCAATCAGTACATCTGTTATATCATCAGAAATTTTTACATGATATTGGTGTTCCTCTTCTTTTGCCGGAACTCCCATAAATGCAAGTCTTTCAAGATTTGTTGAATGATTCAATGGATTATAAATTGAGAAGTCAAATTTTGGTACCAAAAAAAAGAAATCATCGTTAAGAAATGTAAATTTCAGATTTGGTGAATTTTGGTTATGACTTTTTAATTGTTCAACCTTGGCTTTAATATCTAGTCTATCAGGCACGAAATAATGATAAACCACATTACCTTTGTTTAAATTATCTGTAACACAGTTTTGAAAAAAACCACCAATTTTATCTTCACCCAAGTCAGCCGTAACTAACCAAATTTCAATGTCACTTAATGTTGCTTCAATTTCATATAATTGTTGCGATGAAAACAACCATCCCAATTGGTATTTGTCAATTAATTGTTTATATGAGTTATCAATATTTGACGCAAGTTGCTGATTTACACTTAATACATTTTTAAATGACAACCAAAGAACTACAAAAATGATGGAAAATATTATTATTATTGATATCAACAATGTTAGCCAACCTAACTTTGTTTGTAGCTCACTAAATAGCAAACCAAGAACTATTGTAAGTACCGTAATGACAATTGCGGTTATACTGTTTTCTTTAAGCCAATTTTTAAGTAGATTATTCATATTAAAAATAATTTAGTTGATTTAAAATACTATCGTCAGTAATATCCAGTCTGTAAATTGGATATGTTTTGTCATCCCAGATTTCATTAGCAATGTGTTTAAAATTGAAATAATCACATAATCTTACACCAATTCCAGAAACTGGTGATGCTGTAACGAATTTAGCATTATCAAATAAAAATTGCCCGACTGTCTTTATCATATAAGAACCCGATCTTGATGAATACTTTGAAGGAATTGTCGCGATTACTTCAATGTGATAGTAGTCGGATTTCATGCGCTTTTTGACTTCAGTCATAGGAAAATCAATAATCGCACTATATTTACCTTTGCAGATATTGTTGAATAATTTTTCTGAAATTGGGACTAATACAGCATATGCTAAAATCCAATGATGTTCATCAACTACTACTTTAAACATATTTGGATTATGAGAATACCAATCTTTTAGACTTTTTACTGAAAAAATATGTCCATAACCAGAAAAATTCCCCCATTCTATTTGCAACATGCTTGACAATTCATCTGAATTACTTGTTCTAAAATTAAGTTTACCATGAATTTTTTTATCGATTTTTTCATGTTCTAAATAGAGATAATCAATGCCATGATCTTTTTCCATTTCACAACTCAAAGGACAGCCTCCTCCACATCGCCCTTTATCATCACAAACTTGACAACGACCAGGCAAATATTGTTTATTTCTAAAAGAATCAAGCATTGGAGAGTTATTCCAAATTTCCAATAATTTTCTCTCAAAAATATTACCAAGTCTATATCTGGGATCTGCACCACATCTAGACACATCTCCATTCCCTTTAATAGCTACTTTTGAAATACCCCATTGGCATGGAATAACGAATTCTTTTAAATTATCAGGTAAAACACATAACGGGACAGGGTCTTCAATAACAAAATTGATTTTAAATTCTTCTTTAATTCTTTTTAGTTGATTAATTGCAATAACTACTTGATCACGCGACAATGTAAACTGAGAAGAACTTGCTGCTCTCCCAAAAGGAATAATTCTTTGAATTATTATGTAATCGATTTCTAGCTTTACATTAAAAAGGAGTGTGGTTACGATCTCGTATATAATAGAATGAGAATCAGGAGTAATGTTTAAAGCAATTCCAACCTTTTTACCTAATGATTTTACAAATTTAAGGTTTTCTGTTACTTTTCTAAAAGCTCCTTTGGTATTACAGAAATTATCATGTTCAATTGCTTTGAAATGATGAAAAGTTGTTTCAAAATTGTCTACATACTTTGAAATTGCATTTAAATCTGAGTTTTTATAATTGTGAGTATTTGATAGGCTTGAAATAATTAATCCTTTACTACTAGCAAATGCCACAATTTCAAATATATTGGGGTGTGTTGCTGGATCACCTCCAAGTAATGAAATTTCTTTTACTCCTTCATTAGCAAGCTCATCCACAACTTTTAGCAAGTCATCAAGGGGATAATGCATTGCTTTTTTGTTATTCTCATTAACAAAATAACACATTGGACATCTGTGACCACATACTTCTGTTATATGTAATGCAACAAGGTCTACAGTGTAATTGTATGAATTATTCATTTTTATATTAAGGAGTTGTATAAATTGACTGCTGAATTCTTACACTTTTCTAATATTGAAACATGATTATTTATCAAATCGTCTTTTTCTAAACATCCTTCTGCAATAACAGAATCAATAACTTCAATACCAGCACTATCACAAAATGTTTTAACTGACTCGTAAGCTGATCGAATTGAATCAGCTTCATCGTCTTTTGTTTGACCAACAACAAATATTATTGCTTTTTTACCTGCTAGACCTTCTGGAACAGCTAATGGATTTAATCGATCAAAGAAAACCTTCAATTCACCTGATAACAATCCCCACCTAGAAGGAGTGCCAATAATAAAACCATCTGTTTCTTTAATGCTTGTAATAATACTATTCATAGCATCATCGAAATGGCATTCACCTGTTTCATCACATGTTAAGCATCCATCACAATTTTTAATTTGCAAATCTTTCAAGTGTATTAATTCTACATCGCAAGAAGTTAAGGCATGACTTCCTGCTTCAACCATAGCATAGGTATTTCCTCTTCTGGCACTACCTACAATTGACATTATTTTCATAAAATTTCATTTAAGTTAGCAATTGTTCTTGATTTATAACTAAACAAACTGTCCATAAACTTTTTCCTTTTTTTTGAGATGGCAAGATTGCACTCTTTGACAAAGCTTTGGTTATAGCGTTGGCTCGTGGGGCTTTGGCAATGTGTGCAATGTGGGTCGGCAATTGTTTTAAAAAATGTGCTGTGGGCAAAAAATAAAAAACATCGGGTCGGCTTGAGTGTCGGCTCTCTTGTCTTTCCAATATTTCGTTTTTCTGTCCTTTCACAATGGTTTACTTTTCAATTTTCTGTCTGTCGTCTGTCTTTTTTACACTTGGCGGTAACGGTTTGCGGCTATGGTGCGTGCCGCATTATTAGTACTATCTTTCTTTATTTGCACCATTTTCAAATTTACAATTATTTGTCTTAATAAGCACTACCTGCGGTATGCACTATGAGCCGCTGTTACAGCACGTTTTTCTTATATCAATTCGTTTTCAATTATGTATTTTTCAACATTCCGGAGTTCAGTTTCCGTAAAGTCACCAATGCTTTTATTTGTCACTTGGTAAGGAATTCTTAAAGTTGGTTTAAACCCGTTTTCATTTGGTAACAAATCTTTCAAAAAATCTCTAAATGCTCTTTGTCTTATCCGATTATCTTGTTTTTCCCCTTCAAGCATTTCAGGAAATAATGGGTCATTACTTTGTAATTTTGTAAAACCCGATTTGCCTGGTTTAATTTTGATTTCTTTGTTCAATTCCTTATATGTTTTTAAAGGGAATTTGATTTTAATTTTATCATAAAAATCAAGTGTAATTTTCCTGAATTGGTTAAAATGTTGCTTTTCATCGAATTCAACGGCAAAATTAAAAGGTTCACCAATCCAGATGTCAAAGGACTGTTTTTGTTTCAGTTTCTTATCTGATAATTCTTCTACTTTTTCTATTAATGTGAATTTGTTTTCGGTAAGTTCTGAATAAAGTTCGTTTAATTCAAGATGGTTTTTGATTAATTGTTTAGAAGGATTCGATAAAAGCCAGTTTGGTTTATATTCATAAAAACAAGATGTTTTCTTATTGTATTTTTTCTCAATAAGGTCAATTATTAAATCTCCAATGGGAGTTAACTTATGTCCGTTATTAGATTTAACTTTTTTAGGTTTTATTTCCTTTTCAGTCTTGGGACTAATAATCGGTTTTAGATTTTTTGAACTATTTCCAGAATGAGGAATAAACCAATTAACTCCTATTTGGTAAGCATGGCATATTTTGCCTTTTCTTAGAATTTCTCTAATTGGCTTGCCAGGACGGGAAGCAGAATCACTTAGCAGTCCTTCTTTTTCAAGGTAAGGGTTAATATCAACAGGTGTTGTTGTTTTCTGATGTTTCCTTTCAAGAAACTCGTCTATAGCATTTATAATTCTTTCTATGTCTGCCATTGTTTCTTTTCTTTAAATGTGCTGTAACGGTTTGGCTAAGAAGCGTAGCCACTTAATCACGCTTCAAATTGGCACTACACTTTATTGGCTATGCTTTTTAGCTGTTGTTATGTGGCGTTTTCAATCGGATGTTTAATTAAAAATTAGAATATTATGGATGCAAAAAATTTGAGATATATAGTGTTTTTGTTATATACGGATTCTGCTTCGTTCCTCTCTTCTGGAGCTATAGATAAGCACGATGGTGAGATATTTTGTTCGTTGGATGATGCTAAAGAATATGCGGTAGATGCTATTCAATATAAACTTTGCAACAGATTTGTTATTGGTAGATTTCTAATTGATTTTAATTCCAATACAATGGGAATAACGGCTATCGAAACTTTTGGGTTTAGAAATGACCGAAAAAATATCAACCAACTGGATTTATTTTCAAATGCCACATAACGGTTTGCAGCTACACGCAGGCAGGGATTTTTAGCACTGAACTTTCTACGAAGAACTGAACTTTAAATTTAGCACTTTTCTGTCCTACGAAGCACGAAACCCCTGCTTGCGTGTAGGTGCTGTTGTGTGCCGTTTTCATTCTTCTCATTTATAATAATAGTACCAATTACTCTCATAATTATTGTCAAAATTTTCTTTACTGTCTAAATAGATTGAAAAGAATTCCCGTTTAAAATACCCGAATTCGTCATACTGGCTCAACAATTCAAAATACTTGTCAGTCCATTCTTTATGTTCTTCAGAGTTCTCGTACTTTTTTACTTGTGCGTCTGTGTACAGGAAAATAGTCGTTCCCGAAAAAGCTCTTGAAATTTCCCAAATGTCTTCATTGTTTAATTCCTTTTTAAGTGCCTTAGCTTTTTCTTCTGGAACACTTTCATTGGCTTCAATTCTGGCTATGGATTCAAAGTCACCATAAATCACCCAAATATTTTCCGTTTTGTATTTTGAAGTTGCTGGTTTCTTAAAAAGTCCGAGCAATCCACTTTCTTGAATTAGACCTTGTTCTTTTAAAGTCTCCTTGAATTTCTTTCCAATCGCCTTTTGTTTGTCGGAGTCAAAATTGAATCCATTTGGTCCGTTAAATACAGCTTTTTCTCGTGGGTGTTCAAAGCAAATTTCTAATCGCGGTCGTGCTCCTTTGTCAATTGTGTCGTAGAAAACATTGATTGTCTTAACTCCATAGGTCTTGTCAATCCATTCGGCAAGTGGCTTGAATTCAGGTTTTATTGCCTTCTTTCCAAGCATTATTTGCTTTGTCTCTTTGTAGTCTTTGTCAGAAGGCATTATCATAATTGGTACTGTCGTCTTGTTTTAAATGGCACACAACGTTTTGGCGCTTGGCGCAGTGGCGGATTTCGGAGCACAAAACTGTCAATACACCACAAAAGTTGATGCGAGATAGAATGTTCAATTAACCACTTCACCCGCCATTGAGCCAAACGCCTGTTATGCCTTGTGTTTCTATTCACTTTTGTCAATTAAGTCTTCAAATCGTCTCGAAACGTGTTTGTTTCCAAGATTTAGTCTAATATGCTTGTCATTTCTTAAGTCTTCAATGAAAGGTGTCACTCGTTTATTATCTTCTCTAATTATTCTAGTAATTATTGGAGCTGCACCATTACTGAAAAATACTGGTCGGTAACCGCTATTTGGTCCATAACTTGGTTCTCCTATATAGAATATTACTAGTAGTTTCAAAATATCCTTATATAGCTCATCAGGACAGTATCTAAGTCCGCCAATATCTTCTAATGTTGAACAAATTTTAGTTTGTTTGTTCCAATCTGACCTAGCTGAATTTAAATCATCCTTTAACAAGCCATAGAAATCCTTTATTCTTACTTTCTTGAAATAACCAATAGCACCGCAAGCGTGTCCAATTTTGGCGGTTTTAAGGTCTATTCCATTTTTTCCTAGTCTTCTTTCAATTATAGCTGCAATTTCAATCGTAACTGTGTTTGTTGTAATTGGTTTTATATGTCTCATTACTTCAACACTGTTTTCTCTTACTATATCAGGCTTGCTATCATCAAAAGCATATGAAACAAGTAGTTCAGTAATTTCTTTTTGTCTTAAAGGTGGAGCATTGTTGTAATCTTCTAAAAACTCTTCCGATATGGTTACGTTAACTGGGTTCTCAATTAGTTGCTTGACATCTGTAATTTTCAGCAACTCCATAGGGTCTTTCGATAGAACAATGTCAATGGTTGATTTGAAAATGTAAAAGCAATCTTCTAAAACCGCTTCATATTCATTGTCTTCGTGTTCTAAATCTCTCCGTATTTCGTAGCATCTATGAATTCTTCTCCATTCAGGACGAGTAAGAATACCAATTCGATAAGCTAAGTCAATTGTGTTGGATGTCGAATACCTAAAAATATCTTCTTCTTTGTTTATCGGTGGTAGTTTGTAATTCTGTGCAACTTCCTTGGCTAAATCAACACCTAACACAAAGATTTTTTCTTTAAGGTCGTGTGTTGCCGCATTAAAAAGTCGTTGGCAAGCACTACTTGCATCAACAGGTAAAAGTCTTTCAACTCGGTTGATTAAGTCTTTCCCTTGCCAAGCTGGTCGGATTTTACCCAATAGGTCTTGGATTCCGCTTTTTTGAATTGGGGATTGTCCCGAAGGCACTATTTCATAATTTTCTTCCATTGTGTCGTCTTTTTAACATAAGGCATAACGGTTGCGTGTAAGTTTAGGCGCGGTTTTCGGTGAGCGTCACTGTCCTGAACCACCGAGGCTGAGGCGAGATAAACAGCAGAATATCAGCGCCGAACCCGCGATTAAATTTACACATTGTTGAACTAAACCCTTCGGGGGGCAAAGTTAGAAAAAAAGATTAGATTGGGGCAACTAATTTTAAAATTTTGTAACATGCAAAAAAAAGTTTTCCATCGTTAAAGGGGGTTGACGCGCTCCTTG
>Ga0265295_1007461_pt1 | contig 12586 bp, 11 predicted proteins | sample Munlansysbiofilm_FD_192503 | JGI IMG/M metagenome (GOLD analysis project Ga0265295, IMG submission 192503) | Leachate microbial communities from a municipal landfill in Southern Ontario, Canada - Methane capture system biofilm | ecosystem: Engineered > Solid waste > Landfill > Unclassified ... | reverse complement strand
GATCTGAGTGAGTACACTGGTTCTACAGAAGTTAGTAATGCCGCTATCTCTCTATACTGGTATTATCCTGAAGGAAGCTCAAGGCCTTCTGACACTATAGTCGAAATTTACAGGCCTGCTTCTGCATGGAACCCAAGCTATGTAAGCTGGAATAAAAGGGACAAAGGCATTTCCTGGAAGAATCCCGGAGGAGACTGGTACGACAAAAATGGTGTTTTACAGGGAAGCACTCCTTATGCCACCCTGACCATCAAAGGTAGTACCCTTCCTGATAACAGGTATTACAACCTGGATGTAACCGACCTTGTAAAAGAGTACACCAGCGGAAAATATGAGAACACCGGATTCCTGATAAAAGCCCGCACAGAAAGCAATAACTATATAGCTTTCTACAGTAACGACATCGGGAATAAGGATCAAGTGCCAAAACTTCAATTAGTATACAGCTAAAGGCTTAGATGTATTATTAAGCGAGTACTCTGAAATGCTAGCTGCAGGAAATCTTAATTTCCCAACGCTTGCTTTTCGGAAAATCTCCTTATATTTTCTATTTTCATAATACAAATTTTAAATATTCAAAATCCAATCCATATGTACACAACTTTTTTATTTAAGTCGATATCGAAATCTACAAAACTTACAATTATAGTTCTAAAATAGACTATTACTTAGAGAAACGTTTTTGCTCAAGTTTTTAATATTGCTGAAAAATAAATGATATCAATAATTTGGAGCTTTAATACATGAGATATCACTATTCTAATCCAAAAAAACTAGAAGAAAAACTATTTATTGTATCATTGCTTCAATATATTTAAAATATTTATTTATAAATGCTAAATTAGTCAGGTATTTTTATGTTGCTAAGCAGTGCATGTTCTAGCATTATTTTGCCAAGTGCAATTTCTTCAAGTTCGATTTCTCCGAGTGAAATTTCTATAAATATAAATACTGGCCTTCCACAATATAGTGCCCTAGTGGTTGCAGGTCTGTTTATATTGTATTCTTTAAGAGAGATCCTTTCCTCATCCAAAATATGGAATAGCCATCTTGAGAACTCTTTTAACCTGGCAGTTATACCTTTGATTTTATGCTTCGTAATGATTGTTGCTTATAAAGCCATAGAACTCATCTGAATAAAACTTTAAAAAGACACTTTTTTCCGAATCCAATAAATATATGACAACTTCATTTTTACTTTTTCGATTTTTTCCTCTAGGCTTTTCTTAAAACAGCCGCTCTCATTATTAAGATTTATGGAGAATTTTGAGTTAGTTCTATAAATGACAAAAGAAAAGAAAATTAAAAATGATCCAAGTTTTTGGAAAACTAATTTAGGAAATTTCTAAAAAAGTTCAGAACCATGACCAGCCTATATCATGAGGCAGGACCCCGAAAAGGAAGACATTGGCAAAGCCGTGCAGGAGGACGACAAACGGCAGACTTCTTGTTCTGTAAAAGGCAAAGCCTATAACGAAGCCTGCAAAGCTGGTATAGAAAATCTCGTAGAAGGTACCGTATCCTGAGTGCATGAGACCAAACAGAAAACTTGTAACTACCAGGGCCCATCGCGCATCCAGCAGCTTCTCAAATCTGGTCTGGAGGATTGACCTGAAGATGAGTTCCTCGACCAGGCTTACAAATAAGACCATAATAGAAAAGAGTTCAAGGAAATTTCCGAAAGTGACATCAGGGATCAGAGATCCTACCTTGATGGTCATAAACTCTCCAAGTCCAAGAAGAAAACCTAGAGGCACCGAGAGAACCATATAAATGGGTAAATTCTTTGTAGTAATGCCAATCTCTTCGAAAGAGATCTGCTGATATATTATTACAATTTCTGCTGCAACTGCCAGGGGAGCGTATGTAAAGATAAAAGTATAAAGAGTGGTGTCTAAAAAAATTGGCACTGAAAGGTTCACAAGTCTAAGGAGCGGGAGAAGCATTAAAGACATGTATAAGTTGTGGATTTTGGGATCTTCCGTGAATATATTAGAAAGAGATAGGGCAATCAGGATTCCGATATGCACACAGGCTGCTGCCGCTGTCCTGTCCGAAAAGAACAAAAGTTCGGCTAAAGCTATGCCCAAGACTGGGATTGTAATATATAACCGAAGTTTTTTTAGTTCTTCTTTTTCTTGGATTACTTCTTTAATTCTTGTAATTGAAGGAGAAGTTACCAGTAAAGTCAGAATTAGAGCTGAAGTGATGGTTATAGAGCTCGGTTTTTTTTGCATATTATGGGACTTAAGTAGTTTTTTCACAGAATTACTCCTTTTTCAAGTAAAGGTGAGTTCAGAGTTATTTGCATAGTTTTTTAACTACTTTCTACAGGCTTTTGCACAAATAGTCAGCCAGAGAATACATTAATGATGACAGGTAATTATCTATGGCAGATAACTTTTTTTTAATTTTTTTCATTCATGGCATTTTTATGAAAAACGTGTTCCCTTTATACTTATCAGACTAAAGAATTGCCATTGTTTATATCGTCATTACTTATATATGTTATGAGATTTGGACCATATATGAACAAGTTTTTAAAAATATTTTATTTATTGAGCATTCAACAAATATTACAAAAAACATCATAGGATGGTATTCTACCCGCTGAATATTAAGCACAAACCTTAACTGTGAATCTCATATAAATTTTTACTGATATTTATACTTTTATAATTCCAATTATTAATTTTTATCGACTAATAGGGCTAAGTAAAAATAAACTTCTGAGAAAAATGAACTTGTACTTTGAAATAAAGAACAGGCATCGAGATTCCTGACAAATTTGAGTTTCCTTCTGACAGATTTGAGACTCATTTTGAGAATAAACGAGAGAAATAGATACCAAATTATGAAAATTACATAAGAAATATTAGAGACATGCAGAATTATATAGGGACAGAAGCTTTCTGCAAAATTAGAACATATACTTCTACAATTAGAAAGAATTGTTTACCCATTATTAGGCATTCTCACGGCGTTCAACAGGATAACTTCAATTAGATCTTGAATAGCCACCTCCAGAGTTTCTTTTTGATTTGGTCAGGTACTTATTTCTTTGATATTAGAGTTCCCAATTAGTACATTAATAGACTATAAAGTCTGAATAATTATAACTCTATTATTTTTATTTTTTGTCCTTATATAAAATCGTAAAGGCTGTATTTAGATGGTATAATTGGGCAACAAACATCACTTCAAATAGAAAAATATATATTTTTTTGTTTGAATTGATAAAAGAGTTCTTTGTTTTGGTTTTATTAGTTAGACCAACATGGCAAAATGAAAGAAGTTGCCTCTACTAATTATCGAAATCCAGTATAAATCGAAATCTACTCAAATCCTTAACGAAACCCCTAAAGATAAGGATTAAAGCTAAATTATTATAGAGGACTAATTATAAAAAAATTAATAACTATTTTGAGAGAACTGTGTGCAAGAAATCTAAGGGCTGTTATCGCAAACATGATAAAAAATAATGGGATAGAAATTAAAATTTTTAGTCATCTTTGTAAAGAAGGTAAGAAAACAAAAGGTGGAAAAAATGAATCTAAGTGAAATTTATTACTACTTTATTTCAATCGCTATGATAACTGGTGTACGGATTGCCTGGGCACTCAATCTGGATATAGACCAAGACGAAGATGAGAGACTTTCTATTAAGTTTCTGAGCTTCAGATTATTTTAAATAAAAATGGATTTTAACTCACCCAATAAAATTATTAAAAGATCTCCTACTTATAAAACTTAAAATTTTAAGTTAAGGAACAAAATGTCAAAAAAATGCTATCGTTTATCAACATTTATGCAACATCTAAAAGGATTCTGTTAGAAAGTCTTTATATTTGGTATTAGAGGTTATGCATAAAATTCTTTAACCGATAACAAAAGAAATAGTATTTGCAAAAATAAATATTCTTATTAAATTTTCATATTATGTTTGTAGCAAATCATATATATTCGAAACATCTTCCTTGATAAATATATATATTTAAAAAAGTGTTTTGTTATGCCCTATCCAGTTGCACATTTTCTGTTTTTTATATTCTGTGTCAGTGCAGTAGCAGTCTACGCCATTGTCAAATCAATTTTTCGCAGAGAGCTTTCATCCGGGGATCTGCCACAACTCCTGTTGCTCCTCTTTGTAGGCAGTTTATGCACACTATTTCCAGATATTATGATTGTATATAACCTACCAGTAAACGGCACTTTCGAACATTGCTGGATCGGCCCGATAGCAACACATTCATTTCTATTTAGTTCTACTGCACTCCTGTTAGGAACACTTGCTGGATATCTTGCATATGGGAAATCTGGAAAGGCAATATACCTGGGGCTCTTTGGAGAAGCTGCTTTTCTTACGCATTTATTGCTTGATGATATAGGGGAAGGTGGTACTGAGTACTTATACCCAATATATAACGGAAAGACCAGCATATTCTCATTGATGGATGTAGGTTTTCAGGAAACTGGATTTATTCATTATGTAATAGCATCTTTTGTATCAGTCTTTTTTGTTTGCTTTGTGCTAATGATGGCACTGTTTGCCTTGGATAAACTTGGTTTCGAGTTCAAATACAGACCCGAAAAGTGACTTTCGTTTTCATCTTTCATCTCATTTTTACGTCTCGTTTCTTCTTTAAACAACATACTCAGGGCCTGGGAGTTAGCTACCGAGAGCAGAAAATATAAGACTTATAGATAAAACCCACTTTCCGCAGGAAAATTTCAAATTTCATAATTTTTCTTGCTATCGATTTTGAATCTAACGCCGATTTATTGGACTTTTATGCATGAAGTAAAAGCAACTATGTGAGGTATTTAGAGATCTAAAAACGATATCAATCAATTTTCACCAAGTTACTTTAATAGTCAAAATTCCTTGAATCTGTTTCAAAAACGCTATCAGGAAAAATGTTAAATTTCGAAAAAATACTGCGGAATGTGGGATAAAACTTTGAATTGCCAGAATAAAAGTCAGAAGAAAGAATTTGAACTTTTAAAATAAGAGGAGATATAAAAAGTATAAACCTCCGAGAAAACAGCAAGAACTGTCAAAATCATGTTTGAAGATCACCTACACCATCAAGCTTTTTAACAACTCTGGCAGGATAACCAAGAGCAAGACTGTTTGGAGAGATATCTCGAGTAACTACGGACCCAATCCCAATTATGGAATTTTCTCCAATTTCAACCCCTTGAGTAATTATGCATCCGGGATTTACAGAAACCCCGCGTCCTATTTTTATTGGAGCCATAGTTCTCGGATACGCCTGTCTTGTAGTCAAACTGCCTCTTGTATGGGCAGACAGTATACACCGGTCACCAATTTCTGCATAATCTCCAATTGTGATTAGCTCGGGGTGGAGCCTATCAAAAACTACACCATAACCGACGTATACGTTTTTCCCAATATTTACTCCCCTCATTTTGTGAAATTTTGCCCTCCAGGAAGGAACAGGAAAAACTGACGCAAGCTGTTCTAAAAACCAGTTCTTCAGATACCTGAATCCAAATAAGATTTTATTACTATGGTAATGACTGGCTACTTCACCAAAAGTCACTTTATCTCTATTGGATATCATAGTGTTGCCTTCCTAACTTTACAATGAAAAAATAATCGTTGCTTATCATACTCTTTCACCAGAAAGTACCCTTTCTTGCGCCCAGTATTCGAAATATGAGAGAATATTATACAGAAACTGATATTTAAATAAACTTTTCTTTAGCGTTTAATCCTTGTCACAAGCTTTAAAAGCATCGATTTCTTTATTTCTACCGCGTCGCTGGGGCATAATTCCCGGCAGCAGTAACACTGGATACATTTTTCCTGATTGATTTTGAGTGCACTGCCTGTTTCTTCAATAGCATGTACCGAACAGTTCAAAATGCAGGCTTTGCAAAGTTTACAGTTTGAGGTATTGATAAAAGGTTTTAAAGTTAACTGAGTTCGAAGTATCCTCATTAGAAAAGAAGGGACATAAGCAGTAACTCCACCCTCGGGGCTTTTAAACCTGACTTTTACCTCTTCCAGAGGTGTGCCAGCAACCTCTGGATGTTCCGTCCCAAAACCTCTTGAGATTGCAGCTCTGTTTGTAGGAACTTTCATAGGGTCTATCCCTATAAGCTCGGAAGCTATGATATCCAGAGCCACGCAGTCATAACTTGCCATTACCACTCCTGCCTTTACAGGCGTACCTCCCGAAGGGCCATTTCCTTCCATTCCGATCACGCCATCCATAACTGAGATCTGTGGCTTGACAACAGAATATATATCAACAACGGCATTCCCAAAACGGTTACGGTCTTCAAGGGCATGTGCCTGTTTTCTTGTTTTCTGAGGAATGGTCCCAAAGAAATTTTTGACCGCTCCCGTATAAAGCGTGAGCTCATGTGTCTTAAGTTTGGGAAGGGAAATGACTACATCTGCTTCAAGTACTGCTTTTGCTATGTGCAGACGAGGGAACTGCCTTGCGTCAGGAACATTAACCTCTACATACCCTGAAGTCTCAAAATTGATTAGTTCTGCACTACAACTGAAAGCAACAGCTTCAATACCTGATACCTTCAACGCCTGCGAAGTACTGGCAGACCCAGGTCTTATAATTCCGGACCCATCACCCACTACCGGAACGCCTCCTGCCTCTTTGACCAGTTCGCACATTGCAGCGACAACTGCCGGATGAGTGGTGACAGCATCCTCCGGAGGTCGAATGGAAAGGACATTTGGCTTAAGCAGTACTCGGTTGCCGGGAGATATAATAGGCTCAAGACCGCCTATCAGGCTGAGTGATTCTTTGATCGCATCTTTTACTTCCGAATAGTCACTACAGCGGACAATAGAAACCCTGGTATTCATAGTTGCACACTTAAGCTACTGAATCAATTTATGTTAGGCTATAACAGTTCACCTTTATTTAAATCAAATTATCTGTCTTAAAGAAAAATTTATGTCTGGAACATCTTCTCAAGTACAGATCGTTCAGATGCTGTCAATGGTTGATTTTGTGGTGTTCTTACAGAAGGCAAAACCGTAAAACCTTATTTATGAACTTAATAATTTATTTCTGGCTCTGGATAAAAAAATCATTTTTTTCTACCGGCTGCCTTCAATTTAACTATTAAGATAATTATCTATTAAGATAATATACAGGTGGAGCAGCCCGAATATATTCTGTGGTGTTTTTGATTCTTCTGATATGCTTTAAAGCCTTCTCGATCTTATCCGTTGACAGGCCTGTGTTCTCACCAATAACACCAGGAGGTAAATTGTGTTCTTGAGAATACAGAAGCTGGTCCATGATGTGCATAGGCATACGCCAGTAGAATTCCTCATCAGTCGTATAATGGCTCCAGGTGTCAGCACTTGGAGGGCGCTTCATAATCTCTTCATTGATATTCAAATGTTTTCCAAGAGCGTAGATCTGGGTCTTATAACAGTCAGCCAGAGGTTCGAGGTCCACACCTCCATCTCCATATTTGACAAACTGACCAAGGGCAACTTCAGTCTTGTTGGTTGTGCCGCACACAACATAATTCATCTTCTCAGCATACATGTACTGGACTATCATTCTGGACCGCTGTTTGACACCCTGTAACCCAATCAGCTCCAGATAGTCATTTGCCTTCAACCTGTACTTTCCGGCCGTCTCACCGTTTTGTATCAGCTGGATGTAAGGAACATTCAGAAGTTCCTGGTCAAAGAAATCCGGAAGGGTTAGCGAAGTTTTGTGTTTTTCAGGATCGTATTCAGGACAGGCTCTCTTTATAACCTTCTCTTTCTTCTCATAAATGCTAAGGGATTCCAGAATAGGAGTGATTGGGACTTCCTCGTATGCTATACCCAGGCTTTCACAGATTTCTGTGCCCAGAACTTTGCTTGAAGGGGCTGATTCTTTCTCAGGAAGGATAAGACCATAAACTTGTTCCTTCCCCAGTTCCTGTACACAGAGGGTAAGGGCTACAGCTGAATCAATTCCACCCGATACCCCCACAACAGCTCCTTTTTTCTTAAAATTTGATATCTGGCTTTTGATAAAACCCCTGATGTTTAATGCCAGATTTTCAATATCCCTGTTGAGTTCATCCGTTATCTTAACACTGGATTCTTCCGTTGCCTGCATAATGTTTTCTCCTGAAGTGATTTTAATGTTCAATTAAAAGGATTTGAGTGTTTATTTTGAGTTCTTTTAAAATTCAACTTAAGCTTCTTTGAGATTCAAATTAAGCTTCTTTGCAGCTTCTTCTATTAATGGTCTTGAAAGTTCCTGGTTAATTTTTTCAAGCCCTTCTTCCCTTGACATTTCTCCACTTCTGACAAGCCCTGCTATATCAAAGGTATATGGATGGAACCCATATTTTTCCAGGTGATTATAGCAGCTAAAAGAGTTTAATGTACAGTTTGTTGAATTACTGTCATTGATTCCAGGTGGTTCCCATCCGATCTCCAGAAGTGTCTCAAGTACTTTATCCTCGCTATATTCCCATAGACAAAGTGGGTGAAGGATACTCGGAGCACTTTCCTTCAGGTCTTCAATAATTTTATTTTTGACCAGGAAAAGTTCGTCCCTGTCATGGGCGCCTATCTTTTGAAGCTGTGCTTCAAACATGCTTCTGGACCATTTTATAAAATTAGGTGAAAGGTTTATTATGGGGTTTGGAGACTGCCCGGCCGTGAAAGCAAATACAATAAAGGGTGCTTTCTGAACAATTGCCTGCTCTATCATTTTCTGTTTGATGATAGTTATACAGATATTGCATATGTCGCTGGCTCTATACTTCGCGAACTTTGGAAACGCATCATATGATTCGGCCGCCTTTCGGAAAATGTCATAAAGAATCTTATTTTGCATTGTAAGCTGGTAGTAGTCTGAGTCTGTTATTTTGCATATTTTTTTTGCGTTTTTTACTACGCCTTCGGAAATGAATCCGTTATCAAACTGGACAGCAAGAACCTTCAGGAAAGGATAATCTTTTTTGAGTTTGTAAAGAGTGTAAGAGGAGTCTTTCCCACCGGAAAGTGCATAGATAACATCGTAGTCGCCTTTCCCCCGGTTTTTTTCAAAAAGTTCTTCAATTTTTGCCAAATACTCGCCCTTTTCCTGAGGAGAAAGAGGGGCATAAGTTTCACAAAAATGGCAGAGACCAGTCTCCGTATTAATAGTTATACCTGGAATATCAGAATCCAGAATACATTTTTTACATACTATTTTTGACATGCCGGTATTCCTCTATTATTGACCTATTGGATATTTTCCCGTTCTCGCTCAACGGGATATGATCGATAAAAAGTATTTCTCTTGGGCAGAGATAACCTGGAAAATTCTTCCTGCAAAAAGCATAAAGGGCTTCAATTTCTGTCCCTTCCGCAGGCATAACCATCAGGCTGATAGCAGTCCCCATAAGTTCGTGAGATACAGGCACAACAAAAACCCTGGAGACCCTATTATTCTCCTCAATATATCTTTCAATTTCTCTGGGATTCACACGATGGTCCCCGATTTTTATAATGTCATCTTTGCGCCCAAGCAGCCGGATATATCCATTGGGCAATTTTTGCGCAAGATCTCCTGTATGAAGCCATCCATTTACAACCTTACTCTTAGTAGCAATTTCATCACCAAGATAACCTAGCAGGATATTTTCTCCTCTGGCGACCAGCTCGCCCTCTATGTTTGGCTCTACTGATCTGCACTCAGAGTCAAAGACGTCCAGAGTAACTCCAGGAATTGCTTTTCCTATTGTATCAATAAATTTGTCTACGTCTTCTGCCGGCACATAGGCAAGCCTTGCCGTAGCTTCAGTCTGCCCATACATTGGCAGAATTTCAAGCCACGGAGCAAGCTCTCGGATTTCTTTTACGATTGACTTATCCATACCTCCGCCTGCTGAAGCAGCGGTTCTGACACCGGTAAAAGCTTGCCTGAAGCTATCCGGATATTTGAGAAGCATGCGATAGGTGCTGGGCACTCCATAAAAAATTGATACTCCTGATCCTATCAGATTAAAAACAGAATTCATAAAATTCATTGTTCCTATTCGGATAGAACCTCCAGCCATCAGATGGGAATTGAGAATAGAGTTTCCAAAAGCGTGGTGCGGAGATATCACAAGCGCTCCTTTGTCTTCAGAAGTTATGCCAAGCACTCCTATTATTGATTCTCCGTTTGCTATCAGGTTCCTGTCACTCAACATGACCCCTTTTGGAGTACCTGTTGTGCCGGAAGTATAGAGGACCAATCTCAGTTCAGGATTGTTGGTTTCGTCTTTAATATCCTTACGAAGGATGTTTACTGACATATCATTATAAGTAACAATGACAGTTCCGAAGCGCTCAAAAAAGTTCTTCCCAAACCTTGAGTACTGAGTATCTGTTGTAATTATATTGTTGACATGGGCAGAATCAAGAATTCGTTCAAGATTGAACCTGGGAAATTCTATTGGCAGAGGGATTGCGATATTTTCAGACCTGTATACACCCAGGAGAAGTTTTATATACTGTATACCGGATTCTGCAAGTATTGTAAACCTAGAACGCTTAAAATCCTTCAGATATAAAGCTATATCACTAATGTCTTTCTCAAGACAGCCATAGGAAACCGAGTTTTTGCTGTCTTCAAGGGCAATGCTTTGAGGAGTTTTTCTGGCGAATTCTGAGATATACGCATCAATTCGCATATTTTTCACTTCTTTTTACTTCGCCAGTTTTTGTATCATATTGCTAATTCCCTGTAGAGTGTCAAAATTTTCCGGTGTCAACATTTCTTCTGGGATTTCGATAGAGTATTTCTCAGTAATATAGTCTATTAGTTCCAGAAGGCCAATCGAATCTATAATGCCGTTTTGAGTAAGAGAATCGCTGTCTTCCAGGTGAGTATCTTTATCCATAAAAGAATTGGCTTTCAAATAATCAATTAAACAGTTTTTTATCTGTTCCATCCACCATTATCTCCTTCGTTTTCACTTAAGGGTCATAGAATTTAGTAATGCACTCTATAAAGTTAATTCCATATTAATTGAATGTATTTTTTACTATTAAATTAAAAACCTGGTCTTTAATTACAAAAAACTTCATATTTTATAATTATAAGAGATGCTTAAGATAAGAAAATTATTTATGTAAATATATAAAACAAAATAGAGAAAAAGTAGAAAACTAAAGTTTTCCAACTTTCAGTTTTCCTCTACTTTTCTCCTTCCCATTTCAAATGCCCTGATATTGGTTTCAACCGTTTTTTGCGGCACAAGTGCTTTAACACTCTCAAGCAGAGCATCTTTTGAAATAGGGAGATAACCGGAAACTGCCCCGACCATTGCCACATTCATTGCAAGCCTGCTCCCGGCTTCATGAGCAAGTTCATCCGCATTAAAGGCTTTAACTATGTATTTTTCAGAAAGGGCATCAAGGATTTCCTGGACATCAGGGTACTTTGCAAGGCCTGAAGTAACAGTAACAGGGGCTATTGGCTGCGTATTCACTATAATTACCCCGCCATCCTTCAGAAAATCAAGATACCTGACAGCCTCCATTGGCTCAAGGGCAAGCATAATATCCGCACCTTTTTTAGGGATCATTGACCCGAGGTCAGTCCCCAGCCTTATATGGTTTACAACCGAGCCTCCGCGCTGTGCCATGCCGTGAGTCTCTGCTGCACGGATAGGAAGCCCTGAAATGACTGCAGCTTTTCCGATGATATCAGATGCAAGGATTGCCCCCTGCCCGCCGACTCCTGTGATAAGGAGGTCGAGTTTCTTCTCCCCCACATTGCTCATCTCTTCACCTCCTTAATAGCTTCAAATTTGCATATCTGCATACAGACTCCACATCCGCTGCACATAGCAGTAATCACAGCACACTTATTTTCTTCATCAAACTCAATTGCCGGGCAGCCGAATTTAACACATTGCTTGCAGCCTTCACATCTTTCAGGATCAACGATATACGGGACCTTTCTGACCCCTGCCCTCTTGCCTGATATCACGCAGGGCTGTTTTGCAATAACCACTGCTGTTCCTTCAAAGTCTTTTGCGGCCTTAAAAGCTTCCTGGGTCTCTTCAAGCCTGTATGGGTCAACTACAGTAACAAACCCTGCGCCCATTGCTTTGCAGAGTTCAGAAAGCGAAACCTCTACTGTAGGCTCTCCGGTAACCGTAAAGCCGACTCCCGGATTTGGCTGATGGCCTGTCATGGCTGTAATCCGGTTATCAAGAATAGTGACCGTGATATTTGCCTTATTAAAAACCGCATTCATGAGAGAATTCATGCCTGTGTGGAAAAAGGTCGAGTCCCCTATGGAACAGCAGATAGGGCGCTTTTCTCCTGCATGGTAGAGCCCGGAGGCTATGCTTATGCTTGAGCCCATACAGAGCGTGGTCTCAACTGTTCCGCTCTGGATTCCAAGGGTATAGCAGCCTATGTCACTCGGGTAGATAGCGTCCTTTCCGAAAACCTTTTTCATAGAATAAAAGGTCGCCCTGTGGGAACAGCCTGCACAGAGGGCTGGCGGGCGCGGGGCAAGTTCAAGGGGGATTTTTCCGGAATCAGGCTCGATGTCCAGGTCAAAAGCTTTCTTCAGGGCATCAA
>Ga0265295_1007460_pt1 | contig 12591 bp, 11 predicted proteins | sample Munlansysbiofilm_FD_192503 | JGI IMG/M metagenome (GOLD analysis project Ga0265295, IMG submission 192503) | Leachate microbial communities from a municipal landfill in Southern Ontario, Canada - Methane capture system biofilm | ecosystem: Engineered > Solid waste > Landfill > Unclassified ... | reverse complement strand
ACCCTGGCCAAGGGCGAGGAGCTGGCCAAGCAGTTCAAAGGACGCGCCATGCCCTTCGAAGAGCTGCCTCAGGCACTGCTTGAAACGGACATCGTCATCAGCTCCACGGGCTCGCCCACGGCCATCATCCGCGCCAAAGACATGAAGGAGGTGCTGCGCAAGCGCCGCCACAGGGCGATCTTCTTCATCGACATCGCCGTGCCCCGAGACATCGACCCCGACATCAACGGCCTCGACAACGTCTATCTGTACGATATCGATGACCTCAAAGAGGTGGTCGAGGAAAACCTGGCCGGAAGGCAGCAGGAAGCGCAGAAGGCCAGAGGCATCGTCGCCGATGAGGTCGGAGCCTTCATGCGCTGGCGGGACGGCCTGGAGTTGCAGCCAACCATCGTTGCGCTGCTGGATCAGGGCGAATGCATCGCGCGCAAGGAGCTCAGGAAATCCATCAAGCAGCTCGGCCCCAATCCGGACCCGCAGATGGTCGCCATCCTGGAACGGCTGGCCAAATCCCTGTGCCATAAAATCTATCACGAGCCCATCAGCTACCTCAAACGCCGTTCCCTGGAAGAGGGCTCGGCCCAGCGCTTCATCCACAATGCCCGCCGGATGTTCAACCTGGACGAGGAAGCCATTCCCGAAGACGCCCATCTGGACCGGAAAGTCCCGAGCGGCAGCAAATAACGGAGAATTCCATGCGCGCCTTTGTCATCGACGAAATCACCCCGGAAGACATGGAGAAGCTCGAAAGCCGCCTTAAGGCGCAGGAGCTTTTGAGCATCGAGCACCTTTACCACTTCAACCTGCCGCCCGCGCTCCTCTCGCCCGTGCAGCAGGAGCACGCCGCTGAATGCGGCCCGTTCTACATGGCCGTCGAAACTGGCCGCGACTGGGTCCGGCTTGAGCTCCTGGTCCGGGCCAAGCGCATCCTGCGTTGCGCGTGCATCGCCTATGCAACGCCCGCGCAACAGGAGCACATGATCTCCTACCTGGAAAACCTGCTCAAAGACCTGAACATTCCCCTCTGATCCCCAGCCATGCGACTGCAGGACATCCCTCGACGCCTGGCCCGGCGCTGCCTTGGCATCCCGCGCTTTTGCAGGGAGAGCCTGGGGGTTGAACTGCGCGGCACGCGCCTTGTCATCGCCTACTCCGCCGGCCTGGACTCCACCGCCCTGTTGCATCTGCTACATCTGTTGCGCGCGCCCCTGAACCTGGCCCTCATCGCGGCCCACGCCCACCACGGCCTGCGGCCCGAATCGGACCGGGAACTGGAGCATGCCCGGGAAGTCTGCTCGCGTCTCAGCATTGCCTGCCAAGCGGCGCACCTTGATATCCCTTCGCTCCAGGCCGCGTCGGGACGTGGTCTGGAAGAATGCGCCCGCCAGGCGCGCTATGCGTTTTTGGAGTCTGTTCGTCAGGATCATCAGGCGGATTGGATCGTCACGGCGCACCATGGCGACGATCTGGCCGAAGACATCGTCATGCGTCTCTTGCGCGGCACGGGCTGGCCTGGTCTGGGTGGAATGCCGGGCGTGGACCCAAAGCGCGGCCTGCTACGGCCGCTGCTGGATTGGGAAAAAAGCGAACTACGCAGCTTTTTGGAAGAAACCGGGACAGACTGGTGTGAAGACCAGTCCAACGCCTCGCCGGACCGCACCCGCAACAGAATTCGCCATGACATCCTGCCGCTCCTGCGCCGCGAGAACCCATCGTTCGCCAAGACCGCCATGCAGCTGTGGACCCTGGCCCAAATCGACGAGGAATACTGGAGCCAGGCGCTCCCTCCCCTGTCCGGTCCGGCGCAGGATTTCCTGCTGGGTTCGGCGCTGCTCGACGTGCACCAGGCGAAGCGCCTGCGCCTCTATAAAGCCATCCTTGACTCCATGGGACCGGGCCAGGTCCTGGCGAGCCAACTTTTGCGCCTCGACACGGCCTGGGTGCGCAAAAATTGTGGCCGCGCCATCCAGTTTCCCGGCGACAAGATAGCCTCCGTGCACCCCGAAGGCATCCGTTTTCACTTTCAAAAACGTTCCTCGTAGAATCCACAATTTCCGGAAACACCCACGCCAACGCCGCGACGATCTGAAAACTCGGCATTTTTTATCGCTACTCTTCCGGAATTTAAAACAGGTATATTCCAGCACCTGTTTCGCCGACGCAATCCACTCCCCGAAATTTATCCGGAAAAACCGGAACCGGGTATCAATCCTGCGCATAATTCCCCATAATTATACTTAGACAGAGGGACGCAAAACTCCAGGATGCTTGGCATATAGTTTGCTTGCAAATACGCATAAATAAGTAGTTCGAACACAGATAGCCTGATGCCGTAGCAAGAACGAGGTGCCCATGAGAGTCAGAAACAAAGGGGATAATCGCGAAAAAAACCGCATTCCACAGGAGGCCATCATTCGCTTTTGTACCGGAGAACAGGAAGAATGCCGGATTGCCAGGATGATCAATTACAGCAGCACCGGCATGTACCTGGAATTGAACTACCCGCCTCCAAAGCTTGGCGCCAATCTGCTCATCGAGGTTCTGGAGGAAGACGCGCTCCTGGACCCTCTGGTAGAATATCAGAACCCGAAAACATGCTATTACGCAAAAGTCGTCTGGAAAAAAAACCTGCCTCACTCCAACGCCGAGTTCGGCGTCGGGCTGCGCTACCTTTCCTCGGCTCCACCGGAAAGTTGAGGTTGCGCGACTGCTTCGGCCCCTTGCGGGGCCATTTTCAGGCCTTGCGCGCCGCCGATTCCGCCTTGCGCCTGGTCAGATCCTCGAAAACGGCCATGGCCGCCGAAGCGCCCTCGCTGACAGCCGTGACGATCTGCTGCACCCCGCCGGTTATGTCTCCGGCCGCATAGATGCGCGGAATGCTGGTGCGGCCCAGTCTGTCGACGCGGATATAGCCGCCCGGCTCCTGTGCCAGGCCCAGATGAGACACGGCCTCGACATTGGGCACGATGCCGATGGCCAGAAAAACCCCGTCCACGGGGATGCGCTCTGTTTCGCCGGTCTTGACGTGCCGGACGCTTATGAACGTAAGCGTCTCTTTTCCGCCGATCTCCTCGACAACGCTGTTCCAATGCACGGGAATCTCCTCCCTGAGCACGGAATCGACAAGATGCTGTTCGGCCCGGAAGCTGTCGCGGCGATGCACGATGAAGACGTCCACGCCCAGATTCTTCAGATGCAGGGCGTCGGTCAGGGCGGTGTTTCCGCCACCGACCACGGCGACCTTTTTGCCCTTGAACATGAATCCGTCACACGACGCGCAAAAGGATACGCCCTTGCTCATGAAGCGGTCCTCGCCGGGCACGTCGAGCTTCTTCCAGGACGCACCCGCCGCATATATGACGGCATCCGCCACATATACCAGATCCTGGGTCAAGACTTCAAGATTCCTGCCGACCTTGATCTCCTCGACGGTCTGGCCGGTGATGACGTCCACGTACTGTTTGGCCTGCTCGTGGATCATGTCCATGAGCATCTTGCCGCCGATGTTGATGAAGCCGGGATAGTTCTCCACTTCCGGAGTGATGCTGACCAGGCCGCCGACAATGCCTTTTTCCAGCACCACGGCGTCAAGGCCTGCGCGTTTGGCGTATATTCCGGCCGTAAGGCCCGCAGGTCCGGACCCGATGATGACCACGTCATGATAGCTCGCATCAACATTATCCGTCCCGGCCCTTCCCTCCGCCATGCCCTTGGCCGCTTCAAGCGTCACGAGTTGCAGCACAAAGGCCAGCTCCGACTCCATGCCCACGGTGGACAGTTTTTCATCGTACACCGTGTGCGGGATGGAACCCACGGAGTACTCTTCCGCGTACTCCGGGTTTTCCCCGGTCTCGACACATTCGACACCGACCAGAAGCGGTTTCTCGATGGCTGCCTTGATGGCGTTGACGCACTGCCCGGGGCAATACGGACAGGTCGGACTGACAAAAACCTTGACCTGGCGGGGCTCCTGCAATTCCTGCAGCAGCTCCTTGCTGCGCGCGGACAAGAAGCTGTTGCCCGTGGAGGCCATCATCAGGGCGTGCAAAAAGGCCTGCCCTTCCTCGCCGGCCGGAGCTCCGGTAAAACGAATGGAATATTTTTCGGGTGCGATGAGCAGCGTCGGGAACCGCTCCACGCCAAACGTCCCGTTGGCCTTTTCATCTGCGGAATGCAGGTTGAGGGTGACCTTGTCGGTGAGGCGAACAAGATCCGTCATCAGACTGCGCGCGAAGTCGGCGTAGGCATCGTTCTGTCCGGGCGTAACGAACAGATGCACGGGCACCACTTCCTTGAAATCCTTCAGATAGGAGGCCAGAGCCTTGCGCTGATCCTCAGGCAGAAACCATTCGTCTTTTTTATTGGGTTTGGTCATAAGAACCTCCGGAGAAAAAGTAACGAGGATTGCGAACTTTCCCTCTAACGTCTTATGCGAATTTGTCAAAGCGCGACCAGTGGTTGCGGCGAATCGCCACGCGGGTCCAGGCTTTAAAAAAAGAGAATTTGAGGGAGGGGAGAAGCATGAAGACCATGCGCAGCCGTGACGACTTAGACAGGAAGAGCCGAGGCATAGGCCCGAAGATAGGCCGCGTGCATCCCGGATGCATCATACGCCGCGACATCAAGACTCCCTGCCGAAACGAGCTTTTCGGCCAAGGCGGGGTCTTCCCGCAGACGATCAAGTTGCCGCGCCAGCGAGGCAGGGTCGCCATTGGAAAAGACGAGCCCGTTGACCTCGTCGCGAACCAACTCAAGGTTGGCGGGAAGATCGGAACAGACCACGGGCACGCCCGCGGCCCATCCTTCCTTGATGACCCCGCTTGAACCCTCGCCATGCGCCGAAGGCACAACCAGAATGTCAAGGCTGGGCAGAACCAGAGAACTCTCGACCCGCCCTTTCCACGCGATGCGTTCTGCAAGGCCCAGGCTTTCGGCCTGGCGCTTCAGATCCACCTCCAAGGCCCCATCGCCGACCACCCAGACCTTTGGCACATGTGCCAGCAGCGAAAGGGCCCTGAAAAACTGGGCGTGGCCCTTTTGCGGGGAAAGAGCGCCGATGATGCCCACCCGCCCGAAGTTTCCGGATTTCCGGCGAAAATATCTATCAAGCACGATGGCGCTGGGGATGACCGCTGTGCGGCGAACTCCGGCGCCGCGAACCACATCCTCCACCTCCCGGCTGACACAGACCACCAGGGTTCCGAGCCGGTATTTCCAGCGACTCCATCCCTGGCCCAGGGCATAGGACACCCGCCGGGTATGGATCAAGGTCAGGTCCCCCCGGAAGAGGTGCGCCAAGGCCCCAAGAGAGGCGGCACGGGCGTCGTGGGTGTGCAGGATGGCAGGCGAGGAAGGAAGAAAACGAAGCAGCGCGGCCAGATTCAGGGGATGATAATCACGTCTACGGGGCAGCGTCGCGATCTTCAGCCCAAGCTCAAGAGCGGCATCAAGAATGGGCGCTCCCTGCGGCGCGGCCACGCACACCTGCATCCCGGCCTTGTGCTGTTCCTCCGCAAGATAAATGACCTGCCGTTGTCCGCCCCTGAATTCGCATCCAAGATCCAGATGCGTCACGTCTGTACCCGCGAGCGCCTCCATCTGGCTGTCTGCCGCCGGACCTGTCATGCCCGCCGCAGCCGCTGGCCATGGGCCTTGCGGTCCTCCACCAGCAACCCGCGCAGGCGCAGGCCGACAGGACCGGGGACGCCGTCGCCCACGACACGGCCATTGTAGCGAACCACGCCCACCGCGTCGATGCTGGTGCCCAGCAGAATGATTTCACGGCAGTCATACAACTCGGATTCGGGCACGGGGCGGGTGGCGACCGGCATGAAACCCTCGGCCAGGCTCATGGCCCGCTTCAGGGTGGTGCCCATGAGGGCGTTCTTGAGCTCGGGCACGACGAAAACCCCGTCCCTGTCCACCAGCACCGCGTTCTCCGTGGAGCCTTCGGCCAGAAAGCCGTCCCCGTCGAAGCAGAGCGGATAGTCCGCGCCCTGCTCCACGGCGTCCTTTTTCATCAGCACGTTGGGCAGATAATTCACGCTCTTGATCTGGGACATCCAGCCCTGTTTGGCCGGAATGCGCGTGCGCACGGCGCTGACCCCGACAGTCCAGAAGGATTCGGGCTTGCGGACGAAACGCTTGGCCGCGATGTACAGGCTCGGCTGCGGGCATTCACGGGTGTCGAGGGTGAAGCCGCCCGGGCCGCGCCCCACAAAAACCATGACGTTGCCTTCGCTTACGCCGCTGGCCAGGCAGACCTGCCGGATCAGATCGTCCAGTTCGGTAGTGCCGATCGGCAAGGCTAGTTCGATGGCGGCGGCGGAACGCTCCAGACGCAGCAAATGCTCGCCCAACTGATAGATGGCTCCGTCTTCAAAACGCAGCGCCTCGAAAACGCCGTCGCCGCGGTGCACGAGGTGGTCATCGAGGGGGATGAGCATGAGGCGCGGATTGGTGAAAATCGCACCCAGGCGATGATCGTAGAAAGCCAGAAAATTCTCCTCGCCGGGGCGCGGAGTCGCCTGCAAACGTTCCCAAAAAAGCTGCTCGTTTCCGATTTCAACCATCTTTCCCTCCATGACGGCATGGGGCACCCCGCTGCGCGTCGCTCGCAAAACACGCCCCGAGCCGTTTTTAGGTTCGGGGCGTGCGGACAACTCGAAACGTGAAGAACTTACGAAATGCGCAAAAGATCGCGTTCCAGGAGCACCTCCGCGATCTGGACGGCGTTCAATGCCGCGCCCTTGCGGATATTGTCGGCCACGATGAACATGTTCAGGCCGTTCTCGATGCTCTCGTCCTCGCGGATGCGGCCCACGAAGGTCTCATCCTCGCCCGCGGCGAAAATGGCCATGGGATAGATCTTCTCGCCGGGATTATCGAGGACGCGCACGCCGGGAGCCTGGGACAGGATGGCGCGGGCTTCCTTGGAGGTGAGCTTCTTTTCGGTCTCGATGTTCACGCTTTCGCTGTGGCCGTAGAAAACCGGCACGCGCACCGCGGTGGCGGTGACCCGGATGGAATCGTCGCCCATGATCTTCTTGGTCTCAAGGACCATCTTCATCTCTTCCTTGGTGTACTCGTTGTCCAGGAAGACGTCGATCTGGGGCAGGCAGTTGAAGGCGATGCGATGCGGGTAAACCGTATTGGTGGCTTCCTGGCCGTTGAAAAGCTGACGCACCTGATTTTCCAGTTCGACGATGGCCTTCTGGCCGGTGCCGGAAACAGCCTGATAGGTGGAGACCACGACGCGCTTGATGCGGGCGGCGTCATGCAACGGCTTTAACGCCACGACCATCTGGATGGTCGAGCAATTGGGGTTGGCGATGATGCCCTTGTGCCAGGCGAGATCATCGGGGTTGACCTCGGGGACGACCAGGGGAACGGCCGGGTCCATGCGCCAGGCGCTGGAGTTGTCGACCACCACGCAGCCGGCCTTGACCGCGCAGGGCGCGAATTTTTCGGACGTGGAACCGCCGGCGGAAAAAAGGGCCAGATCAACGCCGACAAAGGAATCCTCGGTCAGTTCCTGCACCGTCAGTTTTTTCGCGCCGAATTCCACTTTGGTGCCCGCGGAGCGCGAAGAGGCAAGAGCCCGCACTTCCGCATGGGGGAAATTCCGGCGAACCAACGTATCGAGCATCTCTCTGCCAACGGCGCCAGTCGCGCCAACCACGGCCACTACGGGAATCTTCTTCATCATCGCCTCCAAAATATGTTACTTCAGCCCATCCCTGCGCGAAAAATCCTTCCAGATATCCAGGCAGGTATCGGCTTTATTAAGAGTGTAGAGATGCACTCCAGGGGCTCCCCGGTCAAGCAGATTTCGGATCTGGCTCTTGGCGTAACCCAGCCCCAGCCCGCGCACCCCGCTCTCGCCGTAGACCTTGTGCACGTGCTCCAGATCGCGCATGTACCCTTCAGGCACGGAAGCCCCGCAAAAGGTCAGCATGCGCTGCAGGGCCCCAAGATTCTGGACCGGCAGAATGCCCGGGATGATGGGCACGCCGATGCCCGCCGCCCTGGCCCTGGCCACGAAATCAAAATACCTGTCGTTATCGAAAAAAAGCTGCGTGATGATGAAATCCGCGCCGCAGGCCACCTTGTGCCGCAGGCGCTGCAGGTCGTCCTCCATGCTCGGAGCCTCGGGATGCTTTTCCGGATACCCGGCCACGCCGATGGACAATGCGGAGAAATCCTGCCTGATGAAGGAGACCAGATCGCTGCCGTGCTGAAACTCCTCGCTGTCCGGAGTGAAGGTGCTTTCGCCGCGCGGAGGATCGCCGCGCAGGGCGAGGACATTCTCGACTCCGGCCTGGGCAAGACCTGACAGAAAGGATCCGATACGCGCTCTGTCGGCGCCGACGCAGGTCAGGTGAGCCAACGGCTCAAGACCGTATTCCTGCTTCATGCGGGTCACGATCTCCAGCGTGTTGTGCTGGGTGCTCCCCCCCGCGCCGTAGGTCACGGAACAAAACAGGGGGCCAAGATCGCGCAGCTGACGCACGACATCAAAAAAACCGGGCCACTGCGCCCGGTCCTTGGGGGGAAAGAACTCCAGCGACAGGAAGGGGTCCTGCCGCTGAAGCAACTGGGAAATACGCACGAAAAACTCCCTGAACTCAGGCTACGGTGTCGGCAATGGAGAAGATGGGCAGGTACATGCTGATGACCAGTCCACCAACGACCACGCCCAGAAAAACGATCATGATGGGCTCGATGAGAGAGGTCAGGGCGTCAACGGCCACGTCGACCTCGTCATCGTAGAAATCCGCGATTTTTGTCAGCATGGAATCGAGCGCGCCCGTGGTTTCGCCGATGGCGATCATGTGGATGACCATGGGCGGGAAGACCCCGGTGTCCTCAAGCGGTTCGGCCAGGCTCTGGCCTTCGGCGATGGATTTCTTGGCTTCGAGCACGCCCTTTTCAACGGTCTTGTTGCCCGATGTGCGCGAGACGATGTCCAGCGCGTTCAATATCGGCACGCCGCTTGAAACCATGGTCGCCAGCGTGCGGCTGAACTTGGCCACGGCGGCCTTGCGCAGCAGGGGCCCGAAGACGGGCAGAAAAAGGACCCAGCGATCGACAAGCATCTGCCCCTTCTCCCATTTGTAGAAGAACTTGAAAGCGACAAAAAAGGCGATGATGCCGCCCACCAGCAACATGAAATTGTTGATGACGAAATTACTCATGTTGATGACTATCTGGGTCGGCAGGGGAAGCGCGCCGCCCGACTCGCGGAACATCTGTTCAAAAGTCGGGATGACGAAGATGAGGATGACCGCGATGACCGCCACGGCCACGGTCACGACCACGCCCGGATAGATCATGGCGCCTTTGATCTTGGCTTTGAGCTTGGCGGCCTTCTCGATGTATTCGGCCAGACGCAAAAGGACCTGGTCCAGAATACCGCCTGTCTCGCCGGCGTTGACCATGTTGGAATAGAGCGCGTCAAAAATGTCGGGATGTTTTTTGAGGGCCTCGTACAGGGAGCTGCCGCCCTCGATGTCGTTTCTGACCGCATAGAGCTTGCGGCGCAGCTTGGGATTCTCGGTCTGCTCGCACATGATCTGCAAGGCCTGCAGGATGGGCACGCCTGCATTGATCATGGTGGCGAACTGCCGGCTGAAGACGACCATGTCGCGATCGGACACACCGCCCTCAAGAAAGGTGCCTTCCAGAATGTCTTTGGGTTTCGGCTTGACCCGGACATTGCCATATCCTTTGCGTCGCAGGATATTTTCGGCAAATTCAAGGCTTGGAGCGTCCAAATCCCCTTTGACCGATCTACCGCCGCGTGTTTTTGCCTTGTAGATAAAGACAGGCATGAACGTCCTCCAGAAGTTGGGTCGGGAAAATACGTAACCAGTCGCTACCGCGAGTCCGGTGGGGGTTCAACGCGTTTGCAGGCATGCGGAAAGTTCGGACAGAATTTCCTCGTCAGCCGGCAAAAAAGAATACCCCCGGGCTTCTTCACATGTGATCCATGCCAATTCCTGGCCTTCACGCGGCGTTGGTGCGCCGGAAAATTCAGTCACAAGATGAAAGAAAAGCCGAATTGCACGTCCTTTAACCTTTTTTTCCTTTACTTTCCAGAGGGAAAAAGCATCTATTGCAATGGATAATTCCTCTTCCAGTTCCCGGGCAAGGGCCTGCCCAAGCGTCTCGTCGGCCTCGACCTTGCCGCCCGGAAATTCCCAGAATCCGGACTCGGACATGGAAAGAGATCGCCGGGCGGCCAGAAACCTGTCGTTGCGCACGATGATCCCGGCCACCACGTCAATGCTGCCGACCGTCATGCATCCCTCTGTATTTCAAGCTCCTGCAGTTCCTTTTCCAGATAGGCCAGATCCGACATCAACTCTTCGGCCCTGTTCTGCAAGGCCGCGACGCGCTGCCCCAGTTCGCGGGACAGGGACACGTCCTCGTAGGTGGCCGGGTCGGCCAACTGCGTCTCCAGCGATTCCTGCTCGACCAGATTGGCTTCCAGCTCCGCTTCGAGCTTCTCGTATTTTTTACGCAGGGGTTTGAGCTGCTGATAGATCCTGTTGCGCATCTCCGCCTGCTCGCGCTTCTTGAGCTTCTGCTCGTTGCGCACCGCGCGGGTCATATCGGATTTTTCCAGTTCCTGCGCCTCGCGAGCCTTCTTGCGGGCATGGTACTCGTCAAAACCGCACTGATGCACCCCGATGCCGTCGGCATGCAGTTCCCAGATTTCGCTCACCACCTCGCTTAAAAGGTAGCGGTCGTGGGCGACCACCAGCATGGTGCCCTGGTAGGCCGAGAGCGCGTCCATGAGGGCCTCGCGGCTCTCCATGTCCAGGTGGTTGGTCGGTTCGTCGAGAATGAGGAAATTGGCGCGGCTGAGGAAAAGGGTGCTCAGCACCAGACGGTTCTTTTCGCCGCCGCTCAGGTCCTCGACCTTCTTTTCCCAGTAGCGTTCGCCGAGCATGAACAGGCCGAGGGCGGACTTGAGCTGCAGGTCCGTGCATGACGGCGAGGCCAGGCGCTTGATCTCGGACATGACCGTGAAGGCCGGTCGCACGATGTCGGTCTGGTGCTGGCTGAAGTACCCGGTGACAATGCTCGAACCCATGGTGATATGGCCCTGGCTCGGCTTTAGCTGACCGTTGATGAGCTTGATCAGGGTCGATTTACCCCGGCCGTTGGGACCGACCAGCCCGATTTTCTGACCGCGATAGATGGTGAAGGACAGATCCGAAAAAAGCGCCGCGTCCGGAAAGGAAAAGGACAGCTCCACTGCGGACAGCACGGTCTGATTGCCCCGCTCGGGCTCGGGCCAGCTGAAAGACAGGGTGCGGGCGCGGGTCTCGGGGGTCAGAGTCTGCAGTTCGCTCTGGAGCTTGCCGATCTGGCCGAGCCTGCTCTGGGCCTGCCTGGCTTTGGTGGCCTTGGCCCGAAAGCGGTCCACGAAAGCCTGCTTCTTGCTGATCTCCGTACGCAATTTATCGGCTTGCCGCCGGAGCTGATCGCTCCGCTCGGCGTTCCATTCCAGAAATTGGGAAAAATTGCCGTCGCGCAAAAAAGGCTTTTCCCCGCCAAGAAACAGCACCTTGTTTGCGACCCGGTCCAGAAAATAGCGATCGTGAGCCACGAAGACGAGGACGCCCTCGAAGCCCAGCACATAGGACTCAAGCCACTCCACGGCCTCAAGATCGAGATGGTTGGTCGGTTCGTCCAGAAAGAGGATGTCGGCCCCGGCCACCAGCACCCGGGCCAGCTTGGCCCGTTCGCGCCAACCGCCGCTCAGTTCGCCCACGGGGCGGGAAAAGACCGCAGGGGCAAAGCCCAGTCCGGACAGGATGGCGTGGGCCCTGTGCTCGGGATTATACCCGTACTGATGCTCCAGTTCCTCCTGCCGGTCGTGCAACCGGATCAGGGCGGCTTCATCGTTCCGCTCCAGGGCGGCGCGCCACTGGGTCCAGAATTCCCCCCACGAGGGCAGCACCTCGAGCACGAAGTCCTGCAGGGGTTTGGCCAGATCGGCCGCCCCCAGTTCCTGCTGCACGAACCCGATCTGCGAACCCTTGGGCACGGTCACCTTGCCGGAGTCGGGCGAAGTTTCCCCGGCCATGATCTTCAGCAGCGTGGACTTGCCGCACCCGTTGGGACCAACCAGCGCAAGCCTGGTCCCGGAATGGACCTCCATGGACAGGCCCATGAAGAGATCCACTCCGGAATACGCCTTGGAAACAGCTTGAACAGTAATCTTGGACATTATTCCGCTTCGAAGAAAATGGACATCTGGGTCATAAGAGACGTGACGGACTTGTTGAACATGTCTTCGGAGAAATCCGTGGCCACGAACTTGGTCTGCAGCATGAGGAACTCTTCCTGCTCTTCGCCCAGGGGCGGGGTGATGGTCAGGGACGCGCCGAGCAGGTCGCCGTTGATGATCAGAAGGTCCATCAGATCTTCCTTGCTGACCTCTTCGATGGAGCCCAAAGACAGGGACACGGTCACCGTGGGCACATCGAGGGTGCCCTCGTTGGATTCCAGGGACAAAAAGCCGCTGGCGTCCTCGCCAAGTTCAAATCCCCAGATGGCGCCGTCTTCCGAGGCCGG
>Ga0265295_1007459_pt1 | contig 12592 bp, 9 predicted proteins | sample Munlansysbiofilm_FD_192503 | JGI IMG/M metagenome (GOLD analysis project Ga0265295, IMG submission 192503) | Leachate microbial communities from a municipal landfill in Southern Ontario, Canada - Methane capture system biofilm | ecosystem: Engineered > Solid waste > Landfill > Unclassified ... | reverse complement strand
GCTTCCTGGCCGGGGCCGTGACCGGCTTCCTGAATACCCGCCTGCGCATCCTGCACCTGCTGGCCTCTATCCTGACCATGATCGCGCTCTACTCCGTAAATCTGCGGATCATGGGCCGACCGAATCTGACCCTGCTCGGCAAGCCCACCCTGGTGGACCTCTTCACCACGGCCAGCGGTCTGCCACAGTATCTGTCCACCCCCCTGCTCTTCGGCCTCGTGACCGCCTTCGCGGCCGTGGTCCTGATCTGGTTCCTGCGCACCGAGTTGGGCTTGGCCCTGCTGGCCACGGGCGACAATCCACGCATGATCCGCGCCTTGGGCGTGAACACCGGCGGCACCATCATCCTCGGCCTGGGCCTGTCCAACGCCCTGACCGCCATGTCCGGGGCCTTGGTGGCCCAGAATCAGGGCGGCGCGGACGTGAACATGGGCGTGGGCACCATCGTGGCCGGACTGGCCTCGGTGATTCTCGGCGAAACCGTCTTCGGGCGGCGTTCCGTGGCCTGGGCCGTGCTGGCGGCCATCTTGGGCTCCCTGCTCTATCGCCTGGCCATCGCCCTGGCCCTGGGGCTCAAACTCGGTTCCTTCTCCATCACCCCGAGCGACCTGAACCTGATCACCGCCCTGCTCGTGGTCCTGGCCCTGACCGCGCCGCGCATGAAGGCCAAGGTGTTCTCCTGATGTTGCGCGCCGAGGGCATCGCCAAGACCTTCTTCAAGGGCGGGGCCAACGAGGTCCGGGCCCTGAACGGCGTGAACCTGCGCCTGGACGAGGGCGAATTCGTCACGGTCATCGGCTCCAACGGCGCGGGCAAGTCCACCTTTCTCAACGCCGTGGCCGGGGTCTTTCCCGTGGACGAGGGCCGCGTGGTCATCGGCGACACGGACGTGACGGCCTGGCCCGAGTGGCGGCGCGCCGTGCTCATCGGCCGGGTTTTCCAGGATCCCTCCCAGGGCACCTGCCCCGGGGCCACCATCGAACAAAATCTCGCCCTGGCGCTCAAGCGCGGGCAACCGCGCGGCCTGGGGCCCGGTGTGCGCCGTCGCGACCGGGAGCTGTTCCGGGAGCGGTTGTCGCGGCTCGGCCTGGGCCTGGAGAACCGCCTGCGCGACCCGGCCGGACTGCTCTCCGGCGGCCAGCGCCAAGCCCTTACCATGCTCATGTCCGTGCTGGTCCGGCCCCGGCTGCTCCTCCTGGACGAGCACACCGCCGCCCTGGACCCCAAGACCGCCGAGAAGATCCTGGGGCTCACCGCGCGGCTGGTGGAGGAACTGGGCCTGAGCACGCTCATGGTCACGCACAACATGCGCCAGGCCATCGGGCTCGGCCATCGGCTGGTCATGTTTCATCGCGGCGAGATCGTTCTGGACATCCGGGGCGAGGAAAAACGGAATCTGCGGGTGGAGAACCTGCTCACACGCTTCGCCGAGGCGCGCGGGGAGGAGTTCACCTCGGATCGGGCGCTGCTGGTCTGAACGCCGGAAGGCGTTGGCAGCGAACGGGAAACCATGTACACCAATCGAACACGAAGGAGACTTTCATGAGCGAACTGACCTTTTCCATCGTCAAGCCCGACGCCGTCGAGGCCGGACAGGCCGGCTCCGTCCTCCAGATGATCATCGACGCGGGCCTCAAGATCAAGGCCATGAAGATGATCCGGCTCACCCGTGAGCAGGCCGAGGGCTTCTACGCCGTGCACCGCGAGCGTCCCTTCTTCAAGGACCTGGTGAATTACATGATTTCCGGCCCGGTGGTCGTCTCCGTGCTGGAGGGCGACAACGCCATCGCTCGTTACCGCGAGCTCATGGGCGCCACGGATCCGGCCAAGGCCGCCGAGGGCACCATCCGCAAGCGTTTCGGCAAGAGCATCGAGGCCAACGCCTGCCACGGCTCCGACGGCCCGGACACGGCCAAGACCGAGGTGGCCTATTTCTTCAGCCGCCTGGAGATGGTGGGCTGACATGGCCACCGTCGGCTTCATCGGCGTGGGCAACATGGGCACGGCCATCATCCGTGGTCTGGCCCGGCGCAAGGACATACAGCTCCTGGGCCTGGACCTGGACGCGGCCCGGCTCAAGGCCCTGGGCAAGGAGTGCGGCCTGAAGGCCGCCGCCTCGGTGAAGGAGCTGGTGCAGGCCAGCGACTACGTGGTCCTGGCCGTGAAGCCGCAGCAGGCCCCGGAAGTGCTCCAGGAGGCCGGTTCGGCCCTGGGCAAGACCCGCTGCCTCGTCTCCATCGCCGCCGGGCTCACCGTGGCCCGGCTCAAGGAGCTGAGCGGCGCCAAATGTCCCGTGGCGCGGGTCATGCCGAACACGCCCGCCCTGGTGGGCGAGGGCGTCTTCGCCCTCTGCCTGGACGACCCGGGCCTGAAGAAGGCCCAGCGGGAGTTCTTGTCCGGGCTGTTCACCAGCCTGGGGCAGGTGCATGTCCTGGCCGAGAAGCTCTTCGACGCCTTCACGGCGGTGATCGGCTCCGGTCCGGCCTATGTCTTCTACTTCATGCAGGCCCTGGCCGACGCGGCCGTGAACCTCGGCTTGCCCCGGGCCCAGGCCGTACAGATGGTCCAGGGCCTGTTCGCCGGTTCGGCCAAGCTGGCCGGCGAGGACGGGCGACACCTGGGCGAGCTCACGGACATGGTCTGTTCACCCGCGGGCACGACCATCCGGGGCGTGCTGCACATGGACCGCACGGGCGTGAAGGGCAACATCGCCGACGCCGCCCGCGAGTCCTACCTGCGCAGCGTGGAGCTGGGCAAGAAATAGCTTCCCGCCGAACATGATGCGAAAGCCCCGGTTCCGTCTTGGAACCGGGGCTTTTTTGCGCGCCGCGCGGGTCAGGAGGCCGGGTCGCCGCGCTGGGCCAGGGTCTTGCGCTCGTAGTCCGAGCGGTCCTTGCCCACGTAGAAGATGAAGGAACAGAGCATGACCAGCAGGCAGCCGGTGAGCGCCGCCTTGGCGGCCCCGGCCAGGGCGATGAGGCAGAAGACGCAGGCGATCAGGGCCGAGCCCACCTGGAGCAGGGCCCGGGCGTTGGCCAGGCCGTAGCGCCGCAGCAGGTTGAGGGAGGAGTAGAAGTATGGCGGCAGGGTCAGGAGCACCGCGATGTCGCAGATCTCGCCGAACAGGGTCTGGGTGTCTCCGTCCTTGGACACGAGCATGAGCAGCGCGAGCAGGATGGTCATCATGACCGAGGCCAGGATCAGCCCGGCCACGGGCACGTTCTTGTGGTTCCGGCGGCCGAAGATCGCCGGGAGCGTGCCGTCCTGGGCCGCGCGGCAGCCCGCCTGGGAGACGAGCATCATCCAGGAGCCCAGGGAGGCGAGGCAGGCGAAGGCCGTGACCGCCGAGACGGCCTTGGAGATCAGACCCGCGAAGGGCAACTTGGCGCAGATGTGGCCCATGGCCAGGGAGAACGGCGCGCCCGAGGCAGCCATTTCCGCCGCCGGGAACATGCCCGAGATGGCCGAGCAGGAGAGGAGGTAGACCAGCCCGGCCAGGGCCGCGCCGATCATGGTCGAGAGCGGGATGTTGCGCTTGGGGTTGTCCACCACGGCGGTGTTCACCGAGGCGCTTTCGATGCCGATGAAGCTCCAGATGCAGAGCAGCACGGCGGCCATGACCGCCTCGCCCGGGGGCTTGCCGCCCACGATCCAGTTGGCCTGGAACAGGGCCGGGTCGAAGGAGAGCCAGCCCAGGGTTCCGGTGAGCACCACCGGGATGAGGAGCAGCACCACCCCGATGGAGACGAGGCGGCCGATCCAGGCCGCGCCCAGGATGTTGATGCCGGTGAAGAGCCAGATGAGGGCGATGGAGGTGACTCCGGCCGTCAGCGGATGCTCCAGGGCCGGGAAGAACACTGAAAGGTAGTCCACCCCGGTGATGGCGATGGCCAGGTTGCCGATCCAGTTGGCGTGGTAATAGAGCAGGCCCGCCTGGTAGCCGAGCACCGGCGAGACCTCGCCGGAATAGGCGATGGGGCCGCCTTCCTGGGGATCCTCCATGCCCAGGCGGGAAAACACGTAGGCCAGGGCCAGGGCCCCCACCAGGGCGACGGCCCAGCCGACCACGGTGATGCTGCCGATGGCGGCGAGGTTCGCGGGCAGCAAGGCGATGCCGGAACCCATCATGTTGCCCGCCACCACGGCGATACAGGCGATGAGGCCCATCTTGTGGCTGCTGTCGGCGGCCATGCGTCACTCCCCTTTCAGAGCTTGGGATGTTGAGAAGCCCGGCGATCCGGGGAATCAGCCCTTCTTCACGCACATGATGGTGAAGTACTTCTTGCCGCCGCGTTCGATCCGTTCCACCCCGTGGATGTCGCTCTCGTATCCCGGGAAGAGGTTCTCGAAGTCCTGCCGGGCCAGGAGGTAGTCGAAGATGGGCGCGGCCTTCTTGTTCATGATCTCGCCGCCCATCATGACCGGGATGCCCGGGGGATAGGGCACGGTCATGACCGCCGGGACGCGGTCACGCATGTCCTTGAGCTCCACGTACTCCACGTTCTTGCGCACCACCGCGTGGTAGGCGTCGGCGGGCTTCATGGCCTGGTCCGGGATGACCTGGAAGGCGGCCTGCATCTTGTCCAGCAGCTTGTGGTCGCGGATGTGGCGGTGGATGGCGTTGCAGTGGTCCCTGAGCCCGACGCCCCGGTAGCAGGGATTGTCGCGCGTCAGCTCGGGCAGGACCAGCTCCAGGGGGGCGTTGTCGTCATAGAGGTCCTTGAACTTGAGCAACCCAGATAGGAGGGCCCCCTGCTTGGCCTTGGTGGTGCCCATGGAGTTCAGCAGCAGGAAGGAATAGTAGTCCGTCTTTTCGCAGACGATGCGGTGGCGGATCAGATAGTTGGTGACGATGGCCGCGGGAATGCCCTCCTCGCTCATGCCGCCCTTCTCATCCAGGCCGGGCGTGGTGAAGGTGAGCTTGATGGGGTCGAGCATGGCGTAGTTCTCCTCCATGTCCTCGAACCCGTGCCAGTCGTCCTTGGGGCTGAAGATCCAGGGCTGCTGGTTCCCGGCCAGGTACTCCGCCGGGACGTTCTCGAAGTCGCAGGGCTTGCCGTTGTAGATGACCTTGCGCGGCTGCCACATGTCGAAGAACCACTCGCCCGCCTTGCGCATCTCCTTGGCGATCCGGGCCACCTTGCGGCGGATGTGCACGGCTTCCAGGATGGTGTCGCTGATGATGATCTCGCCGCTGTCGTCCATCATCTTGGTGGCCACGTCCAGGGAGGCGATCATGCTGTACTGCGGCGAGGTGGAGCCGTGCATCATGTACGACTCGTTCAGTTCGTCCCTGTTGACCGAGGCGTGGCTGCCGTTCTTCACGTGCAGCATGGAGGCCTGGGAGAAGGCCATGAGCAGCTTGTGCGTGGACTGGGAGCAGAAGATGGGCGGATGCTCCGTGTTCACCTCGTCGTCGGCCATGCCGTAATGGTCCTTGTACATGGGATGGAAGCGGGCGTACGCGTACCAGGCCTCGTCGAAGTGCAGGTTCTCGACGCTCTTCTTGAGCTCCTTCTTGATGTTGATGACGTTGTAACAGATGCCGTCGTAGGTGGAGTTGGTCAGGGCCGACATCTTCACGGCGTTCTTCTTCAGCTCGGCCGGGATGAGCTTGTTGTCCTGGATCTTCTTGCGGATGGTCTTGGCCGAGAACTCGGAGAGGCGGCAGGGGCCGATGATGCCGCGCTTGTTGCGTCGGGGCACCATGTAGACCGGATAGGCCTCGGTGATGACCATGGCGTAGTTCAGGGACTTGTGGCAGTTGCGGTCCACAAAGGCGATGTCGTCCCGGATGAGCTGGCTGCGCCAGATGATCTGGTTCACGTTGGAGGTGCCGTTGAGCACGTAGAAAGTCAGGTCCGCGCCGAAGACCCGGGCGGAGTTGCGCTCGGCGTCGCCCACCACGCCGCTGTGGTCCAGCAGGGAGCCCAGTTCGGGCACGGAGATGGAGAGATCGGAGCGGAACACGTTCTCGCCGAAGAACTTGTGCATAGCCACCCCGGCCGGGCTCTTCAGGAAGCCCTCCCCGCCCATGTGGCCCGGGGTGTGCCAAGCGTACTTGTATTCCCGGGAATACTCCACGAGCATGCCGAAGAAGCTCGGGTACACGCTGATGATGTAGTCAACCAGGAGCTTTTCGATGCGTCCGGCCAGGAATTCGATGGTGTCGGCGGTCTTCCAGATGCAGTCGTCGATGCGGCCGAGCACGTCCGTGGGGATGTTCTCGATCTCCCGGCGTTCGGTAAGCAGAACCACCGGAACGCCGCGGTTGCGGCGGCGGATGCCGTCCAGCAGCTCCTCCGGCGGCATCTTCTCCTCGGCGTCCTCTTTTTGGATATCCCAGTCGATGACCACCACGCCGAGGTCGGCGCGCGAGGCGAACATTTCCAGCGCGTCCTCATAGCTCTGGGAAGTCAGGACGGAGCATTCCTGCACCTGCTCCAGCTCCTCCTCCAGGGCGCGCAGCCGCAATCCCTCGTCCGTTGGCGCGTCGAACTGTTTGGAAACGATCAGGACCGGCCAGCTGTGCTTGGTGATCTTCATCCAGCATCTCCTTGGTGACGTTTCGCGCCGTGCCGTCGCATGCCGTTGCGGACGCGTTATCCGTCCTGACGGACGGTCTGAATCCGTTGTACAGTGCGTTCGTGATCTTCTCCTGAGACGTTGCATGCGTCCAACCGCGCCGAAAAAGCCGTGAAGCCAGAAAACAGGGGGCGGAGCGTGGAATCGGAATCCGATACGAGCCAGGAGCCGACTCGCATGGATGATACTGGAGTCTATACGCGTTGCGCGCGTCGCGCGTCAAATGGACAATGCGGAGTGGGTGAAAAAAATACCGAGCGGGAAAATGCGGGATCAGAGCGGGCGGATCATGAGCGAGACGGTCTTTTTCCCGTTTTCCGTGTCCTGTGTGCCCGCTTGGCGGAAGCCGAAGCGCTCGTGGAAGGCCAGGGAGCCGAGGTTGGCGGGCTGAAGGTTCACTTCGCAGGTCAGGACCGGGGCGCGGCCGGTTGAGAAATCGATGACGGCCTGGTAGAGGGCCGAGCCCACGCCCAATCGGCGGGCGCTTTCGGCCACCACCACACGGTCGATGTAGCAGAATCCGGGATAGCGTTTCTTGAACCAGAGGAAGTTCGGACTGTCGTAGTCCGCCTCCGGAGTCATGGCCAGGAGAAAGCCCAGGGGGCCGGTCTCGTCCTCGGCCAGCCGGAAGAAGGCCGCCTGGGCGGCCAGATGCTTGAGGCCTTCCACTCCCACATCGTTGACGTTGGGCACGGCGGCCCGGTTGAGGAGGTCCAGGGCGGGGAGGTCGCTGTCTGTGACGGGGCGCAGGCGCATGAGAAAGTCTCCTAGAGGAACAGGCGCAACAGGCCGAGCCCGAGGAACAGGAACAGGGCCGTGAGCGCGGCCGTGAGCAGGCAGAGCTGGAACAGGGTCTCCAGCTTCTCCCCGTCCCAGAAGCCGCCTTCCGGGCCGATCCAGGGCTTGTCCTTCGTCCTACCGAAGTAGATCGCCGGGCCGCCCACGCGTGCTCCGCAGAGCCAGGCAGCCGCGCTCATGGGCCAGCCTGCGTTGGGGCTTTCGCTCTCGCTCGCGGCGGCGGCGACATGGGCCTTCGCCGCGCGCCAGTCCAGGTCCATGAGCGCGCCGGTGAGGATCATGACCAAGGCCGTGATCCGGGCCGGGATGTAGGCCAGCAGGTCGTCCAGCCGGGCCGGGAACTTGCCCAGGCGCTCGTAGCGCTCATCGCGGTAGCCCCACATGGAGTCCAGAGTGCTCACGGTTTTGTGGAACCAGAGGCCGCCAGGGCCTAGCAGGCAGAGCCAGAAGAATGGAGCGACGAAGGCGTCGTTCAGGTTTTCGCTCACGGTCTCGGCCAGTGCCCGGCGTACGCCGTCGGCGTCGAGATGCGCCGTCTCACGGCTGACCAGTCCGGAAAGGGTCACACGCGCCCCAGGCAGATCGCCCTTTTCCAGCTGACGGGCCACGGCGCGGCCGGAGTCCAGAAGTCCTCTCAGGGCCAAGCCGCTCCAGGCGAGATAGAGGGCGACGAGCCAGCCGACCCAGGGCAGGCGGGAAAGATCGTGGGCCAGGGCGGCCGCGCCTCCGGCCAGGATCAGGGTGCTCAGACCGCCCCAGAAGAACAGGCCGCCGGGCATGAGCCGCCGCCCCCAAATTTCCAGGCGGTCGGCCACCAAGCCGAGTCCACGCACGGGATGAGGCAGGCGGGCCGGATCGCCCCAAAGCAGATCCAAGGCCAAGGCCAGCAGCGGCAGGAGCGTGAGAAAAACGGTGGTCACGTGGCGGCTCCGGGGACGAAAAGGGAGGGCGGCCTCGGCCGCCCTCCCCGGTGTCTAGCTCTCGAAGTAGGACCGGAGCAAGGCGCTGCGGATGGGATGGCGCAGCTTGCGCAGGGCCTTGGCCTCGATCTGGCGGATGCGCTCACGGGTGACGTTGAAGAGCTTGCCGACCTCTTCCAGGGTGTGGTCGCTCTTCTCGCCGATGCCGAAACGCTTGCGGAGCACCTGCTCCTCGCGTGGAGTGAGGTCCGAGAGAACCTTGGCGATCTGCTCCTGGAGCTTGGTGGACACCACCTCCTCGGCGGGAGCGGCGGCCTTCTTGTCCTCGATGAAATCGCCCAGGCTCGAGTCTTCCTCGTCGCCGATGGGCGTCTCCAGCGAGATGGGCTCCTTGGCGATCTTGAGAACCTTCTTGACCTTCTCCACCGGGTAGTCCATGCGCTCGGCGATCTCCTCCGGCGAGGGGTCGCGGCCCAGCTCCTGGACCAGATAGCGGGAGGTGCGGATGAGTTTGTTGATGGTCTCGATCATGTGCACCGGGATGCGGATGGTCCGCGCCTGGTCCGCGATGGCTCGGGTGATGGCCTGGCGAATCCACCAGGTGGCGTAGGTCGAGAACTTGTAGCCCCGCTGGTACTCGAACTTGTCCACGGCCTTCATCAGGCCGATGTTGCCTTCCTGGATCAGGTCCAGGAACTGCAGGCCGCGGTTCGTGTATTTTTTGGCGATGGAGACCACCAGGCGCAGGTTGGCCCGGATGAGTTCCTGCTTGGCCCGCATGGCCGCCTGGTTGCCCCGGGTGATGCGCCAGAGCACCTCCTCCAGGTCGTTCACCGTGTGGCAGCACTTGTCCTGGAGCCGTTTCATGATCTCCAGCTTGCCCGCCAGCATTTCCTTGAAGGAGAAGAACTCCTCCACGGTCATGTTGAGCACGTCGGCGGCCACCACGGGGTTCACGTCCCGGGCGTCCACCTGGCGGAACAGGGTCTCGATCTCGGCCTTGGTCTTGCCCACGGAGAGCACGTAGGCCGAGAGGTCGCGCTGGCAGTTGTGCATCTGCCGCACGTAGTCGCCAACGGTCTCGATGATCCGGTCGATGAGGGTCTTCTCCAGCTTGATGTCGCGCAGGCGCTGGACCACCTCTTCCTTGAAGCCCAGGATCTCCTTCTGCACGCCCGTGACCCGGCGGTTCAGCTCGGCGCAGGCGTCCAGCTTGTCGTAGACCTTCTTCTTTTTCTTGAAGATGCCCTTGATCTCGTCCAGGAGGAAGATGACCCGCTGGCGCTGGTTCATCTCGTCCTCGGAAGGGTCGTCCTCCTCGATGGTCTTGACCACGTCCTTGAGCTTGATCTTGCCGTTCTTGAGGTCCTCGCCCACCTGGATGAGTTCCTCAAGAGCGACGGGCACTTCGACGAGTGAGTACAGAACCTCCATCTCGCCGTTCTCGATCTTCTTGGCGATGACCACCTCGCCTTCGCGGTCGAGCAACGGCACCGCGCCCATCTCGCGCAGGTACATGCGCACCGGATCGGTACTGCGCGAGGAATAGTCGGAAACGTCGTCGTCCCCGTCGCTGACGAGCTCGATGTCCAACTCGTCGGACTCGGACTCGGAGGGCTCGGCGGAAAGCTTCTTGCCGCTTTCCTCCGTGTCCACGATGACGATGTTCATCTGGTCGAAAATGCTATGGACCTCTTCCAGCTGATCGGGCGAACTGATCTCCGAGGGCAGCGCCTTGCTGACCTCTTCGAAGGTCAGGAAGCCGTTCTTTTTTCCCTTGGCGATCAGGGACTTGATCTGCTGGATGTCCTTAATGTTGTTCATCGTCCCTCCCTAGGAACACGTTCAGGGCCTGCAAATGCTCCTGGGCCTGGCGGGAATCGCCCTCCTTGAGGGCCTCCCGCAGGGCTTCCGTCAGCTGCCTTCTGGCGTGCTTTTCATGGCTCTCGGCCACCCGGTCGCAGATGTACAGCCACTCGTCCTTCAACATCTCGCCGGTGAGCGTGTGCTCCGCACGTTCCTGACGGCAGCGAGCCCAAAATTTCTTCTCGCTTTCGTCGAGCCAGGACACCAGTTCCTGGCCATCGTGCAAGCGGATCTTCTCCCACAGGCCCCGGGCCCAGTCCGTGATCAGGACGCGTTCAAATCCCCGGTCGGCCAAGTCCCGAACGTATTCGGGGTACTGGATGGGGAACCGCAGGTACTCGCGGTCGTTCTTGTCGTCCTTGCCCACGGGCCGCACGGCGGCCAGCGGCGCGCGCTCCCTGGGGGCATCGCGTCCGGCCCGGGAGGTTCCCAGCGCCTGGCGCAGCTCCACCTCGGAGACGCCCAGCCCCGACACCAGCCGAGGCAGATAATAGGCCCGCAGACCGTCGTCCGCGAGCTTTTCAAAAAAATCCTTGGCCCAGGCCATGGTCTCCCGGGGCGCGAACTGGTCGCGCAGGGTGTCCAGGGCGAAGGTCAATCCATCCTTGGCGGCCTTGAGACATTTTTCAAAACCTTCGGGGCCCTCCTTCTGGAGCACGCTGTCCACGTCCTCGCCCTCGGGCAGCAGGATCACCCTGCAGGCCACCCCTTGCAGGAGGATCATTTCGCTGGACTTCAGGGCGGCCTTGCGGCCCGCGTTGTCGCCGTCGAAGACCAGATCCACGCGCGAACAAAAGCCCGCAAGGCGTCGCACCTGATCACCGGTGAGGGCCGTGCCGAGAACCCCGCAAGCGTCGGTGTAACCGAACTGGTGCAGGGAAAGCACGTCCATGTAGCCTTCGGTGAGCAGGGCCCGCTTGCTGCGGGTCATGGTCGGGCGGGCTTGGTACAATCCGTAGAGATGCTCTCCCTTTTTATAGATGGGGGTATCGCTGCTGTTGAGATACTTTGGTTCCCCTTCACTAATGATTCTGCCGCCAAAGGCAATAACCCGACCTGATAAATTCTGGATGGGAAAGATGAGTCTTGCACGGAACCTATCGTAAATGTTGCCTTTATCATTTTTCGACAGGAGTCCGGCCTCGACCCCCAGCTCCGGCGTGTGGTGTTTGGATTGGAGGAATTGGTCCAGGGCGTGCCAGTCGTCCGGAGAGTAGCCCAGACCGAAGGATTCCACGATGCGCGGCTCGATGCCCCGCTGGGAGAGGTAGGCGCGGGCGGCCCGGCCCTCGTTCTTGCGCAGGAAGGCGCGGAAAAAATCCCGGGCCTGTTCGTGCATGTCCAGGAGGATCTTCTTGCGCCGTTGCCGCTCCTGGGCCTCGGGATCCTCGCGCTGGTCGCCCAGATCGACCCCGGCCTCGGCGGCCAACTGCTCCAGGGCCTCGCGGAACTCCAACCCGTTGATGCGCTTGTAAAAGTCGATCACGTCGCCGGAAGCTTGGCAGCCGAAACAGTAGAAGAAGCCCTCCTCATCGTTCACCGACATGGACGGCTTGGTTTCCTGATGGAAGGGGCAGGCTCCCATGAACCGCCCCGAAACGGGCCGCAGATCCACGTAGCGCCGCACCACGTCCGAAAGGACGAGCCGGGATTTGACGGCCTGGATGGCCTGTGGATTCATGCGTCCGTCCCTACTTGAGCGTCGCTTCGGTCATGCCGTCGCCGCCCCGGTCCTCGGGGGCCAGGGCAAAGGCGTTCACGGCGGGGGATTGCCGCAGAAATTCATGCACTTCGCGGCGCAGCGCTCCGGTGCCCCGGCCGTGGATGATTTCCACGCTGCCGGTTCCGCGCAACAGCGCGTCGTCCAGGAAGCGTTCCAGAAGGCGCAGGGCCTCGTCGGCGCGTTGCCCGCGAAGGTCCAGAACCTGTGTGGGGCCGGAGGCCGACGGCACGGCTGCGGTGAAGCTTTGGGAAGCGCCGATCTGAGCCGCCGGGCCCAGGTCGGATTCCTTGACCCAAAGGGACAGGCCGTCCAAGTCCACCTTGACCTGGCGCTTGCGTTCGTCCTTCTCCTGCACCGAGCCCTGACGATCCCAGGGGAGATAGCGGACGGTCAGACCGGAGCGCAGATCGTCCCAGCCGAGGGCTGGAGTCGCTGTCTCTGCGGCGAGGGTTCCGGTGTCCACCAGCCGTTCGCGCGCGTCGGAGAGCTTCTTCAAGGCCTGCTTGCGACCGAGCTTGCCGCTCTTCCACTCGTGCAGCACTGCCTGCGCCTGGGCCTTGATCTCATCCATGAGGCCGGAGCGTTCGCGGGCGAACTCGGCCTCCAGTGTGGCGCGCTTGCGGCGCAGCCGTTCCCGCTCATCGGCCAGGGACCGGAGTTCATTGTCCCGGGCCACGGCCTGGGAGTTGAGCCGGTCCAG